>SDBT01019124.1_pt1 | contig 10741 bp, 9 predicted proteins | sample 2277101 | NCBI WGS metagenome assembly SDBT01 (sample SAMN10404973, study PRJNA504765) | marine sediment metagenome | isolation source: marine sediment core GS10_PC15, 103 cmbsf | place: Arctic Ocean: Southern Knipovich Ridge | collected 2010
CCGATCAGGCCCATAAAATTAAATTTTATGATGGGGATCTGCCAATATTTGAAAAGTATAGTATCGGATGGCAAATAGAAGCTGCCCTTGATAAAAAGGTACCACTTAAATCTGGTGGCTCACTCATCATTGAATCAGCTGAAGCGATGACGGTTGTCGACGTAAATACCGGTCGATTCACTGGTAGAAACAACCTTGAAGATACCGTACTCAAAACAAATTTAGAAGCAGCGGAAGAAGTGGTTCGCCAATTGCGCCTGCGTAATATTGGTGGTCTTATCGTAATCGATTTTATCGATATGTCATACCCAGGCAATCGACAAAAGCTGTTCAGATTTTTAGAAAAAATGCTCAAAGAGCGAGATCGCTTCCAATCGGTGGTGCTTAAAATTTCTGAATTTGGCTTAGTGCAAATGACACGTAAACGCTCGGGCAAAACGCTTGTGCAGCAAATGACGCAAACCTGCCCAATCTGCAAAGGCTCAGGATTTATTAAATCATTACGCACAGAAAGCTATTTGATTTTGCGCGCATTCAAAGAAGCGCTACGCAACAAGCAAGATGAATTCACAGCAGTGATAAGCATTAACCCTGAAATTTTCCATTATCTTACCTCTCATGAATACAATGCTATTCTTGCATTGGAAAAAGAAACCGGCCATAAAATTGAATTGTATAGCAAAGAGGGACTTGGCATGGGGACCTATAAGATTGAATGGGACAAATAAGAGTTCTATAAAAATCCTTACAATATTATTTCACTTTATTCTTTTTTTCTATATATTGCCCTAATAATGGGTGAATTTTTAAAATCAAAAAGGATTGATTATGAAAAAATCTACGGTTGCGCTTATTCTTCTTTCTTCACTCAATATTCCCGCATTTGGTATGCACAAACTCCAGAATAATTCCGACAATTCCAGGGGTGTAACCTTTGACGATGAGAGAATCACCGAATTCAGCTCTGAATTTACCTCGAACCTTGATACTATGTTATCGGATTTATCACACGTTTCCCAAAATCTCCTATCTTCCAACAAAGCAATAGTGACTACGCTGATGGACAAATTCGCTATTTCCCAATCTGCTTTCATCACCACTGCATTGAGAGCCCGCGAGACCGAAGGATCTATAAGCAAAGTAGCGATACTTACAGCTGTTAAAAAACTTTTTGGAGCTCATCTGGAATTAAGTGCTGTTAATGCCACAAGTAAGGATTTTGAAAACCAGATTCGTACACTGAAACAAAAACTTGACCTCGCACAGAGCGAAAACTCCAAATTAAACACTAGCATCGACTTGGCGATGGATAATCAAAAACTATTGTCAAGTGTAGTGGAATATTCAGTCAAGACACTCACTAAACAAAGTTCGCTATTAACAAAAGTTCAAGAAGAAGCGTTTGAAAAGCGTGCCGCAAGTGACCGGACCGATTATCTTGTTGACCGACTGAAACGAATGATCGAGCAAAAAAAAATCCAATGGAGCAGGGAGCAACAAACACAATCACGGACGTCTCGATTGCCTGTCCGGGAAATAAACATTGAACTTGTGTCAATTGCTGAGAAAATTGCTGGTTACAAACTAGCTGAGAATTTGATGGTTATGTTTGCGCCTTTTGCAAGATTCTTTAAAGAATCAGGAACTGCGACTCTGAAAAGCTCTCGAACAAAGACTTCTCAAAAGGATGACCTTGAATTTGTCCCATATGCGCTAGGGAATAATTCATTAGGCATGCTTAAAAAAATGAACGTTAATCCAGAGACCTTTAATATAGTTGCACAGCATGCTGTGATGATTGTTGCATTAAGAAAAAAATTAGCCCGAACGGTCACCGCCCAAGAACTCAGGGGCGAACAAGAGCGAGTGCCGACCAAAAGAGGACACATCTCCCTGCTCGCCTTACACACTTCTGGAATGAAATATGATACTTCGATGCTTGTAGTGCCAACTGATAAAGCTGGAGAGCCCTTAGGGTTATGGGTTTTCCAGGGTGGATACTTTGATCAGTCTGGGGTTGAAGCAAGATGTTGGCAAAACGCACTCAATAGAGTTTATCAGGAAGTACTGACCTCTAAATCAACGGTAGACTCCACTGTGATAACATCCTCTCTACCTGGGGTGGTAGCTCAGGATATTATTAGAACAACACGGTTCGATCCCGATATGCCTTTAATTACACAGCTGAACAAGATTGACTGGTCAAAATATTATTCATCAGCAACGGTAGCATATATCGATATTACAGGGTGCACAAAAAGATCCAAATCCGAGGATACTTCATTTATGAAAGACTTTATCCTCAAACCATTCTTTAGTTCGCTATATCGTCTTCTTAAACAAGGGCGATATAAAGGACTGGCTCCCCTTAAACCACTCGGTGACTGCCTTATGATTGGGCAAGGCTCACCAGATCAAACACCAGAGCATGCTGAATTAATGATAAATTTTATTCTTGATTGGGTTGAGAATAAGCTCCCGGCAATCAATGAGGAGTTGTTAAAACATACCGATATTCCACTAATGGTTCATGCTGGCGTTGCTTCGGGGAAAATGACCGCCTCGGTGGTGGGAATCCACCCGACTCTTAATCTGGAATGGAATGGTGAGGCAGGTAATTTAGGAGCAAAATTAGAAAAAGCCGCTAGCTCCGATGGTGGTAGTATTATGAAAAATGCCCTTATTGCCCTTTCAGCAGGAACTTACAAACGACTAAAAAATAGAAAATTCATCTCTGATCAAGGTACATTCAAGTATGGTACCCAAACTATCCAGATACATGATTGCGGAAAACAACCTCTTCTTGGTGATGGAGAAGACAAGGTGCAAGTCTATAAAATCACTAATGATTATATTTCTACCGATTCTGATGCTAGCCCATCCAGTAGCTCTGCGGATAGTCACGACGCCGAGGATGATGAAGCCGATCCTGATGATAAGACTGGTGCAGAGAATAATGATTAGATATTAATATTCAATTTCATACATAAAAACCGTATCAGGAGAGAAGAACTTTAGCTTTTCTCCTGATTTGCTATAATTAACCTATATAAAAGCTTTTCTACGTAAGGTTAATTAATGTCATCAGTATTAGATCGCTATCCAGAATACACTGCCAATATAGGCATCGAAGTTCATGTACAGCTCAGCACCAAAACAAAAATTTTCTGCACCTGCGATAATGCCGTTTCCAAAGAACCAAATAAAAATATCTGCCCAATCTGCGCCGGCTATCCTGGGGTATTGCCTGCACTCAATCAACAAGTGATCCATTATGCAATCATGATGGGATTAGCCACCAACTGTCAAATCGCCACCAAGACCTGGTTTGATCGAAAGCATTATTTTTATCCTGATCTTCCAAAAGGTTACCAAGTTACGCAAAATGAAAATCCTATCTGCTCAGAAGGATTTGTGACTATTCGCTTGGAAGATGGAAGTGAGAAAACAATCCGCCTCACCCGTATTCATATGGAAGAGGATGCAGGGAAAAATATCCATTCAACTGTGAGCAATGAAAGCTTTGTGGATCTTAATCGTGCTGGCACGCCTCTGCTTGAAACGGTTACTTATCCTGATATGACCAACGCATATGAGGCTCGCGCTTATCTTAAAGCTCTCCATACTATTGTGCGGTATATCAATGTGGGTACTGCTAATATGGAAGAAGGTGCATTCCGGGCTGATACCAATATTTCGGTACGCAAAAAAGATTCCAAAGAGCTTGGCACCAGAACTGAGATGAAAAATATCAACTCATTTAAATTTATTGGTGATGCAATTGATTATGAGATTGAGCGGCAAATTGAGCTGATTGAAAGCGGTGGCAAGGTGCGGCAAGAGACGCGCCTTTGGGATAGCAAAAACCATAAAACGGTTGTGATGCGCTCTAAAGAAGAAGCGGCTGATTATCGCTACTTTGAAGAACCGGATCTACCATTAATTGAAATTAGCCCAGAGCTTATTGAGCGTGCACAAGATGATCTTCCTGAATTGCCTGCTGCAACATTTGAACGCTTAATGAAAGAAAATGGCTTATCCGATTATGAAGCGGGCATTATCGTGGATGATCTGGAGCTTTCTAAATATTATGAGCAAGCCGCAGCTGTTAACAAAAGCAAACAGGTGGTTAATTGGATACTTCGCGATGTGCTTGGCTACCTTAAAGAGCATAAGCTTAAACTTGCTGCTCTCAAGGTGACGCCTGAAAAACTGGCCAAAATTGTGGAGCTCCTTGAATCGGATACAATCAATAATAAAGCAGCTAAAGAAGTTTTTGAAACAGTTGCGCAAACAGGGGATGAGCCTGAAGCAGTTGTGGAATCTAAAGGCCTCAAGGCAATTGGATCTGAAAGTGAGCTTGAAGCTATCGTTGTTGAGATTATTAAGGCTAATCCAAAAGTAGTTGAGGATTATAAATCAGGCAAAGATCGCCTGTTTGGCTTCTTTGTGGGCCAATCTATGAAGAAAACGCAAGGTAAGGGAAATCCTAAGATCCTTACTAAATTACTTAAAAAACATTTGGGATAATTCCAGACGAGCACATGCTCGCCCTTTTCTTTTACAAATCATTGCACCGCATTACGCTCTTTTAATATGATATTTCTCATATTAAGGAGAACCGCACATGGTAAACCCAAATGAACTAGAAAAAAAAGAAAATAAGCAGCATGAAAGGCTCAAACAAAACCACAATGTTAATGCGCAGAAAAAGCGAGAGTTTACTCATCTTATGCGATCATTACAAAATAAAATGTCTCGAGGAGCTCAAAATATTTGGCGCATGATTAAAACCCGCGTTAATTTTGGACAAAAGGGTAGCGGTAATACGTATAATAAGAAAAAAGTAAAAAGTCTTAATCGGCCAAAATAAAAATATTACTTTTTTATGCTTTATTTTTTTCCTTTTTGAGCTAGTTTCTAAAGCAGTTAACAAAGGAAAAAAATGAAATCATCCAACACTCTCTTTATCGCCAACTGGAAAATGCAAAAGCCCTTCTCAGAATCTGTAGCATTTTGCAAAAAACATCATGCTGATATCATCGCTTTAACTGAAAAAGAAGGGGCCGCTATCGCTATTGCTCCTGATTTTGTGGCGCTTGATCATCTGGTGCAATCATTTGCCACATCGAATGTAAATATCGGTGGGCAAAACTGCTCGGCACATAAAGAAGGAGCCTATACAGGACAAACTTCAGCTCAATCGATTAGCGATACAGGAGCTGATTTTTGTATTGTAGGCCATTCCGAAGTGCGCAAAGCATTCCATCAAACCAATGAAGATGTGGCTCAAGCCATGCTGCAAGTGCTGAAAGCGAATATGTTTCCCGTGGTGTGCATTGGTGAAACTGAGCAAGAGCGGAGCAATGATGAAACATTTGCAGTTATAGAGCGGCAAATTACACCACTTTTTGAGATTGCAGATCTTGCAGCTGCAGACAATATAACGATCGCCTATGAGCCTGTCTGGGCTATAGGAACAGGTAAAAACGCAACACCATCTGACATTTCCAATGTTTTGCTCTATATTAAAGAACTCTGGGAAAAGCATCTGGATACACCATTGCGCCTGCTTTATGGGGGCAGCATCAGTAGCAAAAATATTACCCAATTTAAAAATATCGAGCATTTAGGCGGCTTTTTAATAGGGTCGGCAAGCCTGGATTTCCAAGAACTAGAAAATATAGTAAGCTTATATACAGAGAGTAAATAGCCGCGCGTATGGTTCGACAAGCTCACCACGAGCGGTTTTTTTATATATTCAATTCTCCGCTCGTCCTGAGCCTGTCGAAGGATACGAGTTTAATTAGGAATAAACGATGTTATCTGGTTTTCTTACATTCATGTACGTTTTTTGCCTCTTCCTTATGATTCTTTTGATTTTAGTCCAAAAGGGTAAAGGAGCTATGGGCCTTGGCCAACTTGGCGGGGGATCGCAAATGCTTTTTGGTGGTTCGGGCGGACAAGATATGTTCCAAAAAATCACCTGGGTTCTTGGCATAATATTAATGGCTGGCTCAATTGGCATCTCCATTTTAAAAGTACGAGAATATAAATCATCGCACTATCTCGGCCATTACCAAGCACCGGTAGTCCCTAAACAAGCAAAGAAGTAACGAACACAACACCATTATGATGAATCTGGTCACCAAACTTGGCCAAAAGACGCTCCAAACAACATTTAGCTTGGGGCGTGGCACACTATTTTTACTCCATACTATAAAAACGCTTTTCACTAAGCGCCTTAAGGTAATAAAAACCTTTACCCAAATGGAGAGAATTGGTGTGAACTCATTCCTTATTGTTGTGCTTACCGGTACATTTGCCGGCGCTGTACTTGCCTTGCAAAGTTATATAGGTCTGCAGCGATTTGGAACCGAAAAGCTTATCGGGCCACTCGTAGCATTGGCGATGACGCGGGAACTTGGTCCTGTAATGGCTGGATTGATGGTGACTGGCCGAGCCGGATCTTCAATTGCTGCTGAAATTGGAACCATGCGGATAACTGAACAAATTGATGCACTCAGAACATTGTGTATTAATGTTGATCAATATCTGATCGTGCCTCGTATCCTTGCTGGAACATTCATTATGCCGTTTCTTACCATATTTTGTATGATATGTGGGATAGTGGGAGGCTATGTGATCTGCGTGTTTACCCTTGGGCTCAATGGAGATGAATACATCACTGAGATCCAAAAATATTTAGAACTTTCTGATATTACAGGCGGCCTGATAAAATCAGCTTTTTTTGGCCTGATACTATCATGGATTGGATCATATAAAGGATTTTTTGCTCGTGGGGGTGCGCGGGGTGTGGGCCAAGCAACCACACAAGCAGTAGTGGTAGCATCAATTATGATTCTTATTGCTAATTATTTCTTAGCAGCTGTCTTGTTTTGGGAGTAGGGACATCGATGATTAAACTTGAAAATTTATCAAAACGATTTGATACGCGATGGGTGATTGAAGACCTCAACTTAGAGATTCCTGATAAACAAGTTACCTGCATTATTGGTCGCTCAGGGGCGGGTAAATCTATTTTGCTCAAACAAATTGTTGGCCTTGTTCGCCCCACATCAGGCAAAATTCTGGTGGATGGCCAAGATATCGCAACATTGCCAACAGATGATCTTGATGAAAACTTTAAAAGGTTTGGATATGTTTTCCAATTTGCAGCACTCCTTGATTCTCTGAATGTATTTGAAAATGTAGGAATCACCCTTTTGGAAAAAGGAATGACTGAAAAAGAAGTATTACCACTCGTTAAAGAAAAATTGCGCCAGGTAAATATGCGGGAAGATGCTTTATCTAAATATCCATCAGAGCTTTCAGGCGGTATGAGAAAGCGAGTCGGATTAGCACGAACTCTCATGATGAATCCCCAGTATATGCTGTATGATGAACCGACAACAGGGCTCGATCCCATTACTTCACATGTGATTCAACGTTTAATTTATGACACACAAAAACGGCTCGATCTTACATCCGTTATCGTGACCCACGATTTAGAATTTTTCAAATACGCGGATAATGTAGCATTGCTCTATGAGGGCAAGATTGTTTATTTTGGCGATGCCAAAACAGTTTGGGAATCAGATAACCCTTATATATATCAATTCATTCGGGGCTTATCTGAAGGCCCAATGCAAACAGAAATTGCACATAGATCAGGAAGAGAAGGATAAGTAAATGGCTAATACACTTTCACAAGAGACTATTCAAGAGATGCATCGCGAGAGCGAAAAATTTCATGCATTAAAGCGTGAGATAGGCAAAGTGGTTGTTGGAAACGAAGATATTATCGATTTTATTATGATGGCAATATTATGCCATGGCCATATCTTACTCGAAGGTGTGCCAGGAGTTGCTAAAACAACGATGATTAAAGCGGTCACCAATGCAATAGGCTTAAGCTTTAAGCGTATTCAGTTTACCCCTGATCTTTTGCCGGCTGATTTAATTGGGACCCTTATCTATAACCCTAAGACTCAAGAGTTTGAAACAAAAAAAGGGCCTATTTTTGCCAATCTTATATTAGCCGATGAAATTAACCGTGCACCAGCGAAGGTGCAAGCGGCACTTTTAGAAGCGATGCAAGAAAGGCAAGTCACTATTGGATCGGAAACTTTTATACTTGATAAACCTTTTTTAGTATTTGCAACGCAAAACCCAATTGAGCAAGAAGGAACCTATCAACTACCCGAAGCTCAAGTTGATCGATTCATGTTTAAACTCATAGTGCAATACCCTAAACCAGACCAAGAGCGTGAGATTCTCAACCGTTCACTTGATATGAGCGTGATTAAGCAAGTGGTTAGTAAAGAGGATGTTTTCAAAGCACAGGATTTGGTCAAGCAAGTGTATATCGATGATACGATTCTTGATTATATTATTGAGCTTGTATTTGCAACACGGCAACCAGAGGCTCACAAGCTTGCTAAGCTTAAACCATTAATTCTTTACGGCGTATCGCCACGCGCAACACTTGCACTGAGGCGCGCAGCACAAGCACATGCATTTTTGCAACGAAGGCATTTTGTGACACCTGATGATGTCAAGGCAGTTGCACCTCCAGTGTTGCGTCATCGCTTAATACTTAGTTATGAAGCTGAAGCAGAAGAGATCCTTACCGACACTGTAGTACAACAAATACTCAATACTATTGAAGCGCCCTAATATTCTGGTGTAAAAAAACAGAAGATATCATGCCGTCTCTTTTTTGATTTTCCTTTTAAAAAGGGAATTAATGAGAGAGTGACATCTTGACAAAAAAAGTATTGGATGGGTATTGTGGAAAATAAATTAGTGCAAGGATCATTGATGAAACAACCCGTTTGGATCATAAATAGCTCGCTCTTACTCTTATGTATCCTCGGGATTGCTATGATGTATTTTAATAGTCCAGAAATTCCTGAACGACAAGAAATAACACCCGAAGTTCCTATAAGATCTAAACCGCGCGTGACCACAAAAATTAATATCAGCACAATTTATGATAACGATCTTTTTAATACGTATCAACCCCCATTGCCACAACCAGAGATTAAAGACTACGCTAAAAAAATGCCGGTTGCTCCCATGCCTCAACCCTTATATATGCCTCATGAAGGGCCGCCTCACTTCTTAGAGCCGCTCCCTATTCGTGTGACCGGTATCATTATTGTTGGAGATAAGCAAAAAGATACAACAATGATCACCAACATTAAAACACAAGAAGAAGTGAGCTATCGCCTCGGTAGTAAAATTCAAGATGCACAACTTATTCAAATTCTGCCCAACCGTATTATTTTGATTCGTTCAAATGGCCAACAAGAAATATTATATCTTAGAAAAGAAGATGCAGTTAAAGCTGAACAAGAAGATAGGCCTTGGAGCACTGTTATCGAACGCATCAATCCAACATCGTATCGTATAGACCCGGATGAATTTACACAAAAAGCAAAAAACCTTGGAAACGTCATCGATTTATTAGATCTGACAACCGCATATAAAGAAGGCGCAAGCGTTGGTTGCCGAATCGGTATGAGTGGCCCAAAAAGTTTAGCAAACGCTTTAGGATTGCGCGTCGGAGACATTATCCAACAAGTTGATGCAATGCCAGCAACCACCACTGAAGATCGTTTAGCATTGTATGATTATATCATTGCGCGCAAGCTCGGTGATTCACTTACAATAGAATTGTTACGTGGCAACAAAAAAATAAAGTATATTATCACACTTGGTGAGCTAGAAAGTGCAAAAAGTGCTATAATAAAGCCCGGAGCGGTGACAAGTGAAAAAACAGAACAAGAGATTGAACAAGAAAAAATTAAATTACTTGAACAAAAGCATCATTTTGCGCCAACAATAAATCAGATACGTGAACAAGAGCGAAAAGCGATGTGGCATCATGGTAAAAAAACTGCATCGCTCAAAACACGTAATCGGTTGAGTAGATAAATTGAGTAGTTACTATGAAAAAAACTGTTAGATATTGCGCACATTTTCTATATGCACTCACTCTGTTATTAAGTATATCGCTTAATGCACAAGAAAAAGTATTGCCAATTTCCGCTGCCGGCCCAACTATCTCTGGTTCACCCACCCATAAAGACAACCAGAAATCCCCTAAACTAGAACAAAAGTTTGAAACAGATACGAAGAGCAAAGCCAAGGTTTCAAGTACCACCAACAATATCCAATTCAATTTTCAAGACTCAAAATTGAAAAACCTAATTGATTGGATGGCACAAGTGCACGGTATCACTTTTTTAACTGCTGATAACATTAAAACAGATAAAACACGCCCATTGATTGGCAACACAAAAATCAGTTTCCAGACCCATTCACCCTTATCAAAAAAGCAATCCTGGAATCTTTTTGTCGCATTTTTGGATATGGCAGGGCTCACAGTAGTGCCAGGTCCTGAGCCAGATTTTTATAAAATAACTACCCAAAAAAGCGCTCTCACAGCAGCTTTACCCACATATATCGGCACTGATCCAGAAAAACTGCCTAATAATGATGCATATATTCGATATGTTTATTTCTTGAATAATACATCAAAAAGTATGTTGAGCGATCTGACTAAATTACTTAATACATTTATGGTAAAACAAAATGCTAAGCTCAGCACTTTTGCCGAGCTCACTGCTCTCATTTTCACAGAAAAATCAGCCAACATTAAAGCGATCATGAAGATTGTGCAGCAACTGGATAAAGCAACATCACCAGAAATTTTGCGCATTATCCCATTAAA
>SDBT01019125.1_pt1 | contig 10741 bp, 10 predicted proteins | sample 2277101 | NCBI WGS metagenome assembly SDBT01 (sample SAMN10404973, study PRJNA504765) | marine sediment metagenome | isolation source: marine sediment core GS10_PC15, 103 cmbsf | place: Arctic Ocean: Southern Knipovich Ridge | collected 2010
ACCCAATTCGGGGTGTTCTCCCAGGTCCTTCAGGACTGTGGTCTGACGCCCTCCGCGTTTGGTTTTCTTCTCCGCCAAAACGGTCACCGCGCGGTTGATGCCCACCTCGAAGACTTCTTCCGGGGTATCCAGATTCGCATACACGCCGTCATGCTGCACAAAGGGTCCATAACGGCCTATTCCCGCCAGGATGACTTTTCCAGTTTCAGGATGATTTCCAACTTCGCGCGGCAAGGAAAGCAGGGCCAAAGCGCGCTGAAGATCTACCGTATCGAGCTCAAAAGTCTTCGGGATGGATGCGCGTTTGGGTTTTTCGCCGTCCACCGCTTCGCCAAGCTGGACATAGGGGCCAAAACGGCCCGAGCGCAGTGTCACATCAAGCCCGGATTCGGGGTCTTGCCCTAAAATTTTTGATTCTGATTGTAGCTGCTGCGCGCCGTCCTTGCTGGTTTCAGCCAATTGGCGGGTGTAACGGCAATCGGGATAATTCGAGCAGCCGATGAACGCGCCAAACTTGCCAACCTTGAGGCTCAGGCGTCCATCATCACAGGAAGTGCATTTTCGCGGGTCCGCATCAGGGTCATCACCTTGCGGGAAAACATGTGGCCCGAGCATCTCATTAAGGGCGTCCAGCACCTCGGTGATGCGAAGATCCTTGATCTCGTCGACCGCGGCATAAAAATCTTTCCAGAAGTCCCTCAGGACATCCTTCCATTCCAGCTCACCAGCGGAAATCCGGTCGAGCTTTTCTTCCAGCGATGCGGTGAAATCAAATTCTACATAGCGTTTGAAAAAGCTTTCCAGGAAAGCCGTGACAAGGCGGCCCTTGTCCTCTGGGTAAAGACGCTTTTTGTCGAGACGCACATATTCACGGTCTCGCAAAACACTCAATGTTGAAGTGTAGGTAGAAGGACGGCCAATCCCAAGTTCTTCCATTTTCTTGATGAGCGTGGCCTCGGTGTAGCGCGGTGGCGGTTCAGTGAAATGCTGAGTGGCATCAATCTTTTGCGCGCTTGGCGTTTCGCCCTTGGCCATGGCGGGAAGACGGCGATCCCCGTCACGATCGCCATTATCATCCTTGCCCTCTTCATAGAGCTTGAGAAAACCGTCAAATTTCACCACGGACCCATTGGCGCGCAAGCCATATTCGATGCCGTCACCGCCCTGAACGATTATATCGATAATCGTCCGCTCCAACTCAGCACTGGACATTTGGCTGGCGACGGCACGGCGCCAGATCAGCTTGTAAAGTCTGGCCTGATCGGAATCGAGATAGGATGAAAGACTGTCCGGGTCCCTGGCAAAATCCACGGGGCGAATCGCCTCATGGGCTTCCTGGGCGTTCTTGGCTTTGGTCTTGTAGAGGCGCGGGCTGTCCGGCTGGTAGGGTTTGCCAAAAGAGCTGGCAATCATGTCACGGCAGGCAGTTATGGCTTCAGGAACCATCTGTACGCCGTCGGTCCGCATATAGGTGATGAGCCCTTGGGTCGATCCGCCAATATCCACACCTTCATAGAGCCGCTGCGCAACCTGCATGGTCTGGCGAGCACTGAAGCCGAGTTTGCGTGAGGCTTCCTGCTGTAAAGTTGATGTGGTGAAGGGCGGGGCTGGATGGCGCTTTTGGGCTTTGGCTTCAACCGAGCCAATTGTGTAAGCGCCAGATTCGACCCCTGATTTGTATTTGGTCGCCGTGCTTTCATCAGGAATATCGTAACGGTCCAGCTTTTTACCCCCGACTGAAACAAGTCGCGAGGGGAAGATATCGCCAGCGCCTGTCGCCATGGTGGCTTCAATCGACCAGTATTCCTGTGATTTGAAGAGTTCGATTTCAGCTTCACGGTCACATACAAGACGAAGCGAGACCGATTGAACGCGCCCCGCGGAGCGTGAGCCGGGCAGCTTGCGCCAAAGCACCGGCGACAAGGTGAAACCGACGAGATAATCTAGCGCGCGGCGCGCAAGATAAGCATTGACCAGAGGCGCATCTATGTCGCGCGGATGCGACATTGCCTCAAGAATGGACGTTTTGGTTACCGCATTGAAAACCACGCGCTCTACTTCGACCCCCTCGAGGGCTTTCTTCTGTTCCAGCACCTGCAGGACATGCCAGGAAATAGCTTCCCCCTCACGATCCGGGTCAGTCGCCAGGATGAGCTTGTCGGCGCCTTTGACAGCTTTCACGATTTCATTGAGCCGTTTTGAGGATTGGGCGTCGACTTCCCATGTCATCTCAAAATCGGAATCGGGCTTTACGGACCCGTCCTTGGACGGTAAATCGCGCACGTGACCATAAGAAGCCAGGACCGTATAGCTTGGTCCCAGATACTTGTTGATGGTCTTGGCCTTCGCCGGCGATTCGACAATGACTACATTCATATTGTTTGTTTCCGGAAAAAACGGCCATGAGATTGAATCCCACGGATTTAAATACTCGCATCCCGCAATCTAGTCATGCGGGGCGCATGGAACATGGTGAATAGTGCCAACTCTGTCAATTGATGGATCACATTCTGTGTAAAAATCCCAGATAGAGCAGCTTGTATTATGCAACTTACACGTGTATTTAATCTATATCTTGAAGATTCGACTATTGTGGCGGCAAAGCTATTCGGAGGTCCAGGGTCATATGAAAAACTCTCAAAAGAAAAGGCGCGAACCTGTAACAGAACATTATGATACGTCCAAACCGTCTGCGCTGGGACTATACCCATCGGTTGACCAAGAGCAAGATGACTGCCTCACCAACCCAAATCTAAATGGTCCTATTTCACGGCAGGACTCGGCTACTTATATCCACGATATGACAAAAGAATTGAAAAAACTCGCGGAGTCCGCAAATTTTTCCTTCCTGGCTTATGTGCTCGAACTGGCTATCGAGGAAAGCGCCGCACAGCAGCGGGGACGCCTGTAGCGTGATTATGCGGCTCCAATGCTTGGCCGGAATCAGTGAGCGATACCATCTGATTGCCATGGCGCTCAAGTCTTCCCGCCAAATCGAGTTCAAGGAGCACGATTTGCACCTGCCGCGCCTGCAACCTTGTCGCACGGATGATTTCATCGATATCAACCGGCGAAACGCCCAGAGCACTAATAACGCGTTCCCTGTCTGACTGATCAATATCCATTTTAATTGGATAATCTGAATTTGTCTCGAATGTTCCTGTAGAATCTGCAGGTTCGACCCTGCGCCCCAGAATTGGCGCAAGCACTGACGTGATGTCTTCCACGCAGGTAACCAGACCTGCTCCATCACGCAGCAGCCTGTTTGTCCCCGCGGCGCGAGGATCGAGAGGATTGCCCGGAACGGCGAAGACTTCGCGTCCCTGTTCTCCTGCCAGGCGCGCGGTTATAAGTGATCCAGACCTGTTCGCAGCCTCCACGACGACGACACCAACAGACACTCCCGAAACCAGCCGATTGCGTCTGGGGAAATCCTTGCCGCGCGGCTTGTAGGCAATCGGCATTTCGCTAAGCAGAACGCCGCGCTTGCCTATTTCATTTTGCAATTCCTCATTCTCAGGCGGATAGACCGAATCGATGCCGCCCGCCATAACAGCTACAGTCCCGCGCTCCAGAGCAGGTATGTGAGCGGCCGTGTCGATCCCCCGGGCAAGACCCGAGACGATGACAAATCCGTCCCGGCCAAGATCAGCTGACAGCATACGGGTGAATTTCTGGCCTATCGCAGAGCCGTTTCGCGCCCCAACGATCGCAACCATGGGTTGTTGCAACAGCTCCAGTTTACCTTTTGCGTAAATTAGCGGAGGAGGGGCATCTACTGCAGCCAGCCAGACGGGGTAGTCCGGTTCACCAAGGGCTATCAGTGTTGCGCCGATTTTTTTGGCGTGTTTCAGCTCTGCTTCGGCGTCTGCCAGTGAGCTGAGCCTGAAAGGGCGCCGTCCTCCGCCACGCTTGGAGAATTCGGGCAAAGCCTCCAGTGCCGCGGAGGATCCGCCAAAATGGTTGATCAATTCCCGAAAGGTGGCCGGTCCGATAGTGTCACTTCGGATCAGCCGGAGCCAATTAAGTCGTTGCTCGTCATTCAGCAGTCTTTTCTTATTTTTCTTAATTGTGCTGCTTTCCTGGTCAGGCTCCACCGATCTTGGACTCCTTGCCACTTATAAGACGGCCGATATTAGACCAGTGCCGCAAATACACGAGGATGGTCATCACCGCGAACACCTCCATGGCCTGCCATTGACCGAAATAGGCAAGCAGAGCCGGAGTTGCGGCGGTGGCGGTCAACCCGGCAATGGAAGAGTAACGCGTTACACCAGCCACCAGCAGCCAAATCGCGGCAAAGCTGAGCATTGATGGCCAATGCAGCCCCAGCAGCACGCCGATATAGGTGGCGACCCCTTTACCGCCCCTGAATCTCAGCCAGACCGGAACCAGATGTCCGATAAAGGCGCCAAAACCGGCGATAATCCCTGTATCAGGTCCCCATTGCAGTCCAATGAAAACTGCAGCCAGGCCTTTAAGGATGTCCGCAGCGAGAGTGAGCGCGGCAAGGCCCTTGTTGCCTGTCCGCAACACATTTGTCGCACCGATACTGCCTGAACCAATGGACCTGACATCGCCAAGACCCGCGCTCCGCGTCAGCAGTAGCCCAAATGGAATGGAGCCCAGCAGATATCCAAAAGCGAGAGCCGCACTATAGTACGGCAACGCAAGGCCCCAATCGATCGGGTCCGGCATACCTGGTTACTCCCTTGGCAGTAAGATTGCGTGGCTTACATGCCTCGCTTCATGCGTCCTGGGTGAGAGTATACACAGTGTTGCCGTTGACCAAGGTGCGTAATACGCGGCCCTGAAACTGACTCTCGTCAAAGGGTGTGTTTTTGGATTTCGAATGCAGCTGATCCGGATCCACGACCCATGGCGTATCCAAATCAACCACGATCAGGTCAGCTGGCGCGCCCTTTTGAAGTTTGCCACCGGGCAGATTGAGAATACCGGCGGGATTGCTCGTCATGGCCCGCAGCAGTATGGGGAGCTCAATATGGCCTGCATGATATAGCCGCAACGCCGCCGGGAGCAGTGTTTCGAGGCCAATGGCGCCATCTTCCGCTTCAGCAAAGGGGCGGCGTTTCACATCCGCGTCTTTTGGATCGTGACTCGAGACGATGACGTCAATATCGCCAGCCGCCAGCGCCGCGACCATGGCCATGCGATCTTCTTCGGGCCGGAGCGGCGGGCGCATCTTCAGGAAGGTTCGGTAGGAGCCGATATCATTCTCATTCAACGTCAGATGATTGATTGATATGCCGCATGTCACCGGCAGATCACGCGCCTTGGCGGACCGAAGCGCGTTCAGCGCGGCAGCGGTGGAAAGTTGTGCGGCGTGATAGCGGCCTCCGGTCAGCGCCACCAATTCGATATCACGCTCGAGCATGATGACCTCGGCGGATCCGGGTATTCCTGAAAGACCCAGCCGGCTGGAGACCTCGCCTTCATTCATAACCCCTGCATTGGCCAATTCGGGCTCTTCGGTATTGTGAACGATGAGCGCATCAAAGTCCCTGGCATAGGCAAGCATTCGGCGCATGACACGCGAGCTTTCGATGCTTGATGTTCCGTTGGTGAACGCGACTGCTCCAGCCTCTTTCAGAAGGCCGATTTCGGTCATCTCTTCGCCTTCAAGGCCACGAGTTGCAGCCGCCATGGGATGAACATGAACAATCGCCGTGTCGCGTGCGCGGCGTTCGACAAAATCCACAAGCGCCACATCGTCTATCACCGGATTGGTTTCGGGTGTGCAAATGATTGTCGTCACACCGCCCGCTGCCGCTGCGTAGCTTGCCGTTTCCAGAGTTTCACGGTGCTCGAAACCCGGTTCTCCTGAGAACACCAACATGTCTATGAGGCCGGGACACACTATATGCCCGCCACAATCAATGACCTCATGTGCTTCGGGGCTTTCAGCGTGCAGATGAGGCCCAAGATCAGCGATTAAGCCCTCAGCTATTGTGAGGCCGCCAAGCTCATCACGCCCGGTGGCGGGATCAATCAACCGTGCATTGATAAGCGCGATCCGGTCACCCGGCTGGGAGCCGATCCTCTTCATTCCGTTGGTGAATTTGGCGTTGATCATCTGGATTATTCGTTTTGCAGGTGTTGCCCAAGCGCCTGAAGGACTGCGATACGAACCGCAACGCCCATCTCCACCTGCTCGGAAATTACGCTGCGATGATCGTCCGCGACGGCTGAATCAATTTCTACGCCGCGATTCATGGGGCCTGGATGCATGATCAGCGCGTCTGGCTTTGCCAATTTGAGTTTTTCATGATCGAGACCGAAAAAGTGGAAATATTCCCGCACGCTCGGGACATAGGACCCGGACATCCGCTCAAGCTGTAATCGCAGCATCATGATGATGTCGGCGCCTTCCAGTCCTTCTTTCATTGAGGTGAAGATTTCAGCGCCCAACCGCTCAGCAAATGGCGGAAGAAGGGTTGAAGGCGCAACAATCCGAACCCGTGCGCCAAGCGCATTGAGAAGAATGATGTTGGAGCGCGCCACACGCGAATGCAGCACATCTCCGCAGATGACCACGGTAAGGCCGGTAATGCGTCCCTTGTTACGCCGGATGGTCAGGGCATCGAGCAGCGCTCGCGTTGGATGCTCATGGCTGCCGTCACCAGCGTTGATGACTGAACAGCTGACCTTTTGCGACAGGAGCTCGACCGCGCCGGCGCAATGATGACGCACGACCAGGATATCGGGACGCATGGCATTCAGCGTCATTGCGGTATCGATAACTGTCTCGCCCTTTTTGATGGATGAGGACCCGACCGACATGTTCATGACATCCGCACCAAGGCGCTTGCCAGCCAGCTCAAACGAGCTTTGTGTGCGGGTTGAAGCTTCAAAAAAGAGATTGATCTGGGTACGGCCGCGAAGCGTGTCCCGCTTCTTGATGACCTGACGGTTGATCTCGGCGGCGTCATTAGCCAGATCAAGGAGTCCGTTGATCTCCGCCGGCGTCAGACCTTCAATACCAAGAAGATGGCGGTGCGGATAATAATAACTGGATGGCGCGGCGGCGATGCTCATTAAAGCGGACTGTATAGGCCGAGTCTTTCACGCCTGCAAGCGGGCCGCTAAAAATGGTTAGCAGCGAGGAAGGCCGTGCAGAAATAACCCAGTCGGGATCATAATTGGCAACACCTCTAACCGACGATGGTGCTGAGGGCATTTGAGCGAAACTCACGCCGGTACATCACGCCCACAACCCAAAGCATTGTCAGCATGAACACTGCCGGATGAATGAACCATCCCAAAGTTGCAATCCCGAAATAATAGGCTCTGAGGCCGGCATTGGCATGATGTCCGACAAGACTTGCCAGCCTGGCCGCGCGGGCTCCATGTTTTAAGCATTCCTTTTTATTTCTCGTGGTCAGGATTGGCGTCGAGCCGATGAGTATCCCTGTGTAATGGGAGAGACGGTAGGCCCACGCATATTTAAAAAATGCGTAGATAAATATACCCATGAGAAACAAGACTTTCAGCTGCCACATAAACACAGTGGTTTGCCTTAAAAATGGGAATTTTGCAGCCAGTATCTGCAGCTCTTCAACGCTACCGAACAAAGCCGCGAATGCACCGGTTACGAACACGGAAGTTGAAGCAAAAAAAGCATTGCCTCGAGAAAGATTTGCCAGGACCTGTACATCGACCATGCGATTTTCACGTACAGCCATATTCGCCATCCACGTAACCCGTTGGCGGTTTATCGCCTCCACCAGGCCACTTTTTGCAAGAGGGCCGCGCTGGGTTGCATAGCTGTACCCGCCCGAGAGCAGAAAAAACCAGGCAAGGGCAATGATATCGGCGATGGTTAAACCAGGCATGGCGTATCTTAACGAAGAGTAGGTTCCAAACTCAACCAATGTTGGACAAACGGTCCAGGGCACCTTGAAGAATAAAGCCAGCAGCCATCTTGTCTATCACCTCCGCGCGGCGTTTGCGGCTGGCATCTGCCTCCAGAAGCGTTCTCTCCACGGCGACGGTGGATAGTCTCTCATCCCAAAAAACCATCGGTAAATCTGTTTTGCCTGAAAGATTGCGTGCGAATGCTCGCGTTGCCTGCGCGCGTGGTCCCTCCGACCCATCAAGATTGAGCGGCAGGCCAATTACGAGCGCGGCCACGCTGTGCTCTTCACAGATTTCCAGAAGTCGTTCTGCGTCTTTTGTGAATTTCGTACGTTTGATGGTTTCCAGGGGCGTGGCAACAATTCGTGAAATATCGGAAAGCGCAAGCCCGATTGTTTTGGTGCCCAGATCCAGCCCCAAAAGGCGCGCGCCTGATGAAAGGCGGGCGCTCAGATCGTCCATGGTAAGAATATGCTCTTCGGTCATGATGCGGCGTTAAGGAACCAAGCTGTTTGGATATTCCGGCGATGCGCGCTTGTTGGCGCACGCAGCGCATTTATACTGTGTCATAAAGTGAGACTCGTGCGAGAGATAACTCCGAAAAGAGGATGGAGCAATGAAGTTAATCTGGCTTGGACATTCCAGCTTTAGAGTTGAATTTGGATCGACCGTCCTGCTGATCGATCCATTTCTTACCGGCAATGGCACTTTCGAGAACGGAGCCATGTCAAAGGAAGAGGCAACATCGGGGGTGACGCATGTGGCTTTGACCCACGGTCATGACGATCATGTCGGTGACACGGTGGAAATTTGTAAAAAGACCGGCGCCACCGCCATTGCAGTCTATGAGCTGGCGATGCATCTGGGCGGGCAGGGGTTGGAAAATATCGAGCCAGGCAATCCCGGCGGCACCATTGATTGCGGCGAGTTCGATGTCACCTTCGTCAAGGCCTACCATTCTTCCAGCACGACCGTAGATGGTCAGGTTATCTATCTCGGCAACCCGTGCGGTCTTGTCGTGCGTCCCAAGGATTGTCCGGTCATCTATCACATGGGCGACACGGAAATTTTCGGCGACATGGATTTGGTCAATGAAATATTCGCACCTAAAATTGGTCTCGTTCCAATCGGTGACCGTTTCACAATGGGCGCAAAAACTGCCGCGTTGGCGTGCGAAAAATACTTCAAATTCGATACCATCATCCCCATCCACTACGGCACGTTTCCAATCATCGATCAGACGGCGGATAAATTCATTGCCCTGGCCAAGGGGCAAAATGTAGTGGTGCCTGAGGCTGGCGAAGCGCTGGACCTCTAAAAAAGGGCAGTTCCTCATGAGCAACCTATGGCCTGTCGGTGAACCAGATGAGGGCTTGTGCGTCTCCCAAGCCTTTGGCAGAGATGTCATCAGGGGAAATTCAGTCTCGCTTCTCCCGCTTGATGTGAGCGCGCACGGAGCAGACCTTTATGCCTCATTTGCAGGATGCGATCCTGAAGAGCGTTTGTGGACCTATATGGCTCAGGGGCCATTTTCCGGCGAGGCAGATTTTAGAAGCTGGCTGGATCCATTGGAGCAAAGCGCCGACCCGCTATTTTATACCATTGTACCTGCTGCATCGAAAAAGACAGAGGGGATGGCCTCTTTTATGAGGATGGACAGCGCCAACGGCGTGGCGGAGATCGGCAACATCTGGTTTGCCCCCTCGCTTCAACGCACGCGGGCGGCAACCGAGGCAATATATCTCTTAATGCGCCATGTGCTGGAGACGCAAAACTGCCGCCGTCTGGAATGGAAATGCAATGCGCTCAATGCGCCCTCACGCCGCGCTGCGGAACGGTTTGGCTTCAGCTTTGAGGGTATTTTTCTCAACCACATGGTTGTTAAGGGGCGTAACCGGGATACGGCTTGGTTTGCAGTAATTGTAGAGAACTGGCCGCCAATCCGCGACGCATTTGAGACCTGGCTGGCTGACGGCAATTTTGATGAAGGCGGGATTCAGAAACAAAGCCTTGGCGCACTGACAAAAAGCAGCGCTAACATTGCACTTACCTGATGTTGCGCCTCGTTGACCGGCGCGCTATGTGTGCGTCAGAATTCACCTCCGTAAACGGGGCGACTCCATGAAGATTGACGATGCCACAGTGCGCAATATCGCGCGCCTTGCCCGCATCAAGGTGAGCGATGAGGAAGCCAGAACCCTGGAAGGCGAGCTTAATGGCATCCTGCAGTGGGTTGAGCAGCTGAACGAGGTGGATACGCAAGGTATCGCGCCAATGACATGCGTCACCGATATGCGGCCAAATATGCGGGCGGATGTAGTCACCGACGGCGGGTATCGGGAAGAAATTGTGAAGAATGCACCCGAGCATGCTGGTGCGTTCTTCGTTGTGCCCAAAGTGGTGGAGTAATTTTGCTAATGAGCACTCTCACCGACCTCACTCTCGCCGCCGCGCGTGACGGTTTGAAATCCAGGGATTTTTCCGCCAAGGAAATTGCGCAGGCGCATATTGATGCGATCGAGACCGGCAATGAGGCGCTGAACGCTTATATTTTGCCAAGCCCCGGCATTGCACTCAAGATGGCTGAAACCGCGGACAAAAAAATCGCCGATGGCGACGCGCGTCCTCTGGAGGGTGTGCCGCTCGGCATCAAGGATTTGTTCTGCACCAAGAATGTGCGCACGACCGCATGCTCGCATATTCTGGATGGTTTCACACCGACATATGAATCGACCATCACGCAAAATCTTTGGGACGCGGGGGCGGTAATGCTCGGCAAACTCAATTGCGATGAGTTCGCCATGGGGTCATCCAATGAGACCAGCTATTACGGGCCGGTTGTGAGCCCGTGGCGGCGCGAAGGCTC
>SDBT01019126.1_pt1 | contig 10740 bp, 13 predicted proteins | sample 2277101 | NCBI WGS metagenome assembly SDBT01 (sample SAMN10404973, study PRJNA504765) | marine sediment metagenome | isolation source: marine sediment core GS10_PC15, 103 cmbsf | place: Arctic Ocean: Southern Knipovich Ridge | collected 2010
TACAACAGGCAGTATCTGTGGAGCCGATGACTTACGGACAGCTTGTCAAGCATGATCGACAGTCAAAATCTGAAAAGCACAATATATAGTGTTAACTGGAGCTAAGGAGATACCCCCTTTTCTTTTATTACAGCGCTAAAGGAAACTGGTGGGTTGAGAACCCACACTACAAGGAAACTTCGAAATCAAGCGTAACTCCTGGGACGGTAATGATGCTTTTCGTTTTTGGCGGTGGGGGGATCTGGAGTTTGAATTCGCCAGGCTGTGCTGGTGGTGCTACTGCTTTTTCCTGATGGCTCCTCTTAGGCCCTGCATTTTGAGGTAGCCTTTTTTCCAGACGACGAATGCCGAGATCATGAAGACGAGGATGTATACGACGGCGGCGTATCTGCCCCTTATCTGGCTCATGAACACGCCGAGGAATGCGTAAGTTGCTGCGAGGACGTAGCAAATGGTGACGGTTTTTTTGAGGGGGATTCCGCGGTCTATCATCTGGTCGTAGATGTGCCCGCGGTCTGAGACGAATAGCGGTCTGTAATTCAGGAACCTTCTGACGAGTGCAACGGCGGTGTCGAGTATTGGCAGGCCGAAAACGACGACCGAGGCCATCCACCATCTTGGGATTCCTTCGGCGAAAAGAATCATCAGTGTGGCGATCATGAATCCAAGGAGCATGCTTCCTGCGTCACCCATGAATATTTTTGCTGGGTGGCGGTTGAATGGGAGGAATCCACCGACACCTCCGACGAGTCCGAGACAGACTATTACCCTTACGACGTCTCCGACACTGCTGAATTCCCATGTTGCCAGATGAATAGCGAGAAAGAGCATTGCGATTGTGATGATGGCGGTGACGCCACCGCAAAGGCCGTCGAGGCCGTCAAGCAGGTTCAAAGAATTTGTGGCGCCCAGGACGAAGAAGACGACAATCACCGCTTCGAGCAGAAGGTGGACTCCTTCGGGCAGCGATAAGTTTAGGGGCCCCAGGATGTAGTGAAGGTCCGGCTTGATGCCGACGGAAACGAGGATCAACGCCGCGATGATCTGGCCGAGGAATTTCGATTTTGGGTCGATGTCGAAAATATCGTCGACGAATCCGATAAAGCATGCTACTGCGCCTCCTGCGAGTATTCCGAGCAGGCATTTCATGACGGGGCTGTAGAACTCCTGGCTTTGCAGGCAGGTGAAGCCTGCGAACACACCGACGGTCGAGCCGATAAGCATGCCGATGCCGCCGAGATATGCTATTGGAATTTTGTGCGTTTTTACGGTGTCGTCTGGCTTGTCTACGATTCCGTATTTCAGGGCGATTTCCTTGCACAGCCACGTGGCCGCGAGTGAAGCGACGAAAGAGCCGATGATTACGGGCCAGAATCTCAGGACCCATGTAATGGGCTTGGCAGGCCCTATGATGTCAGCAAATAACATTGTGATCATTGTGGTTTGCTCACCTTGAGATCCAGATATGTGGAGCCTCGGTCTGTCTTGTCAATTCGTCTTCTGCAAGTTCTTGCGCCGGCGGCAGCGAGGAGGTGGTTCTTTCGAGCCAGACCTCCCCGTCGTAACGCAGCATGATGAGATTGTCTCGGAATCCATCGAAACGGATGTTTGTTTTTGCGCCCGTTAGTTCGCGGAGTATCCATTTTGGAAAGTTTGCGCCGGCCTTTATTGAGAGTGGGGCGCCTCCTCCAAAGCGCGGATTCAACTCGATGGGCTTTATTTTGCCGTCGTCGGTGAAGAAGATCTGCAGGGTTACGACTCCGGGGCCTGCGCCGAGCTTCTCGACGATTTTCGCGGCCTGTTGCATGATTTCGGTATTTTTTGTGACCTGGCTCTTGCTCACCTCACCTGCTCTTACCTCGATTCTTTTTCTGGGCACGACGCAGCGGACTTTCATGCTCGAATCAACGTAGACGTCGCGAGTATGTTCAATGCCCTTTATGAATTCCTGTACGATGCAGTTCGGTATTTTGCTTGTGAAAAAGAGCAGTTCCCTGCGGTTTTTTACGACGGCGTTTCCGCGGCCTGCGTAGCCGTCCCAGGGTTTGAGAAAACAGGGCCAAGTGAGATTTTTTTTTCCCAGAGCGGTTTTGGCGCTCATAGTCACAGGCGCATCGAAGCCGTTGTTGAGAAGGAAACGGTATGTTTTCCTCTTGTCCTGGCAAATATCGATGACTTTGGGGGAAGATACGAGCACGTTACAACCCAGGGCGGTGAATTTATGTTTGTTCTGGGCCAGGGACTTGAGGTCGAGATCGACGGTTGGGACGAGCAGTTTTACCCTGTTTGATTTTACGATGTTCAGTAACTGGTCGATGTAGCCTCTGTGTGTTGTCGGCTTGACGAGAAACGCCTTGTCGCACAACTGCAGTGCCGGGCTTAGTTCTGTGGTGTCGGTGCCGAGAAAGGAGGCGTTTAGCTTGAGCCCCCTGGCGGCTGCGCGAAAGCCGTTTAGCAGAGAGACCCGCCTTCCGATGCATGTGAAGAGGATACCGAAATTATCGACAGCAGTTCTTGATTTCGCCATATCGTATCAATTTCTTACTTCGGGTCGGAGCCAGGGTTCGCACCATCCACTATACCGTATTGGGGCGTCGATTGTCAATCAGAATCGGCGTAGTTGGCGGGTGCAATTGCTTTGACTTTTTGTTTTTACATGTTTAAACTGGTCGTCCAGCCGGGCGCTCCTGCAGGCAGGATGCTAATCGGTGGGATAGAAGATTTAGTTTACTTATTATCGGCAAGGGACCTGTCCGGGCACAGTCGTTTCGCAAGGCGTTGACAGACGGATGCTGATTTATAGGGCGTAAAAAGATGACGAAATTTGAAAGCAACATCAGGGAGAAAAAGGTTGTCGTTGGAGTTCTTGGGCTTGGGTATGTCGGTTTGCCGCTTGTGCGGGAGTTTGCCTCGGCCGGCGTGCGCGTTGTCGGTTTTGACATAGATGAGAAGCAAGAAGCTGTCGGCGAAGATGCTGAGCGGGTATGATGTGGTTTTGATTTCGACGGACCACAGTGATTACGACTATGACTGGATAGTCAAACACTCACAGCTTGTGGTTGATACGCGTAATGCGACGGCGAAGGTGAAGTCTGGTCGCAGGAAGATAGTCAAGGCCTGAGAGATGTCAGGGACGTGAAGTGTGGTTTGGAGAGTGAAGTGCGGGTGTGCGAATAAGTACGGGTTGAAGGAGTACGGAATTGCTTAAGCCGAGTGAAAATCCTCCCATAACGTGGCCTGAGGAAGGGACAGTTGTAAGTTTTGTCGGGCATTGGTGGGTTGCGCATACGAAAAGCCGGAACGAAAAGGCCCTTGCACATGACCTGATCCAGAAGAATATCAACTATTTTTTGCCGATGACGTGGAAACTGAGCCGGTGGAGGGGCCGGAAGATACGGTCGCTTTTGCCGCTGTTCAGCGGGTACCTGTTTTTCTGCGGCGGTGAGAGCGAGCGTCTGGAGGTACTGCGAACGAACCGTGTGGCGAGCCTGATCGAGGTCAGGGACCAGGCGAAACTTCTCAGGGAGCTTTTGCAGATCCAGCAGGCCATTGCCGCCGGCGTCCCGCTGGTACCGCACCAGTATATCAAGGAAGGTCAGCGATGCAGGGTCACGACCGGTCCGCTGGCGGACCTTCATGGTATAGTCGTCCAGAGCAAGACGGTGGCTCGACTGGTGCTGCAGGTCGACATGCTTGGCCAGGCAACGAGCGTGGAGATAGATACGGATATCCTGGAACTGATTGAAGAGGACAAGGCGTGATTGTGCCGCTGTCAAGTAGCCGGCATACCGATTGAGCCGGATGGAATTGAACAAGGATTTTGCTGAAGTCATAATAAAGGGGAAATGCTATGACTATGAGCACTGTCATTAAGATTGTCGGCGTGGTACTTGGTCTGCTCGGCGTGCTGTATCTGGTTAAACCCGTGGTGCTGAAAGTGCTGCTGGAGTTTTTGAAAAAAGGGAAACTGATATATTTGGCGGGACTGATCAGACTTGCCCTGGCAGTGGTTTTTTTGCTTGCCGCGCGAGAATGCAGGGTTCCGAAAGTGATAACGGTTTTTGGGATTCTTTTTATGGTGTCGGGTTTGATGACGTTTATGTTGGGGCCGAAGAAACTGGTGCCTCTGATTGACCGGTGTTTGAAACAGCCGGTCTGGGTGCTTCGGCTTCTTGGGGTGATAACATCGGCGATTGCGGGAATTATCATTTATGCAGCTTAGGACGTGTAAAAAAAATTATCTTCCATTTTTGGCTGGCTGCGGCTTCGGCTGGCGGTGTCAGCAAAACTCGAACTACCAACCAGTAGGTCTGCGTTTTGCTTCCTTGCCAGACTCGTCCTCGCTCAGCCAAAAACGAAACCTAATTTTTTTACAAGTCCTTAGAGGCAGGATTACAGGTTGAAAGCCGGGGGCAAGGTGAGGTTATATGAAAGTATTGATAACGGGTGCGGCGGGGTTTATCGGTTCGCATTTGAGTGAGCGACTTCTGGGCGAGGGTGCGGCGGTGGTTGGGGTCGATAATTTCGACGAGTTCTATGATCCTCAGGTTAAGCGGGACAACATCGCGGCGTGTATGGGGAACGAGAGATTTCGTCTTATCGAAGCCGATATCCGTGACAGTGGCGCGATGGACAAGGCGGTTGGCGACGGGGTCGATGCGATAGTTCATCTGGCTGCGCGTGCGGGAGTTCGGGCGTCGATTGCTGAGCCGGTGCTCTATGCGGATGTCAATATAAACGGGACGATGGTGCTGCTCGAGGCGGCGAAGGAATACGGGGTGAGGAAGTTTGTCTTTGCTTCGAGTTCGAGTGTGTACGGGAATAATGAGAAGGTACCGTTTTCGGAGGCGGACAACGTTGATTTTCCGATTTCGCCGTATGCAGCGACGAAGAAGGCGTGCGAGCTGGTCTGTCATACGTATCATCACCTCTATGGTATCGGGATGACGTGTTTGCGTTTTTTCACGGTTTACGGGCCGCGTCAGAGGCCCGACCTTGCGATTCATAAATTCGCGCGTCTGATCGAGGCGGGCAAAGGCATACCGGTATACGGCGACGGCAGCATGATGCGCGACTTTACGTATATTGACGACATAATCGACGGCGTGACTGCATCGATTGAGAAGTGCCAGGGGTACAACATTTACAACCTCGGCGAATCGCGGCCGATCTCGGTCAATGACCTTATTGGCGAACTCGAAAAGGCCCTCGGAAAAAAAGCGATCAAAGAACACCAGCCGCCTCAGCCGGGCGACGTGGAGCGGACCTATGCTGATGTAACCAGGGCGGTGGCCGAACTCGGATACGATCCGAAGACGGCGATCGAGGATGGGCTTGCGGAATTTGTGACGTGGCTTCGCCGAAACCAGAGTAAATAGGCAGCCAACAGGGGCACCGGGCGGCAATCCCGCACAATTTTTCTCTTGATATGCTTTCTTCAATGGTATAGACAAGCACATTCACACGGACGCGTTATTTGTGCGCCGCTGATGCGTAGCGGTCAGGGGTGGAGAAAATAGTGCTGAACAGAGAGGTATACAGGCGGTTTTATGACCAGTTTGGCGGCAAGAGCTACGATCTTGTCATCAAGTGGTGCTTTTTGCCTTTTGGTGGCGAAGGCAAATGCAGAGAGCGATTGCTGCGGTCTGTCGAGTTCTCGGCCGGTGAGAAGATACTCGATATGTGCTGCGGGACAGGGGGCGCAACTTATGCGATTTGGTTGAAGGCGGGCCAAGGCAGTCAAATTGTCGGATTGGATTTTTCCCAGGGCCAACTAAAGTCAGCCAGGAAGCGGGCGGGGCTTGGCCACGTTGAATTCGTAGAGGCCGATGCGGCTGCGACGCCATTTGAAGATGCCTGCTTTGACAAGGTCTTCATTACCCATGCGATCCATGAAATGCCGCGCGAGATTCGGCTGGCGGTGTTGGCTGAGGCGCGACGCGTCCTTGGAGACGACGGCAGGGCAATCGTCCTGGAGTTGGACAATCCGAAGAGTCTCTGGGTTCGAATCTTTGTTGGCGTGTGGTTCTTCTACTGGCTGCCGTTTAACTTCGAGACACCGACCCGAAGAGACATGCTCAAGCATGGTCTGGCCGAGGAGCTTCGGGAAGCGGGCTTCAACAGGATTACCAAGGACTCGATATATCGAGGGGTGTTTCAAGTCGTACAGGGCGTGAAATAAGCGATAATATATAAAAGAAAGGAGTAGATAAAATGCGGCGGTTTCTATCTATCATTGTTCTGGTTGTTCTTTTCTGCTTGAGCTTATTTGCCCTTGGGGCCAAGGCTGCCCCGGACACGAGCATTGAGGGCGAATTGAAGGCGCTGAGGTCTCGAGTGGTTTGTCTTGAGCGGCAGGTGAAAAAGCTGGAAAGTCAGCTTCGTCCCGGCAAGATGATCAAAGACTTTCCGGTGACTATTCCCCCGACGTTTCGCCACATGCCGCGGGCACCCAAAGGATGGCGTAAGCGACAATTCAACGGCATCGACTACTACGTAGTCCCGCTTCAACAGGCCCGGAAGCAACGGCCTGAAAGGACTCGCTAAATCGCTCGTTTCGGGTCTTGATGTTGAATCGAGGAACCGGAATCCGGAGTCGTCGATAGTATGGATTCCGCATCAAATGCGGAATGACAACGTGGGAAACCGGCGGTTACCGACTAATACCGATATTCGCCCCGATAAAGCCGGATTGAGTTGCCGGCTTTTTTGTTATGCTGAGAGCCATATCTGGATTTTGTCTGCCACATTTTTGTCTATTGCGAACTGGCTTTGTCCGATTTGGAAGACGTACGAAGGAAACCTCTGTGTGAGTTTAACGGACAGGCCCGGGACGGCTCCCATGGCCATAATCTTTCGGAGCATATCTTTGTCATCGGTGTGGATGTAGGCTATCTTTCCTTTTTGTCCTTTTCGCAATTGTGAGAGGGGAACGACGATGCTTTGCGGTTTTCTCTTTTTGTCGGCGCAGCACTTGCCGCGGGGGATGGGCCGGCCGTGAGGGCAGCTTTTCGGATGGCCCAGAAGAATGCAGATATTGTCCTCGATTCCCTTGTGTAGGATGTGTTCGAGCTTGCAGCCGGTTTCGTGAATCAGTCCGGCCCTTACGTGGAGCACGTCGACGAGTAGTCTTTCTGCGAGACGATGTCTTCTTGTACAGCGGCGGCCTTCTTCGAGGCCCTTTTTCGTGAGGAGTTTTTCCTCGTCGCGCGAGAGGTATGCTTCGCGGAGCAGGAGCTTAAAGGCGGAATTGTCTTTCAGTGCCGTAGTGTCGGGTACGTTGCCCTGTTCTGTGACCTCGACCCATAGAATTTCGAGTATTTCTTCTGCGCTGTCTGTCAGTTCCATGTCTATTTATCCTTTCCAAAGATTTTCTTCAGCGTGTCCGGGACGGGCGGAGTTTTGTATCCGCAGTTCGGACAGCTTATCAATTTGCATCGGCCGCACAACAAAGAGCCCTTGCATACCTGATGGGGCTTTTGCAGTTTTTCCGGTTCGAATTCGTATCCGCACAGTGCACACTTCATAAGGTCAACCCTATATTCACAAGCAGATAATTAACGATAAATGCCACGCCGAACGAAAACAAGAGGGTAAGAAGCGATATTCCCAGGCCGGTCTTGATTCCTCTTTCCTTTATGTTCATCAACAGTTGAGCTATGCAGGGCAGGAAAAGGGTCAGTGCGATGCATGCGACGACGAGCTGGACGCCGGTCAACGCGGCAGTCTTGTTCAGGTCGTAAAGTCCGGCTGCACCGTAGTCCCTTCTGAAGAAGCCGAGGAGGAAGACTTCGGCGGCTTCGTCGGGCAGTCCTATCAGTCTGACGGGATGTTTGAGGAGGTTCATTGCCAGGTCGAAGAGGCCGGTGATCTGGCCCAGCCAGATAAGTACACTTGCGAGAATGAACAGCGGGAGGATTTCCTTTAGGTACCATCGGACCCTTGTGTAGGTCTTTATGAATACGTTCGATATTTTCGGGAGCCTCAGTGGGGGCACTTCCATGTAGAAAGTTGGGCCCTGTCCGGGCAGTACCCTGGCGGTGAGAAAACCGATGAACAAAAAGACGGCGGCGATGACGCCTGCCCATATGAGCATAGCGAGCATTCTACCTTCGAGAAGGGCCATGATTACGCCGAGCTGTGCCGAACATGGGATCGCCAGCGCCAGGAGCATTGTCGAAATGATGCGTTCCCTCTTTGTGGGCAGGGTCCTTGTGACCATCGTTGCCATGGTGTCACATCCGAAACCGAGGACCATAGGAATTACGGCCCGGCCGCTGAGGCCTATCTTCTTGAATACGCTGTCGATCAACATCGCCAGACGCGGCAGATAGCCGCTGTCCTCGATGACGGCGAAAACAAGGAAGAATATTGTTACAATGGGCAGGATAATTGCGATTGCGTTCCTCGCTCCTAGCGTGATGATTCCGTAATCGCCGACGAAGAGGCCGCGAGGCGCCTCCCACGGGATAAGCGCTTCTGCGATCCTTGTCACGAAGGGGTTGATGTGTGCTTCGAAAAGAGAACTCTCCAGGAAATCGACCAGTGTGCCTGCGCCGAACTGGCCCACGAATTTGTATAATCCGCAGTAAAGTACGAGCAGCAGAATTGGCACGCCGGTTAGCGGGTTCATGGTCAGTCGGCTAAGGCGTTCCTGAAATGAGACGGAGCTTTCTTCGACGGGCTCGGTTACGCGTCGGACAATGTCGCTGACCTCGTGCTGGCGTTGCATCGTGATGATGTAGTGGAGGGGATGGGCGTAGTGCTTTTCGGTGCGGCGGATGAGGTCCTGGATTTTGTCGAAGTTTTTCGCGTCCTTGTCTTTTACGAGTGCTTCGATGTCGGCGTCGCGCTGGAGCAGGAGCAGTGCGATGGCCCTTTTCGAGAGGACGTAGTCGTCGCTTAGCAGTGTCTCAATCTGGCCAAGAGCGATTTCGATTGAGAATTGTACGGGCTCTTCACGGTCAATTTTCTTTGGTGTTTTCTGCGACATGCGCTTCGATTTTTCCTTTCAGGATGTCCATTCCGCGGCCGGTGGTGGAGACGACGGCGGCGACTGGTATGTGGAGTTCTTCGGCCAGTTTTTTTACATTTATCTTTTTTCCGAGTTTTTCCAGTTCGTCCATCATGTTGAGCACGAGAATGGTGGGGACGGCTGCTTCGATAAGCTGAAGTGTGAAGACAAGCATTCTCTCGATGTTCTTCGCGTCGATCATGTGCAGGACGACGTCGGGCTGTTCTTCGAGCAGGATTGCTCGGGCGACGCGTTCTTCTTCGGTGATGGGCATCAGTGAGTACATGCCGGGCGTGTCCACGACGTCGAATTCCGTGTCGCCGATCCTGCATTTGCCTCTTGAGACTTCGACGGTGGTGCCGGGGTAGTTCGAGACGGTGGCGTATGTGCCGGTGAGGTTGTTGAACATGACGCTCTTTCCGACGTTTGGGTTGCCTACGATGGCTATTGTGTGTTTTTTCATGTTTCGACTATTCCTGGTGAGTATCTTTTTCAGCTCTGCGGTCACAGAATTCTGTGAACCGGTCGGTGAGGTCATATCCGTTTCGGCCTGTGTGCGTTACGAATTCTATGAATCGCAAGAGTCTTGTTATTACCTCGGGGCCGAGGGTGTGCTCTGCACGGCAGGCGGCCCTTTGGGCGATGTCCTTTTCGACGCCTAAGACGTTTACGAAAAAGGACTTAAGGATGTCATGCTTTCGGGCGATTTGCGCGGCGGCATCCTCGCCGGCCTGCGTGAGCGTTACGTAGTCGTACGGCTTATAGTTGGCCAGGCCCTTTTTCTTTAGCACGCGCAAGGCGCCTGTGACAGAGGCCCGTGAGACGCACAGGGCTTCGGCGATGTCCTTGCTTCGGGCGGTGCCGGAATCGCGGGCGAGGTTGAAGATTGCTTCGAGATAATCTTCGAGAGAGGCGCTAAGCTCGATTTTTTTGCGTATGGCCATGTTTTTTCCTGTTTTAGCTTCTCCTAATATAGTTAGTTCTCCCTAACTTTGCAAGACTTTTCTTAAGAAAAATTTCAAATTCGTCAGAAAAAGTCTGTCAACAGGGCGCAAAACAGGCCTGGCGGTTGGAAATAGTATCAGTGGGGGTGATTGTTTTAAGAGCTTGTGGGGTAAGGGGTCAGGGTGAAGCGTGAACGCTGAAACCGGAAGATGGTAGCACGTAACAGGTTGGGACATTGTGCCTGGATTGAGAAAAAAACCCGCAGGCCGGGAGGACCAGGAAGAATGAAGTTCGAATCAAAACTGAGACCAAGAGGAAGAGCAAAAAATTGTACCTGACACGAATGGCGGTTGCTTAAGGGGGCTTCGAGCCCTTTTTTAGGCTAATATCGGCGTTCTTCTGTGCTTAACGAACCGCCATTCGTACCTGACACCTTTAATTCCCACAGCATCTATCGACATCACAGTCCTGAGTATCGATATTTGCACCGTTGGCGTGCAGAAATTCGATCATACTTCGGTCACACCACCTGCGCTGGCCACTGAACGAAGTTAAGCGGACGTCTAACCTGCATTTCTCACGGTTTTAATTGAAAAAGACTGCTCTTTGTGGTATAAGATCTTTATAACAAGGAAGTTATACCACAGACAAGGAGGAGTCTTATGAAAACACACTGTAATCAGCAAACCTTTAAATTTCAAACAGAAAATACCCGTGAGGTAGTGGCTCATTTCAATGGAGGCACGATCAGTTCGGATGCGGGAGGATTGCTCTTGCAGGAG
>SDBT01019127.1_pt1 | contig 10739 bp, 16 predicted proteins | sample 2277101 | NCBI WGS metagenome assembly SDBT01 (sample SAMN10404973, study PRJNA504765) | marine sediment metagenome | isolation source: marine sediment core GS10_PC15, 103 cmbsf | place: Arctic Ocean: Southern Knipovich Ridge | collected 2010
GTTATACACAATTAAATCCTGGAACTTGGTAAAATGGCCGATATACCTGTAAATACTCCCGAAGATTTAAAAGGTGGAGATACTCTTAGGGCTTCTTGGCTTAATAAAGTTAAGAATGGCTATCGAGGACTCTCTGTAACCCCCCCTCTCCAAATTACTAATAATTCTTTTGGTGGAATGATTAGTCATGGACAACATGTTCCAAATGTAAGATGGGGAACAGTTTTTGCCCCTTATGTTTGGTCAGATGCTACTTATGTTCAAGTATATCCTACAAATTACACAGAAAATGCCAATGGTATCTTTACTAATATTGTGTCTACAGATGCTTCGGCAATAATAAATGTATATGTAACCAATCCTATTATTTCCGATGTTTCTGTAATTTCGGATGTTACTAAAGCCATAAGTTTATTTTCTGATGATATAATTGCTTATTCTTGGTTTGGAGACCATAAAGGCATTATGCTCGGTGGAGGTGGTGGAGCAGGCTTAGGAACCGCTGTAGACCCCACAGAACTACTTCCTGCTTCTTTTGAGGGAACATCTGATGCTGCTACTGATACTTGGTTAGTTACTTCTGATTATTCTCCCAAAGATGGTGTAGAATATAAAATGACTACAAGAGTTATGTATGATGATACAGGTGAAGAAATTTTATATGGGTTTTATAGAACTTTTACTATAACTACATTGGGGAATGTATTGAGTATTAGTGGTGAAACAAGATATGTTATTGATGCTCCCGAAGATTGTGGAGATGCTGAGATTATAAGTGGAAAGGAATGGCTTTAATGGCTACTACCATTCTAATAAGACGGGGTGATGGATCTGCTGGTGGAGTATCCCCTGTATCTGACCTTGCCAATGGGGAATTGGGTTGGGATTCATTTAATCATATTATATGGTGTGGTAGTGATGCCGATGCTGAGTTTTATGCTGGTGAATACATTCCAACAACAAGTGGAGTGTCCTTTGTTCATAATAGTGATGTAGATATAAACTTATTATCTCTCCCAAATATTACAGGAACCCCCCTGTTGTTTTGGGATGAATCTGAAAGTTCTTTTAATTTTAATACTGTAGTTACTGATGGGTATCATATAATAAAACAACTAGCTCACGCTAGTTTTCCTGGTGTTGGTGCAGGTTTTGAAATAAGTGGTTTTGATACTCAATCTGGAATTTCTGTACATCTTAGTATTGATAATATTGGCAGGATAAAATTAAGGACTTCGGGAGGTGCATGTTTTTTTATTGCCGGTTCGACTTCTGTTGGTTGGTTTGATTCAAATGGAATTAGCTACTACGACAACAAGTATATGCTTATGGGAAATGGAGCAGATCGAGAGAGGCTAGGACATAATACAACACAAACACACAATTCTTTGTTTCTCGGATTGGATGATGATGCTGCTGGAAGTGCAGCAAGAACACTTATTATAGCCGACCATGATGATGTAGGTTTTAATTATGCTCATACTGTGCAACTTACTCCTACTATATTTATCCATTCAGCAGCCCAATCCACAACGCAGTGGATAAGCTTAGCACATGATGGAACAAATGGTGTTTTCGAGCTTGGTACTGGAATGTTTCAGTTTATAGGTGGAATGGAAATCGGGGATGGAACAAATGATACAAAAATTAGTGCTGCTGGAAATATTTCGTTCGCTGGTACAGCTAAAATCACTGGCCTTAAAGTAAATGTCTCAACAAAAACCAATACTAATTACACACTAACTGCCACTGATGATATAGTTAAATTTAGTACAGGAAGTGTAGATCGAACAGCAACATTACCAGCAGCTTCAACCGTAGATGGAAAAATATATCATATAAAAAAGATAGATAACGGGTCTGGGAAAATAATAGTTGACGCTAATGGAAGCGAAACTATTGATGGTGAATTAACTGTTGATATAGCTGTGGAAGATGAAAGCATTATGTTTGCTTGTGATGGAACAACATGGAGCATTCATTAAGGATAATTAAATGAGTCATATAAAAAACGTAAATATAGACACACAAGACTCCAAGGCTCTTGATGCTTTTGGAAGATTTAGAGTCTCACAACCCTTCAACACTTTTGACATACAATTTACCTACGACTTGCAAGAAACATTTTTTGAAGAATTAGCAACAGGTGGTGGAGGCGTGTCTCATGTTCCAAACTCATCTGCTGCTAGGTTAACTACAGGTGGGACTACCGATACTCACGGAGTAATTTTCCAGACTCAACAGTATTTCAGATACCAGCCGGGAAAAAGCCAATTTATAGTATGGACTTGTATCTTAGGAGCCAAGACTTCTAATGTCCGCAAGCGAATAGGTTTATTTGACGCAGATAATGGGTTTTTCTTTGAGCAAGATGGAACAAACCTAAAAATAATCCGTAGAACCAAGACCTCTGGAAGTGTAGTTGATAATGCAGTTAATCAATCAAGTTGGAATTTGGATGTGCTCGATGGGACAGGCCCAAGTGGTATAACTTTAGATGAAAGCAAAGACAATCTATATGTAATAGATATGCAGTGGCTGGGTGCTGGACGTATTCGTTATGGATTGGATTTTGGGGGACAAATTACTTATGTTCACCAAATAGCTTTCGCCAATACCGAGACTGTGCCTTTTACAACTACAGGGGACTTGCCCTTCAGGACGGAAATATTTAATACCTCAACCGCATCTGGAGCAACTACTTTTGATTTTACCTGTATGGGCATAGCCTCAGAAGGTGGGTTTAACCCATTAGGTGTAAGGCACTCTGCTAATACAGGCTCAACAGGCGAGGCTATTACGACAATAGAGCCTATCCTTTCAATAAGACCTAAGATACTATTGAATTCCATAACAAATAGAGGACAGGAGTTACACTTGGAAATCAGTGTTCTTTCAACAGCAGAACCAATTTTGGTAGAGATATATTTCAAACCCTCGCTTCCATGAGCTTCTTTTACATCGGCTGATGGTGATATTACTTTCGAATTTGATGTGGCGGCTACATCTTTAACAGGGGGACATGTTGTGGCAAGTTTTCATGTTGCAGCTTCTTCTCAGGGGGCTAAGGAAGTGCCTGATGCAGCGTCGAAATCCATTATGTCCAAACAAACATTAAATTTAGATATAGTAGGAACTACAGCAGATATACTTACAATAGCAGCCACTTCACTTACAGGTAGTACGACAGATATATATGCAGCGGTCGATTGGCTTGAGCTTCGTTAGTTAGGAAAGAATAATGGCAAAAACATACGAATTTGAAAATGAAGAACGCGACGATATTTCCAAGGAACCAATAACTGAGGAAGAAGCGGCGAAGAAAAAGATTTTAATTTCTCAGCCTGAGATAACTAATGCAACACTTGAAGAATTAGAGTTCGGGCTTGAGCAAGCAACTATGGAAAAAGAAATGGCCCAAGCAGATTTTGACAGAATAACTATTCAAATAGCTGAAATCAAAACGGCCTTGAATATAAAATAATGGCACACCTCAAGAAAACAAGGGGACATCTAACTAAATTGTCCTATGGGCATTTATCAAATGGATGTAAAGATTTATCAGGTGGGCAATATTATCAATTAGTTCCTAATTGTTTGCAAGTAAATTGTGATGGTTCTTCAGATATTTGCCATAATGGGCAACCTTTTGCTGTTTGTATTGATACCGATTTAAGTGAATATTTAGGTAAAGTAATTAGTTATTTGGGTGGTTGTTATACTGTAGATACTATCCCCACTTCTGATTGTATAGTTGGTATAATTTCTGTAAATAAAGACTTAGTTACAGTATACGACGCATGTTCTGATTGTTGTAGTTCAGATGCTTGCTCATTATGCGGGGGTTGTGAATACCACGAAGATTCAACGCTTTCAGTTCAATTACAACATGAATATATATTTTATTGGCATGACGGGGAGTGTGCTAGTGCTGATAGTGATACTATATGTGCTGGTTTTCGACTAGGGCCAGCTGAATTTACATGGCTTTCTTGTAGTGAAACAGGAGTTATCTGGCAAAATGTAGGAACTCCCAGGTCTTTTTATGATTGTAGGGAAGAGGAAGGTTGGTGTCCAGGTTGTTCTAAAGAATGGGAATCTGCGGGTAGTAACCAAAACTACCAAATTAGAAAAAATTGTGTTACTGGTGGATGGGAAAGGCTATTAGTAGGAAGTCCTTTAGGATGGGAACCTTTAGATAAAGTATGTCGTGGAGGAGTAGGCAATCCTCCTGAATTTGGAAATTTAGGAACTGGTTGTGATGGAGGTATTTCACAGGAAACTGCTTGTTGTGATGATATTAATGATTCTAAATATACAACAACGGATTCTTATATTACATTAAATAATAATAATTGTGGATTAGCTCCATGAAAATATTAACAAGAAGAATAGATGAGGTTATTAAAAAAGCTGCTGACAGACCAAAGGGCTATGTTGAAGATGTAAAATCTCATTGTCTTACATGGGAAGAAAAATATATGTATTACACAATCTCCCAAGAAAATTGGGATTTATTGTGTAGAAAATATAGAACAAAGTCAAAAGTTAAATTAGAACTCTCCACCTCTTCTAGTAATAAACAAAAAATGGCTAAAATACTCGCTAGAACTAAAGAAAAAGATAGGATGAATCTTATATGTAAACAATGCAATAAACTCAAAGAAAATCCACCCTGTCCCATTCCTTTAAAAATACTCCGCTGGAAATGCGGAAACAAGTCCCCTATTTGTCCTGAGAAAAAGTTTTAAATTCTTCATACTCTTTACATGTTTTTATCATTTCTACTAATTTATCAAAACATTCCATAGAATCAATCATAAAATCAGAATTAGTTTTATCATACTCAAAAATAATAAAATTCTCATGTTTTTCTATGCTGAATAAAGATTGTCCAAAAATCTCTTTTAAAGCATTCACCCATGTTTCACCAAAAAAAGTTTTTTCTTTTACTTCTTTTAATTTTTCAATTATTGGAGTTTCTTCTGTCCAAAATTTATTTTCTTTATGTTTTTTTGCTATTTCCCATTGTTCTGCTGATGTTAACCCCCGCATTTTTTCTTGATATTTTTCATTTTCTTCATACACTTCACTTACTTTTTTTGGATTCATAGTTCTTTCCTTTCAATATTTCCTTTTAATTTCTTTCATTGTTTTATCTAATATGCTTTGTGATATACCCAGTTCTTTTTTAATAAACGTTTCTCTCCTTTCCTTATAAGGTATGTTTGTTTCAATTATTATATTTACTACATCACTAGCTACAGCAGATAGTTTTTCACTAAATACATTTTCCTCAAAATCTTTTTTAGTATAATATCTTTTATCAATACTCTTTTCTTTTTCCATTAGAATATCATATAATTTAGTATTCGGTTTTTTAAGTTTTTGCTTATACTCCTTCATTACTACTTTACTATAAAAATTCCTAAGTACAGTGGTTAAAAAAGTAGATACTTTAGATTTACTTGGATCATATGATTTAATAGCCTTATAAAACTCCAACACTCCTTCTTGGGCTAAATCTTCTTTTGTATAGCTACTATAATCACAAAGTCTGTAATAACACCTGCACGCCTCTTTAAAAATTAGATTATGATAATCTAATACATCATATTCCATATTATTTAAATTCCTTTATGTATTCTAAAAGCCACATAGCCTTTTCTTTATCTTCTGCTATAGTCCCTAATTTTAATATATCTGGACTATCTTTACATACAATATCAACAATTAAACATTTATTTTTTTGATTTTTACGGTATACTCTACCAATACACTGGTCTCTTTCTAAATGATTTTCACTACTATAAAATACAATTGTTTGGGATATATCTTGAAAATTCATACCTGTGCCAGCACTCTGTGGATGAGCTATTAAGACCTTACATTTTTTATCCGTCTTAAATTTATTATATTCAGCTTTTTTATCCTTAATTTCTCCCCGCATTGAGGCATACTTTATCTTTGCTTTTTTAAGCACTTTTTCTAGTATTTTACCTTCTGCTTCATAATGATGGAAGATAATAACTTTATTTTCAATTTGTCTTATTAATCCAAGTATTTCTTTTGTTTTATTTTGCTTAAGAAAATTAGTCCCATTTTTGAGATATATAAAACCTCCGGCTATTTGTCTGAGTTTTTCGGTTTTATTTATAATATTATGGAGGTCTATATCCTCTGAAGACAATTCATCTATTACTTTTTGATTTATTTCTTTTTGCTCTTTAGTCATATCAACATTTATTTGCTGATATACAATCTCAGGTAAATCTATGCAATCTTCCCTATTTACTCTAATAGTAGTATTTCTTAGTTTATTTAGTATTAATTCTTCACTACCATCCTTCATTCCCCATAAAGTTAATTTCCAAGGCTTCCGTTTTAGTTTCATTGTATATTTATAAAAGTATGTATTTAGAAATGCCCACCAATTAGTTCCAAGTGTTTTGCCTTGATCTAAAACATAATACTGAGACCATAATTCCCTACTATCTTTTAATGTAGGAGTTCCCGTCATAATGATTGTCTTCTCGCAATTTTCACTAACAGCCGCACATATTTGAGTATGTTTGGTATCATGGTGCTTAACATTATGACTTTCATCAATAATCATACCATCAAAATTAGCATCTTCAATTAAATAATCATCCCATACTAAATCAGGATCATTACTTCCAAATAAAGGAAGTAAGCCCTCATAGTTAATAATAAAGAATTTATCTTTATTTTGTAAAGCATCTCTACGTTGTTGTTTAGTTCCTTTTAAGATAATAAATGACTCGTTAGTATGTTGTAAAATTTGCTCAATCCAAGTAGTTTCAACAACAGAATTAGGACAAACAATTAAAATTCTTTGAGTATCCCAAACTAAATGAGTATATAAAGCACAAAGACTTTTTCCAGTACCAATACCATGAAAGAAACTCACCCTATCTTTTTCTTCTGCAAAAGCAATTGAAAACAACTGATGGTGCATTGGTTGTGTTTTGAAGCACATGTCTTCAAAAATATAGTCTAACTCTTCTTTTGTTAAGGCTTTATAGTTCATTCCCTTCTTTCATTTTGTTCCATTTGATAAGAATCCATATCATCAAAAGTATTTACAATTTTTTGAAGATAAGTAGCTAAAAAAGCAATCTTTTTATTTTCATCCTTTGTAAGTTGTTCTAGTTGTTTACGTTCTACTGTTGTATCGTTAAAATTAAGTAAAATATAATGCATTAATCTTCTCCAAATGCTGCAAAAGCTTCTCTAGTTAATTCATTACCAAACCAAGAAGATAAAGCAAATTGTCCTAAAGGTATGCAATGACTGAACATACAGTATTCTCCCATACTTCCCCTTGTTCTGGTAGCTACAAGCGTCTTCCGGCTTATGCCTGCTTTGTCTTGCTCCAAGGTTCCGCTAACGGCCTCCAGAAGGTCTACATTGCCTGCTATACGCTTATCTTCAGCCAAGTCCTCCATATGTATGCTTTCTTTTGATAAGGCTCCTGTGGTCACCTGAGAGGCTGTGAACAGGATTACCTGCCGCTCATCGGCAATTCTTTTTAGGTTGGTGTATCCCCCATCTATTTGGTGTCTGGTTTCCTTACTATATTCACTTATATTCATAATAGTAAGATAATCAGTTATTATTACATCAGGAATAAAATCATGGTATTGCTCAACATAATCTATATAATTATCCATTTGATCGACAGAGCATGTTTTCATTGGATATTTCTTTATATGTAAACATCCGCCCCCACTTAAGAATTGTTTTCTTTTTTCTCGAATAATATCAAAATCTTTATATACATACCTAGCTTTAAAGGGTTGAATATATATTTCTTTCTTTTGTGGCTCATAAAAAGGAGCTTCTACAATAGTATTAATATACTTATTTTCACTAGCTCGTAAAGAAAGCATCATATCCAGTCTTTTATCAATTTCATCAACAGATACTTCATGAGTAAAATATATAACATTTAAGCCCTGAGTAACCGCTGTTTTTGCTTTGTGTATTAAATCCCATGTTTTTTTGCCTTTATACCCTCCCATAGTACAAATAACTTCTCCACGTTTATATCCACCAATTAAATTATCCCAAGCTGTTATGCCGGTAGTCATTAAGTAGGTTTCTTTTTCCCCTCTTTTCTCAAGATAAGTTTCATCTATCCCATATTCAAAAGGCTCATCTCTTTCATATATCCCCGCTTTGAGAGTATCATACATAAGACTCTTAGCTTGCTCAAATTCTCCATTAGCAGAAAATTCAGCAAACTTAATAGCACTATTCTCAAATGCTCTTTGCTGGACAAAAGTACTAATTCTTGATAATACATAATCTGTATTAGGATTAAGTTTTTCAAGAGTCTTTATAAAATCAACATAATCTTGTTTATCTTCTTCAGACAACTCAGAAAGACTAGAGATTAATTCATCATTAAAGTGTTGTTTAGGTGCTTCTTTAAAAACTGCAAAGTAATCCAGACAAATCCTGGCGATTTTGCGACTGATTAATGAACTAAAGTATTCAATTTTTAAATCCCCGGAAACCATGGATATAAAATTGTCTTCAAGAATGAGGAGCTTAAGAATCGCCCGCTGCAATCCCGCATTTAAATTTTCTGCCATAAATTACTTTCTATCTTTATTGCTATAAGAAGGACTTGAACCCTCAACGTCAACTTTGGAAAAGTCGCACTCTGCCAATTGAGTTATTATAGCATATTAATATGGCTGGTCGTGAACCCAGCAAAGGGGCACAAGTCCGAAAGTTGGCCCTTTCACACGGGAGATTCTATAAGATTCGGAATAATATAGGTCTCGCATATTAATATTCAAATTTAAGGTGTCTGAGGGGATTTGAACCCCCACTCTCTTGAACCACAGTCAAACGCTTTGCCAATTAAGCTACAGACACATAGGATAGTTAGGACTTGAACCTAAAACCCACAGATTATGAGCCTGTTGCTCTACCATTAAGCTACTATCCCTTGCTTCGTTTCTTTAGCTTTTTATTAATCTCTTTAAACAGGTCTCGTACTGTCATATCTGCTATATCATTGAACTGAAACTTTTTCATATCTACTTCTGATATTACTTGTAGGTGTGTCCCACCAAAGGAAGCATCTATGGAAGCCTCTTTTACAAAATCCATACTACCAGTTGACATACTTACACTGTACTGTTTCAACCAAACATTTTTAAGTAATAATGCTGTTCCATCTGCTTGTTTAAGAATTATACTTTTTCCATCACTAAGGAATTGCCAAGGTGTTGAATTAGCATTCATTATATTTAATAAAATCTGGGGAGCAAGGATCATATTCATCTAAATCCATCTCAAGGAGTTTTTCATACTGAGTTTTAATTTTAGTATATACTTTTTTAGCTTCTTGCATTTCCAGCAAGTATTCTTTGAGAATAGCTTTCTTATCCTCAGCTAATTCAGCTTCTACTTCATTTTTTACTTCTTCTTCAATGTCCTTAAACTTTTTCATTTTTCTTCCTTTCATATCCATCTAATTGATAGTTGATCTACTTTTGCTCTGCCTAAATCATCGGGGTCTTTTCCCTTTGGCAGAATAACCATTCCTACTTCATCTACATAATCAGCTAATTCATTCATCTCCTTAATTGTATACATACTAGCATCTGAATCCAAGCAAAATATATATTTTTTTACTCCAAGACTTCGTAATAGCCGTTTTTGGGTTTTTGTAAGAGTCTTCCCAAATATGGCTACTGTGTTGTATAACATTCGCCAAGCATCAAACACTCCTTCTACAATATAAACATGTGAATCATCTAAAAACTCTGTTTTATATAAGTATTCATGTACAGATACTTTAGGGTTGTCATACTTTTTTTCTGCTTTATTAGTTAAATCTCTGGCTTGAAAAGAAACTACTTTATTATTCTCAATCACAGGTAAAATAAGTCTATTAGCATATTTACCCACATAACCACAAAATCTACATTTATACTTTATTAATGTGGATAACTGAATATTTCTTTTATTTATAAATCTTTGAAGGAGAATATACTCAGTTAAAGTATTCTCAGATATAAGCTCTCCAGGCACAGAATCAAGTAAATTAGATTCTTTAGTATATTTATGTCTTTTAAATTTTTCTTTTATCAAATCAACAGGCAATTCATCATTATTAATTTCTACTTCAAAAAGATCATCATATTCATCATCTGATATGCCTTCTATAGATTGAAGAAGATACTTCAAAGAACCTTTTCTATGACATCTAAAACAATGAAAATTGCCTCTGGGTTTAAATATACCACAAAGAAATCTATAATCTGGAAGTCCTTTAGTTGTTCCCCGACAAAAAGGACAATTAATATTAACTGCTAAAGCTTCGGGAGTGTTTATATGAGTAATCCCGAACTTAGTTAATATGCTTTCTATGTTCATTATTCATAGCTTAATTTTAACAATAATATCCCCAACAACACATAAATCCATATCATTATATAAAGGAGTTGACATCATTTGAATTTCAACAGAACAAGGCATAAACCCTGTAGTTTCATAAAAATTTTCTATGTTATGTTGTATTAAAGATTCTAATTCTTTTTTAGCCTCAGTTAATATTTCTCTTGGTGTCATTTAACTCACTTCTTCCATATCCACAAATTCATCATCGGCCTTTTGTCTGTCTTCAAGCTCAAGGAATTTAAAATTCTTTAGTTTATATGCTTTATCAGTAGAATGATCTCTAAGGACTACTCCTT
>SDBT01019128.1_pt1 | contig 10739 bp, 10 predicted proteins | sample 2277101 | NCBI WGS metagenome assembly SDBT01 (sample SAMN10404973, study PRJNA504765) | marine sediment metagenome | isolation source: marine sediment core GS10_PC15, 103 cmbsf | place: Arctic Ocean: Southern Knipovich Ridge | collected 2010
CGGCGGACGTACTTTCGCACGATGCGGAAGATGTCCTCGCGAAATAGCCCCTTCCCGCTGCGCGAAAGGAAAAGCCGCTGCTCGGTAGGGGAGGCCCCTCGGACACTTCCGCGCCCATCGAGATACTCGCGAATTGCGTCCAGGGCGGCGTTGGCGACGGGGACGATGCGCTCCCTGTTGCCCTTCCCGAGGACCCTGACGGTCCCCAGATTGAAGTTCACGTCGCCGACCTTCAACTCCGCCAGTTCGCTTGCGCGCATCCCGGTAGCGTAGAGGAGCGTGAGTATCGCCCGGTCGCGCACGGCGTGGACGTCCTGGGTATCGTCCGGGGCTATGAGTAATTTGCGGACGGACTGATCGTCGAGGATCGTCGGTAGCCGGTGCCACTGCTTGGGCGAATCGACGATCGCCGATACGTCGCAGGAGAGGATTTGGCGGTCCACGAGGTATCGACAGAAGGTTCTAATCGCCGCTAGCGCACGGGCGACGGACGATACGGAAAGCCCCTCGCTGCGCCTATGGCGCAGAAAGTTCTCGATGTTTCTGAACGTTAATTCCTTGAGCGTGTTGAGGGCGGCACCGGTGAGATATTTACCGAATCGCGTTAGATCGCGGTGGTAGGCCTTGCGTGTGTTGACGGACAGGCCGCATTCGGCCTGGAGATAATCCAGGAAGCCCGCGAGTTCTCGCGTGAACTCACGAGGCGGCGAGGAGTCCCGGGGCGGATCGGACCTTGTCATGAGCGAACTGTTGGGCGGTGAGCTTCTGATAAACCGCGCACGCGGTGTAGTGGTTGGCGCAATGCCCGAAGGCGTTGGCGATATTCCTGAAGGTCATGTGGTCGGCGCATCGGGCGTTGGCCTTATCGATAAATGGGCACACTTTAATTCTCCTGCGGGTCTGCGACAGAGTGCTTCGGTGAAAGAGCGTTCGACCCATGAGATTATCGACAACCCGCAGGATACGCTTGAGGAATTCGCGGTGGGGACCGGGGGGGCGAGTCAGCGAAACCGCAACTTCTCGCCGCAACTCGCCCTTGCTCCCCACGCATGGTTCAATCGCGATCTTCCGGTCCGTACCGCTTGGATATCCACGCCACTATCGCCTTTGCGAGGCCCTGGGCCTTCTTGGCGACACCGGTGTTGACGGATTCGGTTGTTCTACCGACACAATTGGCGGTTCCCAGGACCTGACCGGTGCTCTTATCAACCAGCTCGATTCGTGCGACGACCTGCTCCAGCGGACCTAAGGCGTGTCCGAGTGTGCTCGTATCCTCATAGTGTAGAATTCTCCCGCGGACCAGAAGCGTTTTACCGCCCGGATCGTTCGGAAGCTCCTCCTCGCTAAGCTCATGCTGGAATTCATTCGACAGATACGTCCACAAACTCGGTGGGACCTTCCCCCCGAAATCGTCCGTAATTTCCCCCAGTTCGAAGCGTCGATACACCCGGAGCGGGTACGGGTCTGTCTGGAGGGCAGAACTTTCGATAGGGGTGTAGAGACCTTTGGCGCCCCTGGCGACCCCGACTCCTTCCTTAATGACTCGCCCGCATCCGGAAGACAGCGCGATAATCGCTCCCACGAGCGACAGGCATAAAATGAGTTTCTTCGTGCGCATCGTCGTTGCTCCTTTCTCAAACGTTGGTGAAGCCTCGCAACCTTTCATCGTTGAAGACACTGCATCATACCGGGCCGCTTCCTAATATCTAGCGGATTCGGTAGAGGCGATAATAATCGCCCCACTGGTTCTCTTGGATTTCTTCCAGGGGTCCTGGGGATTCCGGAGCGGCGGAGGCTGAGAGAATCACGTACCACTCGCTTGCGGCCTCGAACCCGTTCGCCTTTAGTTGCTCGACGAAGCGTGCAATAGTCTCCCCGTCCGCTTTTCCGCTCGCTCCGCGCAGGATGGCGCGTTGTTGCTTCAGGCGGTGAATCCACTCGTCGAGGTCCCAGGGTGTCACGTAGTAATAGTATTTCACGTCGTAGCTGCTGACGGCGATGGCGCGGCGGGCGATCATGCGGAATCTCACGTCGTTGGTGAGAAAGACCGCGTTGACGTCGGTGTTGGCCCTGCTCCACTGGGCGATGGTAGTCAGTTCGGCGTCTCGTTGGGCCTTGGCGCGAAGTTCCTGCACGCGGAAGGGCTTTTGGTCTTCCCCGAGCAGCGCCGCCGCCGCATCGTACCCGAGGTGCCTGGGTAGGCGGAGATTGTCCGAGGGGATCATCCACGCGGCGAGAAACACTGCGCAAACCCACCTCAATGTTCTTCGGTGGTCCCGCATCAGGCGAAACAGGTTCGTCAGCGCCTGAGCGAACAGAAGGTACAGCGGGAGCATGATAAGGTTCGATCCCTGTGAGAAGTCGATAATCGGGGGAGGCGCTCCCCGCAGGAACCCCACTAACTGGGACGCCCCGTGCAATCCCAGACAGACGAACAACACCCCCACCGCGAACCACACCCATAGACCCAGATCGCGCGTACGGAACCGCTCGACGCGGGTCAGCACGGCGGCCGCTGGTATGAGCAGGACCAGCATATAAAGCATCCAGTACAGCAGTGACTTGAGCATGTCCGGATAGAACAGCGCCAGCTTCCCCACGCGAAAGGCCTCGTATACCGTCGCTGCGCTGGCTTGTGCGTCCGGGGGGACCATCGAATAGCGCACGTGAAGGTAGTATCCCGTGTAGGGCGCCGCGGCGAGCAGCGCCGCTCCCGCGCATCCCAGCGCCATCGCAAATGCCGACGTCGCAAAGCGACGCCGACCAAGATAGACGATCAGCAAAACGATCGCCAGGTTCACCGCGCTGACGAGGTGGAGATTCCCACACGCCCCGACGAACGCGAACACGAATATGACGCGCCATTGCTTCTCGTACCGCAGATATGACAGGACGATCAGCGGGACGACCGCCATTACCAGCGTGGGGGGAATAATCGACCCCAGCGGCCCGATCCCCCAGAACGATCTGCCCAACGTGTACGTGACGGTTGAACTCAGGACGGATACGAATGCGGAGATCGACCAGCTCCTGCACTGGCGATAGAGCAGTGCGTACATCCCGCAGAGAAACACCATCACCGCCGCTCCGGTAACGATACGGAAGGGGATCGTCAAATCCCGATATCCGCTCGGGACCAGGATCATCTCCAGCAGCGCCTGATTGAGGGGTGTGTGGAACCGCCACCGCCCGCTGCGCCCGAAGACACCGTCGTTGGCGAACAGATCGGATTGTTCCTGTGCGCGCTTTACCGCGACGGTCGCAATGTTGATCTGAGTCTTGGAGAATCTCTCGTCCAGCAGCGCCAGGTATCCCGCCGCCGCCGATATCCCCGCGAAGATCAACACCGCCACCAGATGTCGCGAGCGTGGAATCGGTCTCATTGGGCGCCTATTACCGGAAGATTCAGAAGGGCGAAGGTGATAGTATAAGCGCAGGGGGTGAGGTGGCAAGGCCCTAAGGGCGCTGATGGACGAAAGAAACCGACAGGGCGACGACGTCCGCGAGGCGGTGGTGAGGTTCTTCGACGAGCGCGGACTGATGCATCCGGGGGCGGGGATGGTTGTGGGAGTCTCCGGGGGGTGCGACAGCGTGGGGCTTCTTGCAGCGATGGTGGAGATCTCGCGCGATCGGGGGCGCAAGTGGTCTTTGAGAGTCGCCCACCTGCATCACGGGCTTCGCGACGACGCCGACGCTGATGCGGAATTCGTCGCCGAACTTTCCCGCAAATGGGACGTACCCTGCACCATCGAGCACCACGACATCCCCACCGAGAGCACCCAATCCGCCCGAGGCCTTGAAGAGACCGCCAGAGACGTCCGATACGCCTTCCTTCGCGATCTCGCCGTCCGCACCGAATCCGTCTGCGTCGCCGTCGCCCATCACGCAGACGACAACGTCGAGACCGTCCTGCACCACATTCTCCGTGGTACCCACCTCCGCGGGGCGGTCGGAATCCCCCCCGTGCGGAAGCTGCCCGACTCGGACGTCCTGCTCGTCCGCCCGCTGCTTCAGTGCACGCGAGATCAAATCGAAGAGTTTGTCCGCTCCCTCCGCCTGCACTGGCGGACAGACCGGAGCAATACCGACGTTCGCTACCGGAGAAACTTCATTCGCCACCAGCTGCTTCCGATGCTCCGCCAGGGAGTCAATCCGAAGGTGGACGAGGCGATCCTTCGCTTCGCCTCAGCGGTGCGGGAGGTGGAAGAGTACTTGCTTGACCAGGGGCGCGCCCTTCTGGGCGAGGCGGAGCGTCACAGCGGTGCGACGAGTCTGTCGCTGGACCTAAAGACGATGACACCCGCCCCGCCGATCGTTCGCAAGGTCGCGATGCGCCTGGCGCTGGAAGAACTGGGCTTGCCCCTCCAGGGGATGTCCATGGAGAGATTCGATGAGCTTTCCGCCTTATGTGAGCCCGATGGACGTCCCGCGGTGACCTTACCCGGAAACTTCGTCGCCCGGAAGCAGCGGGATGAGATTCTTATCGCCCCGCTCGAACAGAGTCCCTCGAGCGAATCGGAGAGCATCACACTGCAGGTCCCCGGGAGCACCGATCTGGGCGATGCCCGAACGATCGCGTGTGAGTTTGCTCCGCTCGATCCACCCTCGTTCACCGAGCACTGCTGCTCTCACCGGCCCGGAATCGAGCTTCTCGACGCCGACGCACTGCAAGGACCGCTGGTATGGCGAACGAGGAAAGACGGCGACAAGTTCCACCCGCTCGGTTGCCCCGGAACCCAGTCGGTCAGCGATTTTCTAACCAACATGAAGCTCCGCAAGCCCGATCGCGCGCGGGTCCGCTGCATGTGTGATGACGGGGGAATCGTCTACCTCGTTCCCCTGAGGATCGACGAGAGGGTGAAGGTCACTCCGCAAACGAAGCGCGTGCTTCGCGTCACTGCGCGTGGGTTTGACCTCTGAAATGTCTCACTACCCGTTCGCAATCAATAATCGCGCACGTCGAGTTGGCGGAGGAAATCTTCGTTGCTGGGGAACTTCTCCAGCGCCTTGAGCAACTGGGGCATCTCATCATCGACGTTCAGCGAACTCAGGAATCGCCTGAGCATGTGCAGCTTCGGAAGCACCCACGGTTCCACCAGTAGTTCTTCCTTTCGCGTTCCTGACTGCGGGATGTTAACCGCCGGCCAGATGCGCTTCTCGGCGAGCTTGCGATCGAGCGAGAGCTCCATGTTCCCCGTGCCCTTGAACTCTTCGAAGATCAGATCGTCCATTCGCGAGCCGGTTTCGATGAGGGCGGTGGCGAGTATGGTGAGCGAACCCCCGTCCTCGACCTTTCTTGCCGCACCGAACAATCGCTTGGGTACCTCGAGCGCCCGGATGTCCACTCCCCCGGTCATGGTTCGCCCGGAAGTTTCGACGTATCGGTTGTATGCCCGCCCGAGTCGGGTGAGGGAGTCGAGCAGTACGACGACGTCCTGCCCGAACTCGGCCATTCGCTTGGCCCGCTCGATGCTGAACTCCGTCACGCGAATGTGGTTTGCGACTTCCTGGTCGTTGTTGGAGGCGACGACCTCGGCGCCCAGGCACTGGCGGCGAAAGTCGGTGACTTCCTCGGGGCGCTCGTCGACCAGGAGGATGATGACGTGGCATTCCGGGTTGTTCGACGAAATGGCGTTGGCGATCTGCTGGAGCAGGATTGTTTTTCCAGATCGCGGAGGAGCGACCAGCAAACCGCGCTGTCCCTTCCCGACGGGGCAGATCAGGTCCAGTATCCGCATCTCCATCGGTCCACCGGGCGTCTCGAACTGCAAGTGCGGGTGCGGGTCCACGACCGTCATCTCGTTAAACGGTATTATGTCCACGTACTCATCCGCCAACTTCCCGTTGATCTCGACGAGTTCCTCAAGCTTTGGCCCGCCCTTTTTCTTCGACGGGGGGACGACCTTTCCTTCGATATCCAGTCCGGTGCGCAGTCCGCGGTGACGGATAAAGTCCTTCCCGACGAACACGTCTCCGGGCGTGGCCCGATAGTCGTTCTTCTTCTGGCGCAGGAATCCGTAACCCTTTTCCGTGATCTCGAGGATCCCGGAGCCTACCTCCAAGCTTACTTCTTCGTTAGCCTCACTGCGGGATGTGGAAAGTGGATTCATAGCAGATCCTTCCTCTTAAAAAGTTCCACCGCAGACCATCCGTATTCGAGGCCCGCAACAGTACACGCGGGCAAGATTCAGAGCTGGAACAGCCCCTTAACGCTCTTATCATAACACGGTCTTCTCAAAATCAAAGGAATTTTTAGTCAAAACTTAGGGGCTCTTAAAACTGTTTTTCAATTTCGGTTCGCTTCAGCGATTGCCTCCGCGAGGTCAATTTTCCCCTCGTAATATGCCTTACCGATTATCACACCACGGGATCCGATGGTCCGGAGTTGGCGGACGTCTTCAATTGAACTAACGCCTCCCGCCACAATTATAGGAACATCGGTCGCCGAGACAAGCTCCGTCGCCGCCTCTAAATTCGCCCCCCCCAACATCCCATCGCGAGTGATGTCTGTGTACACGATCGCGCCCAGGTCAGATCCGGTAACCCTCCGGGCCACTTCCACCGCCACAGCGTCGGTGAGCTTCTCCCACCCGTGGATCGCAAGCTTACCGGCGCGGGCGTCTAGCCCGAGCGCCAATTGTCGCCCCATATCCGTGCGAGTCAAGAGTTCTTCGAACCACTCCCAGTTTTCCATGGCGGCCGAGCCGATCACCACGCGGTCCGCACCGTCGTCGAGCATTCTCCGGACGACCTCCTCGCTGCGCGCCCCGCCGCCCACTTGTATTTGAACGTCGACGGTGTCCCGGATGGCTCGGATAGCTTCGGTATTGCTCAGGTGCCCTGTCCGGGCGGCGTCCAGATCCACGATGTGGATCCAGCGTGCACCTAACGCGACGAGTTGGGCGGCGATCTCCGGAGGGTTGTCCGAATAAGTGGTCTGCGCCGCATAGTCCCCGCGCCTCAGGCGAACTACTTTCCCTTCGCGAAGATCAATTGCCGGGAGAACGTCCATTGCTTGTTCTTTAGCCTTTTTACAAACGGGCTTCGATCGTGGGTATCGCACTGAAGTCGAGGTGGACCTGCGGTCTACCGCCAAACGGATACGTGTCAACTGCTGTTAAAAGGCCTCACTCCTTAACTACGACGATCTCGACGCGGCGGTTCCTGGCCTTGTTGGTGCGCGTGTCGTTCTTCTCGACGAAGTGCGTCGCGCCCATGGCGATGGTCTCGATAGTTTCCGCGTCGATCCCGCTGGTCTTTAGATATCTCGTCACCGCCATCGCGCGATTCGCCGACAGGTCCAGATTGTCCGCCCAGAACTTCTTCGACCGCTTGATCGGGTCGCTGTCGGTATAACCGTATACCCGGACCGATTGGTTCGGATAACGAATCTTCAAATCGCGGATTATCTTGTCGAGGGTTTTCTTCCCCACCGCCGTCAGCGTCGCCTTCCCGGAGGCAAAGAGGATATCGCTTCCGATGGTGACTTTGTCCGCGTACTTCCCGACGTCCCAGTTGCCCGCTTTCACTTGCTGCGTGGGAGCGGGAGCATGGGTGCCGGCGCCGGCGAGCTTGGTTTGAAGAAGAATGATCTCCTGGTTTTTGATCGACAGTTCGAGTTGCTTGGCGTCGACCTCCGAGAGCAGGTCCGCCTCACGCGTCCTGGCGTGCGCGAGTTCCGTGCGAAGCTCCTGGTTCTGATTCGAGACTTCGTTGTACTGAGCGTGCAATTCCGCGATCTGGAGTTTGTGTTCCTCGGAGCACCCGACTGCCCCCAACAAGATCGTCACCGAGACCGCTCCAAGTGCGATTGATCTAAGAGATGTCATGGACTTCTCCTTCCATCCAGGCCCTCGAGGTGTACTTCGAACGCCGGGATTATACCGCCCTCAGCGAGCATTACCACCCCCTCTCTGTGGTATTTTCCGGGGGCCCGCAGTTTCTCGACCTCCGTGCAGATTCCGGGAGTCGATTTCAGAACGACGTACGGTCTTCGCTCTTCGGGTCGCCTTTGACGACCTCACCGCTGTTGAGCTTTCCGCGGGCGGCCTGTTGGGACAGTTCTCGCCAGACTCTCCTGCTTGCACCGTGATACCGCCTGCGAGTGCTCACCTTATTGATCATCATGTTGGGCTTATCGTGCTCGTAGGGCAGCTCCTTGGCGATCACCCCGTCCGGTGTTATGAACACACTGGGGAACCCCATGATCCCTGCGGATGAATTCGTCGCCGAGATCCACATGGAATTAATCGCCGCGTGCCCCTGGAGAATCTGCCTCGCTGTCTTGAACTGAATGGGGACCTTCTTCCTTCGCGCGATATGGAAGCTGTGGAACACAAGTCGAACCTTTTGCTTGTAAAGCTCGCGGTAGAGCTCCGGAAAGCGCGAATCGAAGCATATCAGCACGCTGCACCTGACTCCGTTGATCTCGAAGACCGCGAAATGATTTCCCGGTGAGTAGTGTTCCAGATCGCCCGGGGGGACGCAGAATCGCTTGTCGTAACGATCCACGATCTTACCTTCCGGTGAGATCACGTAGACGCTGTTGTGCGGTTTGTTCGGGGGTGTGAGGCGATGGGCGGACCCCACGATGACCCAGATTCGGTGTCGCTTGGCCTCGGTGAGGATCGACTTTATTTCCTCGCGGAGCGCGTCCCAATCGTAGTTGGGGTCGGATATCTCCTTACCGTATCCGCTTAACGCCCCTTCGTGGAAGTGCACGACGTCGGCGCCGCCCTTTGCCGCCTCGGCGATGTGGCGGCGGATAGTCTTCCCGTTGGCGCGCGGATCAAAGCTTTCAACGAACTGGACCGTCGCGAGTTCAAACCTGCCCTTCTTTTTCGCCGCTCGCGCCTTGGGCTGCTCCTTGGAATCGGCCGAAACCTTCTGCGTATCCGACGAAGTGGATTGCTTCGCCTCCGCCCCAAAGGAGCACTCTGTGACCGTCAGGGCACACACAACGATCGGAACCAGAAGCACTAGCACTTCAACTCGAGACATAAATCTCTCCTTCGACAGTTGGGGTCCTGAAAAAAACTCCGAAAAAACTTTACGCATCCAAGGAAATCCCTGAGCGGACAGCTCTTCCTGTCGATTCGGTCATTCTGTGGTCCCTGGTGCTGCTCTCGTCAGGTGCGGTCAGAACGACGTTCGATCTTCGCTCCTCGGGTCTCCTTTGACAACCTCGCCGCTGTTGAGCTTTCCGGCGATGGAATCGTCGCGATAGGGGGCGCTGGCGTCCTTGTATCTTCTCTTGAGGTTCACGGTGTTGACCATCAGGTTGGTCTTGTCGTCCTCGAAGGGGAGCTCCTTGGCGATCATCCCGTCGGGTGTGATGAAAACTCCCGGCCAGGAGGTCTTCTTTGCGGCGGAGTTGGTGGCTGAGATCCACACGTTGTTGACGGCGGCGTGGCCTTGGAGCATCGTGCGCATGATCTTCGTGTGATTGTTCGGGACCTTCTTCGCCCGGGCGTTGTGGAAGCTGTCGAATATCACCCGCGCACCGATCTTGTAAACCTCGCGGTAGAGCTCGGGGAAGCGGACGTCGTAACAGATCAGCGCAGTGCACTTGATACCATTGATGGTGAAGGTCACAAAGTGGTCACCGGGTGAGTAGCTCTTCAAGTCCCCGCCCGTGCAGAACCGCTTGTCGTAGCGGTCGACGATCTTACCTTCCGGGGCGATGATGTAGAGGGAGTTGTGCGGTTTGTTGGAACCCGTCAAGCGATGTGAAGAACCCAGGACCACCCATATCTTGTGTTTCTTCGCCTTTTCCAGAACCAGGGCGGTCTCTTCGCGCAGGACGTCCCAGTCGTAATCCTTCTCCGCTAACTTCCCGCCGTATCCACTCAACGCGCATTCGTGGAAATGGACGACGTCGGCGCGTTTCTTTTTGGCGTCTGCGATCGCCTGGCGGATGATCGGGCCGTTGTGGCGCGGGTCCCAATTCTCCGCGAATCCGACGGTGGCGATTCGCAGCCTCGGGGCCTTCTTCTTCTTGGGCTTCACCTTCTCCACCGCAGCGGCCGCGGGTTTCGTCTTCGGTTCGCTCTTGGTTACCGTGACTTTGAATGGGGCATCATCCTCGGCGGTTGCGGGAACCGCAAGACAATAGACCACCAATACTATTACCAACATACTGAGTCCTGATCGTAGCATGAATTACTCCTTCTCTTCCCAGGTTCCGGGTGTGACTCAAGAGTGATTATACCGTGGCGGTGGGCGGCCCAGAAGCACTTTCGGTCACTCCTGGGCTTTAGGTGCAGACTCTGGTGGAGCCTCCTGCGCCTTTTCGAGTTTCGCGACGCGCTGTGTGAGTTCTTTCTTTTTCCCTTCCCGCCTTCCAGCGAGCACGCAGCGGACGGCGTAGATCAGGAGGCGGGAGACCATGTGGATCAGCACGCCCGCGGCGGCGGACAGTGCAATCAGCAGGGCGGTGTTAAGCTTCATGTTCCTACCGTAAAGCGAGAAGTCCGCAACGTTGCCCCACTGCAGGAGGATCAACACCAGCACCGCAAGGAGCACGGCGGCGCTGAGAACCACAAGGACGTAGCCTTTGAGTGTCTGTAGATTCATTGGACCGGTTCCTTTTGTTACTGTCAGAATCCGAGAGCTTCGACGTAGGGCCTCATCAGCGCGTCGAAGGCGTCGTAGAACAACAGGACCACCAGCGACGCAATCGCCAGCCACGGACCGTAGGGCAGCTCGCGCTGGTTGCGCCCCAGCCATAAGTATAGAGC
>SDBT01019129.1_pt1 | contig 10738 bp, 17 predicted proteins | sample 2277101 | NCBI WGS metagenome assembly SDBT01 (sample SAMN10404973, study PRJNA504765) | marine sediment metagenome | isolation source: marine sediment core GS10_PC15, 103 cmbsf | place: Arctic Ocean: Southern Knipovich Ridge | collected 2010
TAGCAGCAGCGGCAGCAGCCACGTCGTTCCCACCTTGGGTTCCCCCTATCACACACTTACTAGCGAGGTGAAGCTATGTCAGGAAGAATTTACTCCTCCATCTATGATGGAGTAGCAGTTACGGCACTACAGGACTTGTTCGAGATTGTGTCTGCTGCTTCGGCGATGGTGGAGCTTCTCTCGGTTCACTTGAGCCAAGAGACGGAAGTTGCAGATGCTGCGGAAGAGATGCTCACCATCTCTGTCGAAGGGCACTCTGGAGCGATCACCAGTGGTTCTGGAGGTTCTACTCCCGCAGTAGTTCCAACACACCTTGGTGATGCGGCTGCTGTCGCGATTGTCGAGGCAAACAACACGACGGAGATTTCCGGTGGTACGAAGGTAACTCATGCCATCCACAACTGGAATATCCGAGTTCCCCTCGACATCATCTGGATACCTGAGACGCGCATCTGGATCAGCCCGACCGACGCCTTGACAGTGACGCTTCTAACCGTTCCTGCTGATGCCATCACGATGGGCGGTGCGATTTACTTCCGCGAAGTCGGCGGCGTGTAATCGGTGTGACTGTCGATGTCCGACGGGATATTCCGACCACCGTTTACAATCCCGCGACCTACTCAGGCTGCGGGACTTGTAACACTATCGAGAACGAGGTTCTCATTTCCACCATGGAAATCAGGCCCGACATTAGCCTTCCTGTTGTCAGTAACGGGGGTATTTGTGCCTCCGTTCTCTTTGCCTGTTCCCACTCAGTCGGCGAGTATTGGCACGCTGTCCAAGGTGGCGATACTGGGGGTTTCACTCCCTCCGCAGACAACAGGTCCGACATTAGCCTCTTTAATATCAACGCCTGGGGTATTTGTACCTCCATTCGAGTTACCTATCTCAACTCAAACGGCGAAGTTAACGATACTATCCAAAGCAGCGGTGGTGCCGACGATTTCGTTCCCTCCATATCGGACCCCGCCTCCGCTGTTAACGATGATGGGCGCCTTTGGTTTCGTGCAGCCGTTCGCGCTTCCTACCCCAACCCAGGGTGTAAGGCTTGGGCTGTTAACCAAAGAGACTATAACGACCTTCTCGCCTCCGGCGTTCAAGGCCCCCTCGCCGTTGCTGATGGGCACGTTTGTGTTTGTGCGACCATTCGAGCTTCCGCGGCCTACTCAAAGCAATGCGGTTGTAGCACTATCCAAGGTGGCAGCCGCTACAACAGGTTCACTCCCTCCATGGAAGCCTTTTTCGTTGCCGTTGGTGATGGCGAGTGTGTTCTCGCCGCCGTTCTTCCCCCCTCGATCTACCCAACAGCTTGTAGTGAGTTTCGGTACATCCGCTGGCGTAGCGTGGCGCCGCGACGCTCCACTTGTCGTGGGCACTTGGACGCCAGAGACGGAGACTTCAGGGGCTTGGACGCCAGAGACGGAGGTGGTTTAGATGCTTAGGTCAGCAGCAGTGTCGAGAATTCAGCAGACGCTCGGCTTTCGTAGCGATAAGTCTGCGGAGATTATTCTTGCGTTGCAAGATGTGCAAGTGCAGTTGGAGAAAGGAAAAACACTGCCTTTCTTCTTGAAAACTGAAGTGCAGAACCGCAATACTGTCAGCGGTGAAGAGAGAGTTCCAATTCCGACTGATTTTATACGGGAGTATGATGAAGACCCGCTTTGGTATTTCAACGGTAGCGCGGCGGATGTTGAAGATGTATGGACGTCACTTGCGAAGGATGATTTACAAGTCTTGCGCGACACGTATCCTGGAGAAGGTGCGCCGAAAGCCTATCACCTCGACCATCTTTATTATCGTATATTCCCGACGCCTGATGCCGCTTATAATCTCAAGCATATCTTCTACAAGAATGACATGGGGCTTTCTTCTGATATCGAGAACTTATGGCTTGAGCACGAGCCGTGGTTGTTGATTGGGATGGCTGGGCAGATGATAAGCGGTGCGCTCAGTAATGATCATGCTTTTGCCCTCTTCCAGAAATGGGAGACTGAAGGGAGAGCACGAATGTTTGGAGATACTCAGGCGCGTCAGCACAACAGTAGGCGCTACATCATGGGAGGTCCTGACTGATGGCTCTCGAGACTGGTTCGTTTATCTCCGACCTGACCACGAGTAACCCTCCTGGAACAGACGCTAAATCTCAAGGTGACGACCACCTTCGGCTCATTAAGACTACTGTGCAGGGGTCTTTTCCTAACTCAGATCGAGCGTTTTATATCCCCGTCGCGCTCGCTGCGAAGACTACAGCGTATACAGTCGTGGCGGCGGATGAGAATTCGCTTATCCAGGTAGATGCATCTTCTGGTGCGCTAACCGCTACGCTGCCCGCTATTTCAGGAGTGGACGACGGTTGGACTGTTTCTATTATGAAGTCCGACTCGAGCGCCAACGCTGTGACTATCGACGGCAACGGGGCGGAGACTATTAATGGTTCCGCGACCAGTATACTTTCTAATCAATATGATATTGAGACTGTCATACGGGACGGGAGTGAGTGGAAGATACTCTCTAGCGCTCTAGCCGCGAGCGCTATTCTCGCCGATTTGAATACATTAGGAGTAGTTTCCGCTGACGGAGAAATGATCGTCGGCACGGGAGCGGGCGCTTTTGCATATGAGAGTGGAGGGACTCTGCGGACTTCTATAGGCGTCGCTATTGGAACTGATGTGCAGGCTTTCGGCGCGGTGCTCGTTGATTTTAATACACTAGGCGCGGCCGCGGCTGATGGCGAGTTTATTGTTGCCACCGGCGCTGGTGTTTTCGCTTACGAAAGTGGGGCGACAGCGCGAGCTAGTCTCGGTCTTGTTATTGGAACTGACGTTCAAGCCTTCGACGCTGTTCTTGACGATTTAGCCGCCCTCTCGGTTATAGCTGACAACGAAGTCATAGTGGGTACAGGCGCTGGGGCATATGCTAATGAAAGTGGAGCGACCCTTCGCACGAGTTTGGGACTTGCCATTGGGACTGACGTCCAGGCGTTTGATGCTGTTCTCGAAGATATAGCTGCTCTCTCGGCTGTAGCTGATAATGAATTCATTGTAGGTACTGGTGCAGGCACTTATGCTCATGAGTCGGGGGCAACCGCGCGGACCTCGATGGGCGCTATTGCAACGATCGTAGAGGATACCACACCGCAACTTGGCGGTGATCTCGACCTCAACGGCAATAATCTTGATTTCCCGACCACGTCCAACATATCCGATTGTCTTGACGAAGACGATATGTCGTCCAACTCGGCAACGATGTTGGCTACACAGCAATCCATCAAATCCTATGTGGACACTAACGCTAAAGACTTAGAGTTTGTCAGCACGGCGGCAATCGCGTTGGCGACAACGATAACAGTCACAGGTCTCGCGGCAGGGTACGATTATATTTTTGCGCTGGAAGCCTTCTCTGTGACTGATGATATCGAAGCACTTTGGATGCGCTTCTCGGATGATGCTGGCGTATCTTACGAAGCAGGTGCCGCCGATTATGGGTGGGTAGTGACCGATGCCGGGGCCGAAACGAGAGACGACTCAGACTCGGAAATTCAATTGACCGGAGCGACTGTTTGCGGCAACGACGCCGGTACTTTCTCCAACATAGAAATTACCCTTCATAACCCGCAGGGGACGAGTGAAAACACCCTGGCCCATTGGATAGGGCATGCTCAAAACGGCACCCCTCAATCCATCTCAATTTTCGGCGGGGGTGAGTTTCAACAGGGCACCGACGCCGTGGATGCAGTGCAATTCCTGTGGTCTGGTGGCAGTACATTCAAGGCGCAGGGTGACATCACAGTCTGGAGAAGGAAGAGATCGTAATGGCAGAAGAAATTATCCAGGGCGATGAGCGCTCCTCCGATGCGGTGGCTCGCAGGGTGGCGTGGCTTGCGCGAGACACCGACAAGGCCAAGACCCCCTTGCAGGTTCAGGATATCGAGCGGTTGTTGTTGGAACATGTGCCTGAAATTGATCAAGCCAAAATTGACCAGGCAAAACGTGATCGGTCAGAATAACATGCGTCTTGACGGAGTTGACGAATGAAAAAGATTTCTTGGATATCTATTGCCATTGTAGTGTTGCCTCTATTCGGTGCGGGCCTTTTCGCCTTCACTGACTTGAAGTCGGACGTACGGCTTGTAGAGTCTGCATTGGCTGCAGGAGAGGAAAATTACAAATCACTCGATGCCAAGGTCGAGGCAATCCAAACTGATCTTCGTCAACAAGGTACAAATCAAGCTGTTACTGCTTCGCAGGTTAGGGATATTAGGGCACAGTTGGAAAAGCTTGAAAAGAATTCGAGCGAAAGCAGTGCCGTACAAGCGGCTTTGCTTCGCAGGATTTTGCAGGAGCTAGGTCAATGATTATCATTAAGCCTGGAACATCTATCCTCGGCCTTAAGCCGGAGGCTCTCTTAGGGTTGACGATCGCGGCGTCGGTCTTCGACAAGCATAATGTTGACACAATCCTTACGTCTGGAGGAGAAGGCAAACATTCTCGTGGGTCTTTACATTTCTCAGGCTTAGCTTTTGATTTGAGAAGTCATCATTTACTTAATCCAACCAAACAAGTTATTTTGAAGGATTTACGTCGAGGTTTAGGTAAGAGTTTCGATGTAGTGCTCGAAGCTCAAGGCGGAGTTAACGAGCACTTTCATATCGAATATCAGCCTAAACGTGCAGCTTAAGGAGTAAACAGTTATGGAGCGGGCACTCGTCCTTATTCTTCCTCTACTCCTGGGCGGTTGTGCTGAGTGGGGCGCCCGTTTGATGCAGGATGCGGCTTTGGCCCATCAGTTGAGCCTTGCCTATGTGCTGGAAAATACCGGCTATCGTCAAGGTATCCGTAGGATGTGTTGGGAGTCGGTACTGCGCCAGGCTGACGCCATGCGTATGAATGGCGGTGACGAGTTAACTTTTCGACGTATGCTCATCGCCACGTACCCAGGACTGGTGACAGTCAATACTGCCAAGGAAGCTAGTGAAGATGCTGGCAGCGTTCTCGCCCATCCATATGTCTGTGGGCCGAAGGAATGAGCCACACGAACGCCTGGGGGTATAAGCTACTTCCGCTCAAGAACGGGCGAGAATGGGAGATCGTTGACGACTACACCTACCGAGGAGCTTCCTTCCATATCACAGTAGAGGCAAGTTTTGTCTATAATGGCGCCTCAATCCCTCGCATGTTTTGGAGAGTCATTGGCCCTCCTATGGCAGGCAAGTATGCCCACGCTACTCTTCTTCATGATTGGCTTTATAGAAACAAGGGTTATATGCGGGGTGATACCTGGGTGTCTATCTCCCGAGAGAGAGCAGACGAAGTTATGTTGGAAGTGATGAGGGAAGATGATGTGTCTTGGTGGAGGCGTAATGCCATACACAGGGGCGTGCGTGCTGGCGGCGGCAAGGCTTGGAGAACGTAATGCCTATCGGAGTTCCAACTTGGTTGCGTTCGAGCCCTTTGAAGCCGATTAAGCTATGGATGCTTAAGGCTCGCGCGAGGAAGGATTGGATAAAGCTCTATGTTGTCACGCCCGAGGTTTTCGCTGCAGCTTCAGAACAGCATGGTATTGCTCAGGGCAAGAAAGGATTTGCTCGCTGGTCTCAAAAGAAGCCTAAGCCTTGGTGGTGGCGTGATGAGATATGGGCCATGCCTCACACAGTACAAGCCGTTCTCATTCATGAGCTTCGGCATTTGGACCCTGCTGAAGGGCACTTTCATGATTAAGGGAGCTTATAATGCCACTTAAAAGTCAAGCCCAGCGCGATGCGATGAGAGCCGCTGCAGCTGGAAAATCCACACTGGGCATTTCCCGAAAGGTCGGAAGAGAATTCTCACGAACCGACTCTGGAGGAAAGCTGCCCAAGAAAATGAAAAAAGGAAAACGCTGATGGCCTTGAAAACAGTCCAGAAGCTCAAGAAGGTAGTGAAGAAAAAGGCGGTCAAGCGCAAGGTCGTCAAGAAAAAAGTTGCCAAGCGCAAGGCGGTGAAGAAGAGGAGCAAGTAACTATGGCAAGACACCCACCATCACATGGGACAACACGTTCTGCTGCAGTGAAGCGAAGAGGTCGAGAACATGGAGCTGCAACTTCAGCAGCGGCGAAGGCTGGAACGCGGCCCGCGGCGAAGCGTGCTCGACCGGGGCGGGCGACGCCTCCAAAGGGACGTTAATGCCTCGCATTCCGATCCACAATATTGGTGTTGGAGGGATAGTTAGAGACATCCCTCCACACCTTTTGCCGCCTGAAGTTTGGAGCGACGGGCAGAATGTGCGCTTTCAAGATGATAAGGTACTGAAATTCGACGGGCATTCGGCAGCGTTTGATCCTCCGACGGTCGCTCCTTATTGGGTGTTGGGGGTTCCGACTGCTACAGACCATTTCCTTCTATATGCAGGACTTGCTGAGGTCCATACGTGGAACGGTGGCAGTCATTCTGAGATAACCCGCGCTTCTGGAGATTATACTGGAACTGCTCCGGATGATTGGAATGGTGGCCTTCTTGGGGGTATTCCAATAATCAACAATGGAGTTGATTTACCACAAGCTTGGAACCCAATATCAACTGGGCAAAAATTGATTGATCTTACTAATTGGCCCGCAGCGGATCGCTGTAAGGTTATGAAGCCGTTTAAGAATTTCCTAGTAGCGCTCAATCTCACTATCAGCGGTTCTACATTTCCTCATCGTGTTAAGACCAGTCAACCTGCCGATCCAGGCACGCTGCCGGACAGTTGGGATGAGACTGACGCGACGAAGGACGTAGTGGATACTGAGTTGGCAGATACTCAAGCAGGCATTATTCAAGACGGTGAGAGTCTACGAGACATCTTTGTGATATATAAGGATGCGTCTACTTGGGGTATGCAGTTCATTGGGGGGAGGAGTATTTTCCGCTTCTTTAAGATCTTCGACGCTACTGGTATTCTCACGCAGCGTTGTGTGGTACCGCTCGTTAATGGTTCGTTCCACTTCGTCGCCACCGGAGATGATTTAATCCTCCACGATGGGCAGAACGCTCACAGTTTGATAGATAAGAGTTGGAAGCGTTTCCTCGCAGCGAACATTGACAGTGACAATATCGACAGAAGCTTTTGCGTAAGCAATCCTCGAAAGGATGAGGCCTGGTTCTGCTTCCCGAAGGCGGGTTCGACACTCGCTGATTTGGCTTTAGTCTGGAACCGCAGGGATGGGATAATCGGCACGAGAGATTTAAGCGAAGCTGCCTTTATTGGGACTACTGTTGTTAATGACACCGCAGACAGTCAAACGTGGAACGATGACTCTGGCTCGTGGACTGCAGATACAACTACTTGGAATGAAAGGAACTTCAACCCACAGGCGCTTGATCTTTTACAGTGCGACCCAACAAACACTAAGTTATTCCATATGGACCGCACGGCTCAGTTCAACGGTTCCAATATGACAAGCTTCATCCAACGTGATGGCTTGGCAATTGTGGGGCAGGATCGACAAGGTAATCCAAAAGTCGATATAGGCGTGAGGAAATTGGCTACTAGGATTTGGCCAAAGGGAGAAGGTGGTCCGTTTGAGGTTCGCGTGGGTTCTCAAGACTTCATAGGAGGGCCTATCACTCTTGCGACAGCACAGTCTTTCACCCCCGGCACGGACGAGTATCTTGATTTTACAGTACAAGGAAAACTCCTATCGGTACGAGTACAGTCAAGCACTGACGTGTCGTGGAAGTTGCATGGATATGACTTGGATATTAAATTGATAGGAGACTTTTGATGGCGTATGAAGCTGAAAATCCTCCTGCGTTGTCTGGACTTGATGAGGATTTACAGGCTCTTTCAGAGTATTTGTTCAGAGAGTTTCAGCGAATTGCTATCGGGTTTCAAGAGGTAGAAAATATTCACTTGAAAGTATTACATGCTGACCTGGATAAGCCGAGAAACGGAATGGTTATCTTAGCGGATGGAAGTGACTTCAATCCTGGTAGTGGAGCAGGTTTCTATGGACGTTCTGCTGGAGCATGGGTCTTCCTCGGTTGAGGATTGTCAACTTATCCTTGTAACGCCTGATACTCTTGGGCTGTTCTGGGATGAGGTTGTGCCTCTTTTAGAAGAGGGTAAAGAATATTGGGAGGAGTATGAAACGCTCGGTTCGATCTTTAAGTCGATTTTTCTTAAGGAAAAGGACTTGTGGCTTACCCTCGATGATGGAGGGGTTTTTCTGGCAGTGCTTACGAAGATTGAGACCTATCACTTACAGCAGACATTTCGGATACTTTGGATCGGCGGAAGGAATTTGAAAAAGGCGTTTGGGTTCCTTGAGTTTGTTGAACTTATGTGTGCTAGAAGGGGTATAAGAACTGTTGAAGTGTTGGGACGGCCAGGTTGGCTTCGTCTTTTAGAAAAGAGCGGTTATGAGTTCCACTCCGTTCTTTTGACAAAAGACATCTCAGGCGTGAAGGAGCACTAAGATGGGCTTAGGTGGTGGTAGTAGTGGCGGTGGCGAGACGGTTACGTCTACGCAGACAAGTGTACAGGAACTCTCTCCTCAACAGCAGGAACTCTTGGCTCTTGTCCTTCCTGAGGCAAAGCAATTTGTCCAGAATCCGCCGACTCTCTTTCCTGACTCGCAAATACTTCCATTCAATCCTCTGCAGCAACAAGCGCAGCAGCAGGCACTGGACGTGGCGTCGGGGTCAATCCAAGGCCAGATCGATCAAGGAGTAAATGCCCAATCTGGTATATTGGGCAATCTCTTACCTACGTCTATTGACCAACAGAATTTACTCTTCGGCGCGAGCCTCTTCCCAACGCTTCAAGGCCAGCAAGCGCTCCTCGGTCCTTCGCTTCAGAACGCTCTTTCTGGCCAAACAGGACTTCTTGGCCAAGGATTAGAACAGTCTCTCGCAGGACAAAGCGCCTTCCTCGGTCAGGGCCTAGGCACCTCGCTCGGTATTCAGGGCGTCTTGGGTGGGCAGGGGCTTAATCAGTCTCTCGAAGCACAGCAACAATTCCTCGGTCCGATACTACAGCAAGCACTTAGCACCCAGGGGCTCTTGAGTGGGCCAGGACTTGCCACCTCCCTCGCAGGTCAACAGCAGTTCTTAGGCCCCGCTCTGCAGCAAGCACTAGGTGCACAGCAAGCCTTCCTCGGCCCCGAGAACTTACAAAGTACACTCGGTGCTCAAGACTTCTTCCTCAGCGGAGATGTGCTCTCGCCGGAGTCAAATCCGGCTCTCGCCCAGGCAATTCAAGGGGCGATACGGCCCCTAGAGCAACAGTTTGAGCAAACGATACTGCCCGGTATAGGACATGAGGCTATCGCCGCTGGCCAATTTGGCAGTAATCGACAACAGATTGCCGAGGGCCTCGCTTCGCAAGAACTCATACGTCAGTCTGGCGATATATCCTCGTCGATGCAAAATCAAGCCTTCCAGGTAGGCATCCAGGCTATGACCCAAGCTCTCGGTCAGGGGCTTGGGGTACAGCAAGCGCAGATTGCCGGGAATATCGCAGCTGCACAGGCTTCCTTGCAAACGGGCTTTGGTGCAGCAACTGCAGGGCTGCCGGCGCTTCTCGGCTTACCTCAACAGGCTCTAACGGCTGGCTTTGGGGGAGGTATTGGAGCACTACAAGGGGGCTTCGGTGGTGCACAAACCGCACTCACGGGTGGATTTGGCGGAGCGACAGGCGCACTTGGCCCTTCGTTGAGTGCTGCCGAGGGTGCGTTCGGTACAGGTTTTGGGGGTCTGCAAGACCTCATCAGAAGCGGTCTACTTTCTGGTGGAGCCGCTCTCGAAAACGTGCCATCATTGGCTGGACTTTCTCTGCTTCCTGCCCAGATTACCGAAGGGGTTGGAGCACAAAATCGCGCACTAGAGCAAGCGTTTTTGAGTGAAGAGGCTCAGCGCTTTACGGCTGAGCAAATCCTTCCCTTTGCTGCCGCACAAGAAGTCGCGGCGCTCTCCTTTGGCATCCCAGGTGGAACTGTCACGACGCAGGGGACTTCTACAGGCGGTAGTGGAGGTGGGGGCACCTCAGCCTTCTCAGGCGCATTAGGGGGCGCTGCCACTGGGGCAGCTATAGGAAGTGTCTTCCCTGGTTTCGGTACGGCGATTGGCGCAGGAATTGGGGGGCTCTTAGGGCTTCTCGCATCAGGATAGAAAGGAAGTTAAATGCCACATCAGACACAAGCTGTAAACCCGTTCGCGGGGCTTGTTCCGGGGGGCGCAAACCAAGGTGGGCTTGCATCGCTCCTTGGGCAAAACTTCCCGTTGAGCGCAGCACCTCAGGGCCTCGCTGCATCGCCCGCGGCGCAAGTTCCTGCAATCCAACAGCTGTTTAATCTCTTGGCGGGGGCACAAGGAGGCGTACCGCTTCAGGCGCAAGTGCCAGGGCAGTTGCCTCCTCAGTTGACACCACAGCTGCCCCCTCAAGCACAAGTTCCTGGGCAACTTCCTCTCCAGCTGCCAGGACAATTACCGGGGCAGTTACCAGCAGCCGTGCAGACTCCACTTGCCTTACCAGGGGCTCAAGCAGCTGGTGCACAGGCCCCACGCGCCGCGCCGGGGATTGCGTCTCAGCAACCAAGATTGGCACCCACCTTACCTCCTGCAGTGAGAGCGCCGCAGCCTCTTCAACCGCGGTCGCGATCGCAAGCACCAGCTCAGGCTGTGACTCCGCCCACTCGTGGCCCATTTGGGAGATAAGTTATGGCAATTCCAGGACTTCAATCCTTTGGTGGCTTAGGGGCTGGAGGGGGAGCAGCAGGAGC
>SDBT01019130.1_pt1 | contig 10738 bp, 33 predicted proteins | sample 2277101 | NCBI WGS metagenome assembly SDBT01 (sample SAMN10404973, study PRJNA504765) | marine sediment metagenome | isolation source: marine sediment core GS10_PC15, 103 cmbsf | place: Arctic Ocean: Southern Knipovich Ridge | collected 2010
GGATATGTAAAAATCAAAACTTGAAAATGGAAATAATATGTAAAAAATGCAGAAAAGAATCGTTTAGTTGTAGTCCAATCTATGAAGATGTGCATTGTGAATGTGATTCAAATGATTGGATACCTAAAGAGGACATAATCAAAAATGGAAAAAGACCTTAAACCAAAAAAAAAGATATTCAGCAAAAGAGTTTTAGTAGCATTTGGTATAATCTCTTTTATACTTATAGTAGGTTCCCTCTTTAGTATTATATCAATTGATAGAGAACCAGTAGAGGGGGGAAAATCACCACGTTTGCTTAGTATTGAAAATAAAAGCGAAGAAGTAGACGTAGAGAATGGAGAAGATGAAGCAACTGTGGGAGAGTTTTCTGATTTTTTTGATATTTTTGGAGATTTTGCTCCTTGGATATGGATGCCACTAGTAGGATATTTTGCGTGGAAATTTTTTAATACAGGAAGGAGATCAGTATGAAAATAAATAACTCAAAAATATTGTTAATAACTCAATCAGCCAATATCCTTCTTGGTGTAAACAGCAAAAAAGGTTACCATTCCAAGTTGCATATAGACTTAGGTTGTACTTACTATCATATGTCAATAGTTTTAAACAGGCTTAAAAATGCGGAATTAATTAGGATGGAAAGAACGGGCAGAAATAAAATTGTGGAAGTAACAGAAAAAGGAAAGATAATTGCAGATAATATTAAAAAAATTGTGGAGTTGCTTGAATGATAATAAGAACATACACTGAGTTGGAAGAATATATTAAAATGTTCAAAAGTCAAACTGCTGATTTGCTTATAATAATTAGCAGAGCAGGATTAGGAAAAACGACTACCCTTAGAAAAGTTATGGGAAAGAGTGACTTCGTCTATATTAATACGCATAGTAGCCCTCTAAAAACCTATATCGACCTATATGAGCACTGTGATGAGCCTGTTTGCTTTGACGATATTAGCATCCTACTAAAAAATCAAATAATGGTTTCTATGTTAAAATCATTAGCAGACACATCTCCAATTAAAGAACTTCACTATAATACTACAAGTAAATTAATTGGAAATGCTCCAGAAAGTTTTAGAACAACTAGTAATGTTTGTATATTACTAAATGAATTTGATGCCAAGAACAAAGATTTAGAACCTCTTTTGGATAGAGGATTTCTGGTAGAATTTTCTCCAACAAAAAAGGAAATATTAAAGAAAATAGAGAAAATAAATAAGTCTCAAAGTATGGTCGATTTGAATAAATGTGTGTATGAGTTCATAAAGGATAATTACCAAAAAATAGAAAAATTAAGTATTAGAACTTACATTAAAGCAGTACAATTGTTCAGAGATAATCCAGAAAAATGGAGAGAAAGGTTTATGCAAATGATTGGATTTAATGAAAAATTAATAGAATATCTTAAACTTAATGAAAAATACCAGACAGATAAAGAACGTATAGAAAAATTTAGTTGGAGTCGTGCAACATTTTATCGAATTAAACAAGAATCAGAAGAGTGAATTAAATAAAATGTCGGAAGCAAAAATTGCAATACTCTTACAAGGAGAAAAAATAGTAGTTAAAAGTCAACTTAAAAGCCTCTCCCAGGCAGAGCTTTCTTTATTAATAATGCACCTTGGGTTGTTGAAAGATGATTTAAAAAACCTTTTTAAAAAAGGGATTAAAAAAATTGAAGAATAAAGCGAGGTAGAAATATAAAAATGATACACGAATTAACAAAAAAAGAACAAAAGGAACATCTTAAGGAACTTATAGAATTTTGTAAAAAGGACTTAACAAATTATTGCCTGATGCAAAATTATATGTTAACTATTAAGCAAATTAGAAAAGAACCAGAAGATAAATTACTTATGGAAAAATTAAAAAAACAGGCAGAGGAGTATCAAAAGAGGAAGAAGAAAAAATGAAAAAAAGATATGTCTTGGGCGATTGCCACGCTAATTACAAGGCATTAAAACAAGTCTTACAGAAATCCAAATTTGACTACAAAAATGATTTTTTGATTATAATCGGTGATGTGGTGGATGGTTATAATTCTTCATTTGAAGTTGTAGAAGAATTAATCAAAATTAAAAACAAGGTTTTCATAATAGGTAATCATGATGTTTGGTTTATGGAATATATGGCAAAAGGTTGGGCAGAAGAAATTTGGTTAATGCAAGGCGGAAGAGCAACCAGAGAGTCTTATGAATCAAATGGTTACCATTATAAAAAAATGCCACAATCTCACAAGGATTTTTTTAATAGTGGAGTTTATTGGTATGAGTTAGATGATATGCTTTTTGTTCATGGAGGATTTGATTATCCAAAACACCCGAAAGATTGTGATGTTTATGATTTAACTTGGGATAGGGAATTAATACACAGAATGCTTAATGGTTTAAAGATTAAAGAATGGAAAAAAATATTTGTCGGGCATACCACAACAGAAGATGTTGACTCTAAACCTCTTGTTATAGATTATCACGGAGACAAATTTGCTAAACTTATAAAGGTTGATTGTGGGGCTGGTTGGAATGGGAAATTATGTTTGTATAATATTGATACAGATAAATATTTTTTAAGTGATTTTGCAAGAAAATTAAATCCAAACGAGGAAGGGAGGTAAAAAATTAAAATGGTAATAAAAAAATGTAGAGAATGTGATGGAATGTATGAAACAGACGACCAAAAGATAACACTAAAAATTAATCACAAAGATATAGAAGCATTAGAGGATACTTTATTTTGTGAATTATCAGAAGAAGACTATAACAAGATCAAGAAAAGAGTAAATAAAATATGGAAGCAAATTTGCGAAGGAGAAGAGAGATGGAGGAAATAAAATGGTAAAGAAAAGTAATATGTACAGATTCGTAGATAAAACAAGAAATTATCTTGCTGGAGAATGTAGTCATAAATGTAATTATTGTTATATAAATTCGATGAAAGAAAGGTTTCCTAATCTCAAAGAGAGATATTCTGGGAAGATAAAATTATTAGATAGAGAATTAACTAAAAGAGAAGGAACTGGAAATACAATCTTTGTACAAGATATGGGAGATTTATTTGCGGAAGTAGTTCCAAGCGAATTTATTTTAAAGATATTAAGACACCTTAGAGATTATCCATTGAATACTTATTTATTTCAGACGAAGAATCCAAAAAGATATTTTGAATTTCAGGATAAATTTCCAAACAATTCTATTTTTGGAACAACTATTGAAACATCTTATGAAGATGAAATAAAAAAAATAAGTAATGCCCCAAGCATTTCTCAAAGGAAATATTGGATTACAAGATTAAAATTCGGGGAAGTTTTTGTAACAATTGAACCAATAATTAATTTTAATTTATCAGATTTTGTGGAGATATTAAAGGATATTCGACCTAATTTTGTAAACATTGGAGCAGATTCAAAGCAAAGTAACTTAAACGAACCCAATGGTAAAAAAATTAAACAATTTATAAACTCTTTAAAACAATTTACAGAGATTCGAATAAAAGATAATTTAAATAGATTAATGAAATAAAATGACAGAAGAAAAAATTAAGAAAGGCATAGAAGAAATTGAAGACCAGTTGTATGCTATAAATTCCAGAAACATCAGTGCAAGATGGATTGGCATGCAACAACAACCAACATATAGGGAAATTAGAGAATTAAATAAAATGTTAGGGTTTATTATTAAAGAATTAAGAACATTAAGAGAGACCGGAGAATTAAATGTTAAAAAGTTGCATAAAGAACATTTTGGAGAATAAAAAATAAAAATGGAAATAATAATATTGGGAGTGATACTTGGAATAGTGTTGATAACTTCATTAGCAATGTGCCTTTATCTTACTTACATGGAAGAAAAAAATAAATGTTACCATAAATGGGAAGAAGTTAGTAGAAGTAATTGGAAAAATAATTTAGGTGGGGAATTTATAAAAGTAGAATTAAAATGTGAAAAATGTGGAGAGGTAACATGTAGAAGGTTGTAAAATGACAGAAGAAAAAATAAAAAAATGGATTTAAGAAACGTACATAGGGATATAAGATGGATTTTCAAACAACAAAGAGAAGCTGGTAAAATGTTAAAACCAGAAATAAAATATTTTAAAGATGTTGACATACTAAGTATTTGGTTTGGTGGAAAAGGAAAAGTAGAAACAAGTGTTGAAGTTGAAGATATTCTATTTGATTTTAATAAAAATGGAGTAATTATAGGATTAGATATTAATAGTTTTTCAAGATATACGAAAGATAAAAAAAGGGGCAAAATAAAAGAATATGGTAACAAGAAAAAAAATTAAAGTTCCAAAAAAAGTTAAGATTAATGGGAAAACATTTTATGCAAAACGTATGAAAAAAGACAAAATGCCAAAAAAAGACAAAACAAATTTTAGAGTAGTATCATTAGTAATCCTAGCTTATCTTGCAGGAGTTATTAACTTTAATCTTGGAGTTATTGAAATGGTTGTGGATATGATAATAATTGTATTTGTTGTTGATTCATTAATGAACAAACATAAGAAAAAGAAGAAAAAACCAAAACATTGCCGTTTCTGGAAAACATGTAAATTATACAACAAAGAACATAAACCCTGTAATGAAGATGAAGGATTTTATGGCTCAAGATATGCTGGATGTTGGAAGAAAATGGACAAAGAAGAAGAAAATAAGAAGAAAAAGAAAAAATGATTAAAATATTAACTAAAAATGGGATAATTCTGGGATTAGCTTGCGGAATTGGTGCTGGAACTTTAAGTGTATTTTTTTGGGGACTGAAAATTATCACAGGAGTGATAATGGGAGTTGCTTCTGCAATATTTGCTATTCTTTTGATATCTAAAGTAGATTTATCAGATGATTATCCTTACTGGAAAAGAGATAAAAATGGAAAGTTATAACAAATTAAAAGAAGAATTTGATAAGAAAATTGAAGCCTTACAAAAGAAGTGTAAACATAAGAAAACTTTTTGGGCAGAACATTGGTGGGCTTTAGCGCACTCTTCAGGATATAAAGTGAAGGTATGTGATAGATGCCATAAGATATTGGAAGAAAAACCAACAAAAGAAGAAAGAAAAAAAGCGGAAGAGGAATGGTTTAAAAAACAAGAAGAATTTGATAAAAAAGTAGAAAAAGAAAAACAGAAAGCAAAGGAATTAAACAAAAAAACAAAGGATGTTGTAAAAAGGGCGAAGAAGTTATTTTTTGATTGAAAATGGATAAAGAAAAAATTTGAAATGAAAAAGAAAAAATTAAAGAGAGTGAATGAAAAGTCAGTTCTTTGGGTAGTTTTTATTTTATTAGCAATATTATCTATTGGTAGTTTGTTTGCTATGAAATCAAAGATAGATTTTACAATTTATGAGGAAGTTTGTGAGAATGAAACTACTGCAAATTGCGAATTTAAATATGAGGAATGTAGTGTAATGGTTATAGACAAAGATATTAAAGATTTTGATGCCAAAGACTATATAGGAAAAGTTGGAACTTTTGGTTTATATAATCCAGTAAAATTTTTAGGAGATTGTGAGTACAATAAGGACATTCCCATAAATGAAGACGGAAGTATTGACATAGATAAAGAATTTATTGATAATTTTTGCAAGATTTTTGAAGAAGAAGTTTGTAAACAAGTTGAAGTGGAAGAGATTGAATTTTTTAAAGATATTACTGAGGAAAATCCTAATTGTGAAGGTGCTATAATAAATGTAAAGGATTGCAACATTAATAATAAATCAGACTGTATTTATTATGGTAGTGGATGTTTTCAATTTGAAGTAATTTCAAAAGAAGATATAACAATAGAATGGCTTGACGAGAATTGTGGGTGTGAAAATTATTGTGATAACCCAGATTTTAAAGGATTTAATTGTAAGGATACACCTTGTTTTGTGTGGAAATGTGGAGATTATTTTGTGGAGAGAATAAAATGATCATAAAAATAAAACTAACGGAGGTGAACAGAGATGAATAAAGAGATATTTTGGGCAGGAGCATTTATGCAAATCATACATGTTTTTGTGTTGATAGCATTATTCGTTCCATGGACAATAGATTTATTTGTAAAGATTGTACTAGGAACTTTATATGGACTATTCAACATAGCATCTATAATTTTAATAATAGTTGGTCTTGCTTCAAAAAAGAAAGATGATGCTAACTAAACCCGAAATGGGAATTAAAAAATGTCAAAAATAGAACCCTACGCAAGAGAAAGGATACAAAAAAGACTTGAAGAGGAAGTTAAGGATATGACCTGGGAACAAAGAGTGAGCCACTTGTCAAAAGTTGCAAGTGTCTATCTTGCTGAACTTTCAGACCATTACGATGACCCCTTAGAAGAAGACCTATATTTAAAGTCTCATCCCGACACTATAGAAGAACTTTAAAATGATCAAAGTAGTAATACCTTTTAAAACTCCAAGTATTAACCATTTGTATGGGCATAATAAGTTTGGTGCATTTTATCTCAAACCAGAAGCAAAGGAATTGAGAGAAAAAATTAAGAAGATAGTTAATGCCTCTTTTCCTTTATCTGCTCAAGAAGAAACACCCTTGAAAGTTATCGCAGAAATCCACGAGAATTGGTACACTAAGAAAGGAACTGTAAAAAAAATGGACCTTAGTAATCGTGAAAAGTTTTTGATTGATTCTGTGTTTGATGCGCTGGGATTAGATGATAAATTTATCTTTGAACATATTATGAAAAAAGTGCAAAGTGAGGAAGAAAAGGCTGTTATTAAAATCTATGGAATTAAAAAAAGACAATAGACTAAATAGAAAAAGGACCTATGCGATAATAAATTCAGAAACTAAAAAAATTCTGAAATATAATGGAAAATTGGAATACTATCGAACAGTAACTCTTGCCGGTATTAGAAAGCTAGAATTACAAAGAGAGTTAGGGATTGATTTAGAAGTTGTGAAATTAAAATGAAAAAAGAAGAGAGATATAAGTATAGAAGCAGATGTGAGAATTGTGGGAATCCTTTTCCTTCAGATAAGTCGAATAGAATGTTTTGTGGTGAGATTTGTACAAAAGAATATTTTGATAAAAAATACTCAAACAAAATAAATAATAAACAAGTTTTAGAGGAGATAAGATGATGGACGAAAACGTTAAAAGTAGATTGATAAATATTGGGATAGTTGTAGGTGTAATTGTAATAACATTAGGGATTATATATGTTCAATCAAAGTACTCTCCAAATCCTGATGAAGACATAGTTAAATGTATTGGTGCTAATTCAACTCTTTACGTCCAAGAAGGATGCTCTCATTGTCAAACCCAAGAATCAAAATTTGGTAAGAGTAAAGAATTCCTAAATATAATAGACTGTTTTTATGAACTAGATAAATGTCAAAATATTAGTGCTACTCCTACATGGCTTATTAACAAAGAATTATATGCTGGAGTTTTTTCAGTAGAAGAATTAAAAAATATGACTGGGTGTTAATGAAAATGAAAAAAATGATTGAATGGTCTAAGTTTGAAGCTTTAGAAAAAAAGTACACAAAACTATGCCAAAAACAAACAAAGATAAAGAATTTTGTAAGTCGATTTGAAAAATTACCTTCTGCGGTAATGAACGATGAGACTAAGGAAGGGTTATATTTACTAAGAAGACAAAGTGGAACATTTGGGATAATCTACCTAAAGAGTACAAAAATAAGAAAAAACCATTGTGATGTCTGTGGAAAAAGAAGAAACACTACTGCACACCACATTATACCAAGAAGATTAAAATCAATAAATAGGGAATTATCAAACATTCGAATAAGGGTCTGTAGTGAATGTGAATCAAAAATTCATCCAGAAAATGGTTATGAAGAATCTCTTATGCTAAAAAGAAAAGCAAGGGAAGTCAAATATCTTACATTAAAGTTAAATAAAAAGATAAAAGATCTGAAAAAGATTATACTGGGCATCTTTGATGAAAGGCTTGAAAAGTTAAAAGATAGGAGAGGAGATTTTGTTTTAGAATTAAAGAAAAAAGGACAGTATCAAAAGATACATCCCGCAGTGAAACAACATGATGGAAGGTTAAGAGAACATAGACATTTAAGACCCTTGGTAAACAAAGCTATAACAAAATATTTTAATACCTCTGAAGGTTTATAAAAATGGTACTCACAAAAATGGATTTAATACGATGGAAGAAAAAAATGTTTAGTAAAATGGTTGTTTTGGATAGTGAGCTTGCTTTACAAAATTGGATTTTTGTTAGAGAAATAGATAAATTAATTGATGCTGTTGGTAAAAAAAGAATATGAAAGATAAAATGGAAAACAAAGAATATAAAGATATGAACTTAAAAGAATTATGGAAAGAAATTACAACATTGATTGATGCAACCAACTTCGCAGATTGCGATAAAGACTTGTTTGTGAGATTGATCGAAGAGTATGGTTTTAGATGTAGAGAAAAACCAGAAAAGATAGATTTAAATACTTGATTTACTCTAATAAACTATGGTTACGAAATATAATACAAAAAGAGGTGTTTATGAAAAAGATGGCATGCCTAAATTAAGAATTTGGCACAGAAAGAAAAAGGGAATACACTCAGCCAGGTATTTGATTAAGTGTGGTGATTGTGACCAAAAATTAGAAATTTATTATGGACATGATGATGCTTTAGAAATTGGAGGTATTAATACTTCACGAAAAGAGTGGAGTAAGATATTATTACCGTTACTGAAAGAAAAAAAGGGGTAAAAAATGAAAATCAATCAAAAAGATTGTAGAAACTGTAAACATTATTTTGTATGTGCTTATGAAAGAAGATTTGATTATAAGTTAGGAGATTTATTAAAATGCATTAGGAAACCAGAAGTTACAAATAATGAAAAACAAAGAAAGTTAATATTTGAATTTTTAGCAAAAGCTTGTCAATTTTTTGAAAAAGATTGTTATTCAAAAGATTCTAAGCATTATAAAGAGGATAAAAATGAAAATCCCTAATATAAATCAAATGAAAAAGATGTCACAAAAACAAGTAGATAAATTTGTAAAAGAGAATCTTGCCGAAGTTTGTGAAGGATTAGCAAAATATAAAGAAACAACACCAAAACAAAAAAAACAATTTCTAAAATATGCAGACACTTTTAGAAAACTTGGTCAGATAGATGTTAAATCAAATAAAGAAAAGGGAGGTTAAAGATGAAAGCTGTAAAAGTTGAACTTATATTGGAAGATACTGATGACACAGAGCAATTTATAACACAAGTTTTGCCAAAGTTGAAAGAAGAGTACAAGATGAAACAAGTTCATTGGTTTATTTGTGAATATTTTGGAGAGTAAATAACTAAGATGACAAGAAAACCACCAAAAAAGAGAAGTATATTTGAAGGCAACCTTGATAAATTCAAAAAATTAGAATGGGATATAATTGAACCATTATTTATTGGTAAGGGAACAGACCTTTATGATTTGGGAATTGTTGAAGGAGATATAGTTATAATAATAAGAAAAAAGAACGTTCAAAAAGCTATAAATAACATGTGGAAAAAGAAAAAATTAAAAAAGGAGGTATAAAAAAATGGAAAAAGATATTGGAAAAATAGAAAAAGGAGAATTTCAAGGAACCGTAACAGAAATTGTTATTGGAGTTAGAGAATACAATGGGAAAGCGGGACTTGATATAAGAGAATTCGTTACAAGTGACAGGTATACAGGACCCACAAAGAAAGGATTGAGAATTCCAGCTGAAAAATTTAAAGAATTTAAAGAAATGGTAAATTCGGTTACAGAAGAAGATATGAAAGTAACTCCTCAAGAAAAAACTCCTGATGGAAGTTTAGAAGGAGAAGAACCTGGGGAAAACCCAGATTATTAACTAAATTAGGAGATAAAAAAATGAAAATAAAACAAGAAGTTGTGTGTATTGGTTGTGGTATTATAAGAATTGATGAAATAGAAGCAAGAGAAAGTGAAACAGAATGCCATATGACAACTAAACTACCTTGTAGGGCGTGCGGATGCCCATTTGTAGAGACTAGAGGGCAAGCATTAGAAGAAGGTAAAAATTAAATAATAGGAGGTATAAAAATAAAATGGAAGAAGAAAATAAAGAAAAAGAAACTGAAGAATTAGGAGAGGCACCAGAAACAGAAGTTAAAGTGTGGGGATTAGGCGTTCTATTGATAAAAATGGACAAACTAATTGAAAAACTTGATAGCGTGAATAAAAAACTTTACTTTATGGAAAAAAGGCAACAAGAGTGGTATGAGAAAGAGCATCCAGAAGCAAAGAAAAATTATTAGAAAGTTTTAAATAATATCTAGTATTAATTATTTTATAGATATATCATAACAGTAGGTTCTGTTGGGAATAAAATATGGAAATAAAGAAAAAAGAATTAGGGCAAGATATAATGGTACATTTTGATTTTAAGAACTATCAATTATTTCTTGAAGATGTTAAAAAATTAGCACAAAAATATGAAAAGAATTCTAATTACAAAAAATTAAATTACTCTGTTTTATTTAATTGTAGAAAAAGACCTCTTGAATATGTGAATGGATGGTCATCAAGAGTAATAACAAAAAAAGAAGGTATAATGGAAGTTGTGTTTATGGATTACGACAATATTCTATATCATCTTTGTAAAACAGAATTGTTGTTTTTACAGAAAGAATTTAATTTATCTCCTTTTTATGTTTTTAAAAGTTTTGAAACAAAAGATAAACAAAAAAATCATTATGGAAATTAAATGGCTATTTCAATTACTAAGAAAGATATTGTAAA
>SDBT01019131.1_pt1 | contig 10738 bp, 9 predicted proteins | sample 2277101 | NCBI WGS metagenome assembly SDBT01 (sample SAMN10404973, study PRJNA504765) | marine sediment metagenome | isolation source: marine sediment core GS10_PC15, 103 cmbsf | place: Arctic Ocean: Southern Knipovich Ridge | collected 2010
CATTCTGTCCTTCAAATCCGTTTTGCATTCTACACATTTGAAGCCAATCTTATCGACTCCACCAGGATTTTCCCAACAATTAGCTGGACAATTTTCGTGTGACATTTTACATCTTCTCCTTTTTTGTATTATTTTCTATATTTATTCTATTCATTTTTTCATTCATTTAATTTTTTTTAGTAAAAAATACTAGAGTCTATTCAACTCTAGTGATCTTAAGTATAGATCCAGCTTTAATAGTCGTATTCTCTACTGTAGCAGTATTCTGTGCTGCCTGTAGTTTTAGAGTACCTACTGTATCTACAACATCTAGTATACCTGATGCTTTAACTGTTGACAAAACATTATCCATTGGTAATGTTACTTCATCAGTAATCAACTTTGCTATTAATGCTCCATCCACGGAAGCACCTAAGTCCCAAGCCATAGTACTGTTCGTAGATCCTACAAACAATATATCCATGTCAGGTGTTGTTGTCGCACTTATTGTTATTAACAATAATTCCACTAAATACTTAGTTCCCGCTGCAAGACTAGAAGTTTCTAATCCTGTAACATCTGCTAATGTCTCGTCATTATTAATATCAAAGTCTACTGCAACTACTTTAACTTCTGATCCACCTAAAACGCTTGCATCATCTGCATTAGCAGAAAATATTGCGTTCATTACGTCAATTAATGTTTCATTTTCTAAACTGTGTGGATTTAACTGCCGCATTAATCTTTCAAATATTACTGTTTGTTCTGCTGATACCATTTCAATTATCTCCTATCATTCTGCCCTAATATCAGCTCTAATCTTTCCTGGACTTCCACCGACTGTTTCTTTAGCTCTTAGTCTAATTGCTGTTACATCTGGTACAGTTTTAACCATTGTAAAATCAGCTGAGAATGCTGTCGCTACAATTGCAGTTTCAGCTACCTCTTCTGTTTCAAAATCTGCATCAACTAATTTACTTAAATCCTCAACTTCTTTCTTTGTGCTAAGAATTGTATAGTCAACAGAATTTGCACCATCGTTTTCTAGTCTCAAGAAGAACTTTGTCTTATCTTTCATATTATAGTCTCTGTCAATAAAAACGCTAGTATCATATAGAACATCATCAACAACAACACCCGTACTATGAATGTTATCCTCTCTGTCAGAATATATACCTGCGTTATTAACTGACATTACTTTTTCTACCATTTCATTTCCTCCTTATTATCTCTTATTTTTCTAATCTATTATTTTATTTCTTATTTAGTATTATGCATGCAATGCGAACACTAAAGCTGTCGTGTCAATAACTAAAGCTCCATTTGTAGTTAATACATATATATTATCCCCTGCGATAGTTCCTTCTGAAGCTAGAACAATTAACCCAGTAACAATATCTGCGTCTATAGCAAAATCAGAACTTCTAATCCATGTTTGTGGATCAATAGCAGTTACACAATCGTAAATACCATTCTCTAATCCAGCTGTCTGATCTTTCAATAATATTCTATCTCCATCTGCTATTGTAACCCCATCCACTGGACTAGGATCTGCTGTAACTCCTAAATCAATATCAGCTGTACTGGCAAACCTAACAGGTGTTTTAAAAGCTGCAAACAATGCGGCTAATCTATCAAGAGCTGATACTTGAATTTTCTCAGTACTATGAGTACCTTTTAATAATTGTGCAATATGCTTAACATCTGGAGCACCGTAAATTACTGCACTACCTGGTGCCGTATCCGTTGCTTCTTTAACTGTTGGTGCGTTTGCCATTTTTATCTATTCCTCCTATATTATATTTCTAAATTTCAATGCCTATTTTTATACTATTTATATTTATCATTTATTTTTAATTCTGCATTCTCTTTAATTAATCTATTTCTATCATTCTGTAGTATTTTTATTTCTTTAGCCATCTGTATTGATATTTCAAAAAGTAGCTGAAAATCATTATGAGTTTGTAACATGTTTTTACTAAAGCTTTTAAACAATTCACTAGGAGCAGGTATATTTCTCCTCCGTCCCTCAGCTATAGCGTCTGCCATATTTTGTGCCGTAATCTTATAGTCTGGTTTTTTAAGATTTGGATTTATTCCTTCCTCTTTATTTTTATCAATTATAACAGTCATGATAAATAATTCTGAATTAAATTAACTGGTGGATTTGCATCTGGTTTTAAAGTATTAATTGGTGAACCATGATTTCTCTTCCTACCCCAGTCAGGTTCCTTATTCTCATTACCGGTTGAAGGAACATCAGATATTCCATCCCATAATTCAATATCATCCCATCTTATTCTATTAAGTGGCTCCTTAAATCCGCCTCCTTGCTGGCCTTGATTTGATACTTTAACAAATCGTAAATCACCTAATTCAGATACTGCTCCGTCTATGAAAGTATTATTCATACTAAAATGATCTTCCCATCTCTGACCATAAATTTTATCTACTTCATTAAAGCCAACTTTATCGAATATTCTTACCTCAACAGCTTCATTACCAATTCGCTTCAGTTCAACCCAACGTGTATATGTTACTGGAGGATGACCATTTTGTCCTGGGAAAGGTACTATACTAATAGTAACTCTGCGGGTCTTTTTACCATTCCTAAAATGAGAAAAAGAACCCCAAGTGTCACGTTGAGAGCCTGCAGTAAGCCAGAATTGATCAGTCATAAATCCATAACTTCTATCATCTTCAGTACCATAAAATGTAGTATTCATTCCTTGATGAGTTCCAAAAATATCAGGTCCAATGCTATTATAACTTATACCAAAGTATCCTCCATTATAGTGGAAATTATGAGGTTCTGCTTGGCTAAAAGTCCAAGTAAATTTAGCTCTCAGCACATGTCTAATAGAAAGTACAAAGCCTAAATCAAAAGATATTCCATGTGTAACACCAGTATCCTGATTATTACTATCTGATAAAATTGTACAATCTAAATTATTAGCACCAAGAGCAACAAAATAATTTGAATTCTGATTACCTACCCAACAGGCTTCTGCCTCCCCTATTGTGGTATAAGTTGAAAAGTCCTCAATACATTGATCTTTATCTTTACCCCATATACAGATTCTTCCTCCGCCATATCCCCATAATGGCATATATAATTCTTTCTCATCTGGATCAATAACAAATGGATTAATTCCTTTTTTCATTGCTTCTTTCTTATTTTGTGAAATTTTCTTACGCCAAATACAAACCCATGCCATTTCTCCCTCAGTACCAATTGTATCTAATTTTCCGAGATTTAAATCATCAGCATTTAAGACAGGAACATTATTCACTGTCTTTCTACTTGGATTACTACCATTAACAAATACATTTATAGTATTATCACTTGCCCTATAATCCCCTCCAGCATTAACCCAATCATCTATACTTGGGATTAAACCAGCATTTGATACAGTCTCATTTCCTGGAACTCCATCAGAAGCACTAACTCCACTTACCATATTATCTTCATTTCGTAAGTTATAATTAGTATCGTCTCTTTCAGGAAGTCCTTTTTGCAACCACTCATTGTCTGTATTTTCTTGACTTCTAAGCCACATAAACCATGAAAAGTCTTCATCACCAAAATCTAAACTGTCATCGTCTGGAATTAGAATACGAGTTAATTTAAGTTTTTCAAAACCTTGAGCCATCATTTACACCCTACTTATTTGTAATAAAACTTCATAGATAAGAATATCATCAGCAGTATCAGAACCATTTGTTCCATCTCTTTCTATTTGTAATATTATTTCACTACCTTCAGTTACTGCATCTGTTAATGCTTTACTATAAGAAAATTTCGCATAAATTCCATCTGGGATTGCAATACTATTTATTCCTTCAGAAGTTAATGATTTATCAAAACTTTCACCATCTGCAACTACACTTGCTTTAACTTGTAACACAACATTCTTCTCGTTATTTCCTGTTAATGGCATCATTCTTACTACAATAGTAGCAGCAGGTGTAAGGTCTAAATTATCTGGAACTTCTACTCTAGCATTTATAACTCCATCAACATCTTTTGGCATTACAAACCCAGACATATGAATTCCAGCACCAGATAGAAGAATATAATCTGGATAAGCATTTTCCCCTTCTGGCACTTCTAACACAGCACGAATAGCACCATTATTAATTGACTCTCCACCGCCTCCACCAAAGCCCTCAATAGCTTCTACTTCTATGTTATCAATTTTATCAAATAAAATATCAATTATTTCACTAGTATTTAAAAACCTTGGAACAAATGTATCTACAAGATTATTCTTCAATTTGATCTCAACCTGTTCTGTATTTTTATTATCATTAAATATATTAACATCAATAACCTTATAAACACCTTTAACAGTTTGATTAGAATCTTTACTAATAACTTCCATAGTATCACCACTTTCAAACTTATATTTATCAACAATTTCTCTTGAAACATTAATAGTAACATCAGGATCAGTATTAGATAAATTAACTAAATGCTTATCAGCTATATCATCAAGAACTGGTTGAGCAATAATATCTGTATTAACAATTGTCTTTTCAATATTATATAATAAATTACTATCAACCTCAGTAACAGTCTTCTTAAGCTTAACAGCTTGATCATCCTTTCCACCAATGACATTAACTATATTAGCGGTATTTGACAAATTAATATCACTATTCAATGTCTTAAATACAATATCATTTCTATTAACTTTAATTCCCTTACCTTTCTTTCCTACTGATACTCTATTACCCTCAAACCATAAATCATTACCAGAATTTATTGCACTTAGCTTTAAAAATTCATAATGATTCTTATCTTTTAAATCAAAACTAATTTCAACATTTGTAGGAATTCCATCATTCAATATCCAAGTAAATGGCATATCTAAATTAGCACTATCTAAAATATCTTGAAGGTGAGCACTAAATGAATCAGTTGCTTCAACTCTAATCTCCCATTCTCTTACATCATTAATCTTATATTTTCTTCTAGTCAAATGCCAAGCAAGTTCGCTTATGAAGATCTCCATTCTATCTTTATCGAGATCCTTTAATCTAGTAATAATTCCCTCGAAATTAAATTCTGGTACATAAATAGACCGTAATAAAAATATCTCATCAAGGTTAAAATGGTCTTTATATATAATAATTCTAACAACTTTAAGTTGATTAAGTATATCAGTTTTTCTATAACTTTCTGCACCCTTAAAAACAAACGGTTGGCTACTAATTCTACTTGGAATACTATGTACTCCCTCTAAATTATTAGCTGCCCTATAAGTATCTACTGATTGCGGCATATCTATAAGTGTTTCTTCTTAAGAGCTTGTGATACTTTGAAAGCAAACAATGCTTCATTAGCCCTCCATTTAACATAAACATCTTGTGTAGCTACTACTACCAATGGAGTTGGTATTCCACCAACCAATATACTAGGAGTACTTGGTAATACACCAATTGCCCAGATGTTACCTCTTGCTTCATAAGTATATTCATATTTCAATGTACCAGTCTCATCAATAATCTTAATTGAGAAAGGTGCTCTTAAATTGCTAATCCAACCAACAACATCATCAGCTACCTCGTTATACATAGCAAAGTAATTATCACTAACAACAGCATCACCCATAACGAAACCACCTATTGTAAATCCAGTTTTTTCAAAACCGCTTGGAGAATTAACTATAATTGTTTCATCAGGTGCAGCTCTAACAACTGGACTTCCATCTATCCAAGTATTTAATAAACTATAATCACCAGTAGGAATATCTAAAGCAAATCTAGTCTTAGCACTTCTAATTCTAATAATCTTATTAGTATTATTAACTACACTAATATATGGATTTCCTCTAGCCATCATAACTTGAAACTTGCTAGTTCCAAAATCAACACTAAATTTAATCTGCTCTTTGGTAAAGTATTCTATAGTAAATGACCTAACTCTACTAGAACTAACGTCAGCATCACTCTCAGTAAGTACGTCCATAACCTTTTCCCAAGCATCGTCAATAACAAAATCATAACCCCAAATCTCAATAACTGGTGAACTAGTTTTAATAATAATTCTAACCATCGCATTTTCAATAACTCTATTACCAACAAAAGCATGATCTCTACTTCTAACCCTTATCCATTTATCTTCATCTGCCTCATTAATATCATCAAAGAATTTAACTTGCCCATTAAATTGTTTAGCTGGGTCATTCTCATATCTTAAATCAATATTAAAATACTTAAAGAAAAGGAAATCACTTTTAAACTTCTTTAATACGTTCTCATCATTAATAAATCTTGCGCTAACCTCAACTTCGCCCATTACTGAATCAAGAACACCAATCCATTTTCTAGTCTTAGTTTGATTAGATTCTCCAAAATTATTAAAGAAATAAAGTCTACTTCTTCCATTAACTTTATACCAAAATTCGAAATCAACTTTAGCTACACCAGCATCTAATGTTACAGATTGTAAAATTGTTTCTGCTCCATCTACAAGTTGTATTAACTTAAATACAGCATTACTCGTTGTTCTAGTAAGAACAAACTTAAGTTCATCTTTTGTAACTTGATCAATAATTTTATAATAACATTCTAACTTTGGCGCTGGACTTGAATGAGTAGTCTCACTAATTTCTAAACTACCTTTAATTTTAAGTCCTGGAAACATAAATCCAAAACTAGTATATGTTGCAATATTTTCTGCCTCAGTTGAGCCAGTAGTTCGTGCTTCCATTTCAAGAGTACTCTCTACAACAGCAATACTAGATCCAGCAATATCCCCAGTAGTAGTATTATCTAAAATACCTTCAAAAGCAATATTGTAATGAGTTCCAAAGAGAAGAGATATAATATCAATATTTCCATCTTTACTATTTCTAACATAACTACTAGTAACTGGATTATAAGTATTAGCATCTCCAGTTGGAGCCATAGTAAGTCTAGTCATGCCTGAAACTGATTAACTCCTTTTATCATAAAATTATATATATCAATAGCATCCATATCTACCAAAGAATCTTGTAATAACAACTCATCATAAACAAGCGGAAGTTGCTCTGTACCTACAGCATCTTCACCAGCTGTTTGATCTCCAAGAATTATAGTATCTGATTCACCAGTACCTGGTTTTTCAGTAAAGTTTATCTCATACGGATATGCCTGAACTTCAATTGGAAGCATAGTAATAGGACTAATAATAATAATAAAACTAGGACCTTTTCTATTAATTCTATAAGTCTTAATAGCATAATGTCCTGGTTCAAACAACTGCTCATCAATCGGAATAGTAAGTGTAACGATATCCGTATCTGCTCCCTTACTTAATTCATCTATTTCTTTAACTAAACTCTGTGGATACAAAAATCCTTTAATCTTGTAATCAAAACTATTTGCCGTTGATTTAGTTAGTTCTGGGAAGAAGTTAAACAACGTTTCACTTTGAAAAGTTCTATTATTATTTCTATCATCCTGAGTTGGTGGCTCTGGCAATTCTATATCGTTAATAAACCATCCACTAGCCAAGAGTAAATAGTCCTCCAAACTTTTTTTGTAAATCTGCAGCCATCTCTTCGTTAATTTCCTTAATAAATTCTTCCTTATCAAAATCAACACTATTATTAAATACAATATTAGGATTAATAACAATATCATTATTAATAACATTATTACTGTTATTAACACTAGGAGTAAGACTAGCCTGAGGACGTGCAATATTACTACCTCCTGGTATCTTAAATCCTGTTCCAAACAACCCACCTTGACCAAAGTCATTTTGTCTTTGTCTTTGTGCTGCTGCTTCTTCTGGTGATAAGCCTTGTCCTGTTGCTGATTGAAATAAAGATGTTCCTTGTTGTGGAATACCTATTGCATCTCTAACACTGAATCCTTTTCCTTTACCAAGAATACTCTCAGTAATAGATCTTAAAGGACTTCCACCAGATATAGCTTCAATCATAACATCAATACCTGAAAGAATAATAGTAACTAATGCCAACGCAGCTGCTACACCGAAAGCTACACCGAAAGCTGTTCCAACTGCTGCTCCACTAACACCCATTAATGCACCAAGTTTTGCTGTAACTCTTGCAATCCAACCAGCTTTAGTCATACCTAAACTACTTGTAGCAGTAAATGCAGTTGCAAATGTTATACCAGTAATTCCACCACCAATTCCTAATAATAAACCTAGTCTAAGAATTATACGTTTAATCCATGCGCCAGCTGCCATAATACCTCCAGAAACAGCTGTAAATATACCACCAAAGAATGCGCCGATTGCCGCAGCAGCAATAGATAACTTTGTCCCTATACTAGTAATAACGCTAGTTAGCCATCCACCTTGTTTCATAGTAGCACCAGATGTCCCAGTAAATGATAAACCAAATCCAAGTCCTGAAAGTGAACCACCGAATCCCATAGCTAGAGCAAGACGAACAAATAAATTAGATAACCATCCAAGTGCTCCCATAACTGCGCCACTAGCTATAGTCCAAGCACTACCAAATAGAGCACCAGCAACACCACCAGCAAAGAAGAATACTCCTGCTAACTTTGCAAGTACTCCTAAGAGAGCTCTGCCACCTCCAATAATTGCAGCAGAAGCTGAACTAAATGCACCACCAAATAGTGCTCCTGCCCCAGCACCAAAGACTGCAAATCGTGCTACTAGTCCTTTTAAAGCATTAATAATTGGTGCAAATGTAGCACCTCTAATTGTTGTAAATAACTGTTGAAACTGTGGTATAAGAGTTTTGCTTATTACCTTTGCAATACCCTTAAGTCCATCAAGCCCAAGCTTACCAATTCGTTTAGCGAGTTTTAGCATTTCAGCACCTACTTCTTTAACTTTCGTAATAAGTCTAGAATATGCTCTAGCAGCAAAATTTGTAGCAGTTGCAGTATCTTTAGATCTTTTTATCAAATTCTCATGTATACGTACCAATGAAAAGAACGCACCAAGAGTCAAAAATATAGTTCCTAACCCAAGTAACGCAGCACCTAATACAACCGTAGCAGTTGCTAAAGCATGTACAACTGGAGCATTATTTTTTAATAAATCTGTAAAAAGTTTTATAATCGGTACAGCAACATTAAGAGCAGCTGTTAATGTATTACCTATTCCTGTACCAAATTCTTTAAGAATAGCAATAAATTCTTTATCACTAGTAAATTCTTTAACTGCTGCAGTAAACGCCTCAACAGCTGGAATTAAACCAACTGCAAACTCACCTTTAAGATTTCTAATAGAGTTCTCAAAAGTCTTAAGTTTAATATCAGCACCTTCACCAATTGCCTGAGTTAACAGATCAGCTGTTCCTTGTTTCTCAACCTCAGTAACTAATGCTGCTAATTCTTCCTTTGTAGCTTGAACTAAACTAAGAAATCCTCTAGCTGCTGTTTTATCAAATCCAAATTCTTCCAATAACGCAGACTCAAATATTTGCCCTTTACCTTCTGCTTTTAATCTTGCAAATACAACTCTTGACTCTTCTATAATTTTTGAAAACTGATTAAAATTACCTGCTGAATCTAAAATATTAATACCCAAACCTTTAAGTACTGGGTTAGTTCCAACTGCTGTTGATGCTAATTTATCTAAAATATTACCAAATGTTCTTCCTGCAGCTCCTGCTTTTCTACCGCTCTTTTCAAATACAAAACCTGTTAACGCTAATGTTTCATTAATATCTACTCCAAATCTTTGTGCTTGTGCTCCAGCAAATCCTAATGATGAGACTAATTGATTAAGCTCAATTGCGCCTTGTTGGTTTGTGTTAACCATTTTATCAAGGAACTCATCTAATCCAGCTGCTGAAATACCGAATTGAGTCATAACTCTCTTCAAGTCAACTGCTGTCTTTGCTAACCCTGCTCCACCTGTTTTATCTATTCTTGCAATCTTTAAGAGTGATTCTGTTATCTCTTCAATGTCATCTACAGATACCTCTTCTCCAACTGCTCTTCCTATTTGCTCAAATGCTTGTGCAACTTCAGCTCTTGTAAATTCTCCAAAGTCATCTTGTAATCCTTTAATTCTATCACTGACAGCATCAAATTCACCAAGACTACCACCAAGAAAACCTTCTATATTAATACCTGATTGAACAACTGCTCTATTCATAGCACCAAGGTCTTCAACTCCTGTTCTAACAATATCAACAAAGAATGTCTTAAGTCTGTCACCAGCAAGTAATGCCATACCACCAAGAAAACCAAATTGGAATCCAGTTAAGCCTATACTAGAACCCATTTTATTACTAGCAGCTGTACCAGACTTAGTTGTTTTGTTGACTTTACGATATTCCTGGTTAAGTCTTGATACAGCCTTTCTAGTAGTCTTAATCATTTTCCCTTGGCTTTGGAATTTCTTAGTTAGACCAGCTGTCTTCTTATTAACAGTACTAAATCTAGAACCAACATTTTTAAGAGCACTATTAAACTTAGTCATATCCTTAGACAAGTTTTTAATCCTAGTCTGCAGAACTCTTAGTTGTCTCAGAATCTTAGTGATCTGACTTGTGTTTGCCTTAAATTTAATATTGATGTTTTCTTCTACCATTATCTATTTCTCATATGTTTTGCTACTCTTTGTGCTGAAGTACTACTACTACTACCACTCTTAGTACCCTTTTCATTTTCTTCTTTTTCTTCGTCCATTACTCTACCAAGCAAGCCAATGGTAACAAACATTCCTGCTAAACTATTTTTTTGAAATCCAAGATACTCGTGTGGCATGGCACATGGAATTAGCCTGCATACCCTAGCCACATTCATT
>SDBT01019132.1_pt1 | contig 10738 bp, 11 predicted proteins | sample 2277101 | NCBI WGS metagenome assembly SDBT01 (sample SAMN10404973, study PRJNA504765) | marine sediment metagenome | isolation source: marine sediment core GS10_PC15, 103 cmbsf | place: Arctic Ocean: Southern Knipovich Ridge | collected 2010
ACATATTCGCCCGGACCAAGCATCTCGATAATCTCCAACAAAGATTCAAGTTTCTATGTTGGAACATCGGCACTTGGACACAAGATACGTCAAAAAAACTCTGTATTGCTACTACAGTCTCCACCTTCTTCTTAATATCACACCACTCACTCGTTATGATGCGCCAAACGATTCTTCTGTTCCTCTAATTCGACACTTTTGCATTATTAAAGCCTAAACCAACATATTATAATCTACATCTGCTTTTCTTTCAATATAAAAATAGGGAATTTCCGGCATAATTTGCGATTTTGATATAGTCTTCGGGGCTGAGTGTTTCGGGGCGTTGTTTTGGATTAATTGAACATTGCTCGAATATTTCGGGCCAATCAGCAATTTCTGCAAGTTTGCCTCGGGCCAGCTTGCTGCAGGACAGGAGAGTTTTACGGCGGTGGCCCATAAACAGATGTACAATCTCGCTGAACAGCTCCATATTCGCAATTCGGTCGGATTTTGCCCGGTTTCGGATAAAGCAGACCATTGCCGAATCAACCTGCGGCTGGGGCCAAAATACCGCCGGTTTCAGAGTCCTAATCGTTTTCACATCACCGGTAGCAGCCAGGAAGATGCTTAATATACCGTAGTCACTTGACGCCGGAGCGGCTGTCATTCGGTCGGCAACTTCTTTTTGAACCGTAACATACATGCCATCCGCTGTTGTTGGGCCTGTAACCAGATTCATAATCACCGGTGAAGCAGCGCTGTAAGGCAGATTTGCGACTAACAGTATCCGGCCCGGGCATTTCTTGCCGGCAAGGTCCAACGCTTTTATAACGGTTTGGCTGAGTGTATTTTTACTTTCGAGGATGTCTGTGTGAATAATCTCGACATTTTCGGACATTGATAGCTGCTTTTCTGCTATTTTGCTAAGGTTCCGGTCGAGTTCGACGGCGATTATCCTGCCAGCTTCCTCGGCTAAAGCCTCGGTCATAGAACCTGTGCCGCAGCCGACCTCGAGCACCACATCATCCTTCTGAATATTCGCAGAATCGACAAGCAGCCGCATAAGATTCAGGTCGATGAGAAAATGCTGGCCGAGCCGTTTATTCGGAGAAACGCCCGCTGACGATAGCAGGTCCCGGATTTGTCGCTTAGTTTGCATTGGAATTTAGAATTCTCAATTCTCAATTCGACATTCTAAATTCTTTTTCGTTTTTGCCATTTGTATTGCCGTTGCGATGGCGGATTCCAAACTGGCCGGGTTGGCGCGATTTCGGCCGGCAATGTCGAATGCTGTCCCGTGAGCGGGTGACGTCCTGATGATCGGTATGCCGATCGTTATATTGACCGCATGCTCGAAGTCGAGCAGTTTTACGGGGATCATCCCCTGGTCGTGATACATTGCGACGACGCCGTCGAATTCGCCCCGCACTGCCCGTAAAAACAGGGTATCGGCACTGATCGGGCCGATGCAGTTTATTCCGTGTTCCTGCGCCAATAACATGGCGGGCGAGATGATCCGCTTCTCCTCGTCGCCGAATTGGCCGTCCTCGCCGGCGTGCGGATTCAGAGCGGCCACGCCGATCCTGGGGTTCTCAATGTCAAAGTATTGCTTTAAGGCGTCGTTCAACAGGTCGATAGGCTCAAAAACACAGCCGATTGTAAACTTGTTCCTGACATCGAACAGTGCTTCGTGAATTGTCGCCAGCGCTACTTTCAAAGGCCCGGCGATAAACATCATTACCTTTTGCGGGGATTTGCAGCGTTCGGCGAGCATTTCGGTATGGCCCGGCCAATCTCCGCCGGCCAGCTTCCAGCTTTTCTTGCTGATCGGTGCCGTCACGACCGCATCGATAATTTCATCGCGAGCGGCGTCTATCGCATCAAGACAGAACCTCATCGATGCTTCGCCGGCCATTTTGCTGGGCCCCTTGACCCAGGACGGCACGGAATATTCGTCGTAATCGGCCACAACAACCTTGTAAGGGTATTCGCGACTGATTTTTTCATGCTGATGCCGGCCCCAGAACGGTTCGATCTCAGCGGCGTCGGCGGCGTAACAAAGCTGCTCGTTCATCCCGAAAACGACAAATTTTGCCGCCCTTCGAATCGCCGGATCAGCCAGGGCTTTGACAATAATTTCCGGTCCGATACCGGCCGGGTCGCCCATCGTTATGCCGATAACCGGCTGCTCTGTGATCGAATTATTGCCGTTAGTTCTCATTATACCGTTCATCGCCATACCTTCAGCGATCTTTTATACACTATTTAATATCCTAATTGTCTTAGCTTTTCGGCTGTTAGGCCCTGTTTCTTTGGCAGAATCTTATCGAGCTGTCTTTTTATCGTTTTTACGATGATATCAGTCTCAATATTGACAAAATCGCCGATTTTTGCCTTGCCTAATGTTGTTCTTTTCAGCGTTTCAGGGATTATCGAGACGCTGAAGCTCTTAAAATCTACGGTGGCAATCGTCAGGGAGATTCCATCGACGGCGACTGAGCCTTTAACAACTATCGCTTCGAGCAGTTCGGCCTTAGCTGCGAATTTAATATTTGCAAACTCGCCCGATTTGTCGATTGCATCTACCGTTGCCGTTCCGTCAACATGGCCCAGTACGAAATGCCCGCCGAATCGGTCGTTTGCCTTCAAAGACCGTTCGACGTTAACTTCCGAAGGGGGCTTTAATTTGACTAATGTCGATTTTGCAAGAGTTTCAGCGCTGACGTCAAAGCTTGCAAGGCTGCCTTGAAGCTTGGCGATAGTCAGGCAGGCCCCGTTTATAGCTATACTATCACCAGTTTTGCTCTCATCGGCCAGCACGCCCAAATCGATAGTAAGGACCATTGAGCCGGCGCTTCGGCTGACGGACTTTACCGTGCAAATTGTCTCTATAAGCCCTGTAAACATTTGCGATTGACTATTTATTATGGACAGTTTAATATTGTAAAGATCAAGCTAAACACTAAGATTGATTATAAATGGTCGGTGGTTATTATTCAATAATCAATGTCAGAAAGGAGTGGGATAATTATGGATACTTTTTGGCTGAAAATTGTGGGATTCGCGGTTCTCGTTGTGGGGGTGATTGTCCTGATAGGCATTTTGGCCTCAGGGACGAAAGAGCCGCAGAAGACTTTTTATGACGAGGTCGAAGAAGACAAACAAAATTTTTTAACTGAACCTCAACCGTTGGAAGAACAAGAAACAGCACAGGTTCCAGAGCAGAGCCAAGTGGTGGAAAGTAAGGAAGTAGCTGAGTCTGTGCCGCCGGTTCAAAAGCAGATTGAGGAACCTAAGCCGACCGTATTATATTTCAAACCACTTTCTGAGATAGAGCAGATCGAGGCCCAGAGGCTCTTGAACGCTGCTGTCCCCGCTCGCAGCCTGGGTCGACTTCAGATCGGATTCAATCTCATGATGCAAAACTGTCGGCAGATACTCCAGAGGTGGCCCGACAGCTCGTATGCATACAGAGCCAAGAAGATGATAGTTGACATGCCGGAGAGATTTCGGGGCCGGTACAAAGTCACGAAGGAAGAGCTGGATTTGAGTACGTTTGCCAAGCCCAGACCAGGAACCCAACCTTTTACTATGGAGGAATCACGTTAAATGGCTACTACAGTAACTATTGCTAATATTCCTGTGATTTCGATAACCGCCGATTGTCTGCCGGAGGCTTGGGAAAAAGCTGTCCTGGCCGTTTGGGACAAGGGTTTCGATGTCAAAACTCAATACGATAAATCGCAAGACCCGCCGAGCAAAGACGCCACCGTAATGATCGTTGTCAGCGACCCGTTTTCCGAGCCCCGGATTCACAAAAATTTTCCGGGCGGTCCCGAGGAGCTTGAATCGTACCGGCAGGAAGTTGTTAACGGGATTCACAACCATTGGATCGATCCTGCCGCCGGCAAGTGGACCTATACATATCACGAACGGCTCTTCTCTTATTGTCCGGTTGAAGATATCCGGGATCCCGCTTCGCCGAAGCCTTTCAGGAAAATAGACCAGATTCAGTACATTATCGATTATCTCTCGCAGGCCGGGCACAGCCGAAGGGCTCAGGCCATAACCTGGATGCCGACGGCGGATCCGCCTACGGACGATCCGCCCTGCCTTCAGAGGATATGGTGTCGTCTGCTGGCCAACGAAGCAGGTGAGCTTACACTCAATATGAATACGCACTGGCGCAGCAGGGACCTTTACAAGGCGTGGTTCATGAATGTTTATGCCCTGACCGACCTTCAAAAGAAAATAGCCGAAGGCATCGCCGAAAAACGAGGCGAGCCGGTGAAGGTCGGCAGATATGTCGATATCAGCGATTCGCTGCATATCTATGGCAGCTACTTCGACGAGGTTGAGCCCGAGATAGAAAAGATGCGTCAAAGCCCGTTTACGGAGCGGTCGTGGCAGAGTACCCACCCGGCTTTTGAGATGATGACAAACGAGGCAAGAGAAAAGCTGGCGAAGGATCCGGACTGGTACGCGAAAGCAAGAGGCGGTTAGATCGAAATTATATTAGAAACTTTTTACGCGCGATACGAAAGGCGAAATATGGCATTGATTGTGAATGGTGAAAAGATTGAGGATTCGGCGATACAGCAGGAAGTTGAGCGGCTGAGGCCGGATTATGAAAGAGTATTTGCCGACCAGCAGGCCGAAGAGCGAGAGGCCCAACTGCTCGACTGGTCCAGAGAAAATGTGATTGAAAAGATATTAATCAATCAGGAGGCGGAAAAAAACGGTGACAAAATACCGCCTGACCAGGCTCAGGCCGCTCTGGCGAAGCTCAAAGAGCAATACGAGGAACCGGAGCAGCTCTACAAAGATTTCAACGCCGAAAACGACGAGCAAATAACGAAAGACATCGAGAAGCAGATGAGGATCGAGCAAAGGATCGGCCGGGTCTGCAAAGACCTGCCAAAGCCGTCTCAGTCTGCTATCCGGAAATATTACGAGGAAAACCAGGAGCAGTTCAAAACGGGCGAGCGGGCCAGGGTGGCTCATATCGTCAGATATGTAAACTGGCAGACGGACGAACAAACTGCTTATGAGGCGATAAACAAGGCAAACGAAGAATTGAAAAGCGGCGTGGCTTTTGAAGTGGTCGTTGATAAATATACTGATTGTACCGACAGCGGTGGCGACCTGGGCTTCGTCATGAGGGGACAAATGGTAGAGGAGTTCGAGGATGTGGTTTTCAATTTAGGCGCCGGCCAAACCAGTGATATTTTTCGAACCCGTTTCGGCTTTCATGTTGCAAAGGTATATGCAAGAGAGCCGGCGGCTGTGGCAAGCCTTGAAGATGTAAAAGACCGGATCACGGAATTACTCATAGAACAGACGCGGTCGGAAGCGATTGATAATTTTATAGATGGCTTGAAAAGCGAAGCCAAAATCGAAGAGGTATAAACCGGCCGGAACAAAACGAAAAGCAGTGCATATAACGCATGGAGGGGCGTTCGTTTTATCGGGCTGAAAAAAAAGTAGACAAAGTATGTGTCTCGATTTGGCTTTCGATGTTTTTTATAGTAAACTTTAAATGTAGCACGAAGGAAGGAGTTGGCGGATTAGAAACGACGCTTTTCACAGGATGTGAAAGCTTAGTACCAGACCTGAGGGGGGGTTGTATAAGTTTCTTTCCGAGTTGGCCTCTGCGTTCTCTGCGCAGAGGCTTTTTTTATGCAAAATCTTTTTCTCCGTTTTTTTCTTCAATCGAATTTTAAAGGGTTCTACGTATCATTACCGCGAAAGCAGGAATACTTGCTTTTATTTCATTTATGGATTTCTGATACCCAAATTTGCAGGAATAAGCTTTAAAAGAAATGGCATGCTGAGATATGTTCCGGTTGGGACGGCACTTATGTCCAGATTCACCTTAAAACGGCACGTTTAAGTCCTTTAGGGCTTACTAATCCATAAATTGAGGCCGGCAAAAATTTCGTAATCAGCGTCAAATTTCTTTTGACATACTATATACTGTTGTTAGGATGATTATGATGTTCTATATATAGTGTTGGCTTGATGAGCTTTGAGGAGCGGATTGCCTGTGGCTTGTAAGAAAGCCGAGTAAAAGGATCCGGATTAAAAACGTCGGCTAATGAATGTATCTCGAACGCAAGGAGCATTACGAGATGCGAGAAACGAAATGAAATGTCCCTTTTGTAAGGAAGACCGGGATAAGGTTGTTGATTCGCGTTCGAGCGATAGCGGTAGGGTAATTAGACGTCGTCGGCAGTGCCTTGTATGCAGAAGACGTTTTACTACCTACGAGAAGATCGGTGAGAGCTTCAAGCTCTATGTCGTAAAAAAGGATAACTCTCGGGTTCCTTATGACAGGGGCAAGATTGTCACCGGTTTGCAGAAGGCCTGTTATAAAAGGCCTGTTTCGGCCGAGCAGATTCAGCGAATCGCCGACAAGGCCGAAGAGAATATTTTTCGGAATTTCGATAAGGAAGTTTCATCGGCTTTTGTCGGCGAAAGCGTGATGAAACAATTACGCAGAGTTGACAAGGTGGCATATATTCGCTTTGCAAGTGTCTATCGTGACTTCAGGGATGCGGGCGAATTGATTAAGGAAGTCAGCAAAGCGATTAACGAAACTGAGCCGGTTGCTCAGCCGACGCTCTTTGATTAATATTTGGCTTTGACAATGTTGAGATTGAGTGAATTTTGCAAGGAGGCATAAGGACGGTGATACAGACACAGCTCAAAGTTATAAAAGCCGATGGCGGTATTGAAGAATACCTGCACACTAAAGTCATGGGAACTATCAATAATGCTCTCGGCGAGATCGACCAGGCAAATATAGATATTGCGGAACAATTTGCCGAGGTGGTGACGTTTTTTTTGTACAATCAATACAACCGCCGCACCGTCACCAGCGGTGACATTTTTTCCATGATTAAGGTGGTTCTGGCGGCTACCGGTTATGAAGATGCCGCCGTAGCGCTGAGTGAGCATTATTTCGAACGTAAGCTTAAGCGTTCCAGGATCGAAGTTGTCCCTATCGATGTTCAGGATCTGACCGATGCTGAGCTTTTTACCGGGGCCGAGGAGTCTACCGGCAGATACAGGTGGGACAAATCCAGAATCGTTGGGGACCTGATCGCAGGGCACGGAGTTTGCCGACAGACGGCGCGGATGATTGCGGCGATGGTTGAAGAAAAAGTTTTCAATGTGGGAATGACGCTGGTCCCGTCCAGTCTGATAAAGCAGTTTGTTCTTGGCGATACCGCCACCGTCCTGCGGGCCCAGCGACAGTTGCAGGCCGTCTAAGCGAGAATGTCGCCCAACAGTCTCTTTGTTCCGGCGAGGATTTGTTCCGGTGTTTCGTCTTCGGTAATATCGAGCCAGCGAACGTTTTGGAAGGTTTTGAACCAGGTCCGCTGGCCTTTGGCCAATCGACGACTGTTCATCTTTATCAACTCGATGGCATCTTCCAGACTCGTCTGTCCGCTTAGATGTTCTATTATCTCTGCGTAGCCGATAGCGCAGCGGGCCTGTTTGCTCATGGATTTCTCCTCGTCCAGCAGGGATTTGACTTCATCGACAAGCCCGGCATCGATCATCTTTTTCACCCTTCTGTTTATTTGGCTGCTTGCATCGGCTTTTTCTCTCCGCAGGCCGATGATCGTCCAGTCGTGCTTCATTTGGCGCTGCTCCCATTGTTTCTGAAAACTCGATATGGTTTTGCCCGTAAGCTGATAAACTTCCAGGGCCCGGACGATTCGCCTGGCATCGTTGGGATTGATACGCTCTGCGGCGGCAGGATCGATTTTCATTAACTCGCTATGCAGTTCCGCCAGGCCTTCGGCTTCGGCCCGTGCTCGCAATTCGATCCGGATCTTCTCATCGGTTCCGGCACCATCGAAAAGGCCGTAAAGCAGAGACTTAATGTACAGGGCGGTTCCGCCGACCGCGACGATTTTTCTATTGCGGCTGTTTATCTGCTCCATAGCATCCAAAGCGGCGTCGATGAATGCCCCCACGCTGAAGGAATCGCTCGGCTCAACCACATCGATTAAATGATATTTAACGCGTTGCCGGGCTTCTTTGGGCGGCTTGGCCGTGCCGATGTCCATTCGACGATAGACCTTCATCGAGTCGATGCTGATGATTTCAGCGTCGAGATGTTCGGCCAAATCGAAGGCCAGCCGACCTTTGCCTGATGCGGTAACACCAAGAATAAGAATCATTTTGCTGTTTACTGTTTACTCCTTATCGTTTACAATTGGTCAATAATCGGCAATCAATGCTTGGTTGTCAAGGGTGAGCAGTTGGGGCCGAATCGAATATGGCAAATAGTATTTCAACAATGGATTTCAATACTCGACTACGCAGGAAAGCACAGTCGGTGAATTATTCTCTGCAGCAAATATTGGATTCCCAGCAAATAAACAGCGAATTGAAAGAAGCACTCAAATACACACTCGGGGCCCCGGGCAAACGAGCACGGTCGGTGCTCGTTCTCTGGTGCTGTGAGCTTGTCGGTGGCCGGGTGAATAGTAATGCCGAGATTGCCTCGTCCGCTATCGAAATGGTGCATACTTATTCGCTGATCCATGATGATTTGCCGGCGATGGATGATGACGATCTGAGGCGGGGCCAGCCGACGTGCCATAAGGCCTTTGACGAGGCGACGGCAATCCTGACGGGCGATGCTCTTTTGACGCTTGCGTTTGAGATCCTGGCAGAAGGTATTGACCAGCCGGTCGTCGCCATAAAACTCATCAGTCAATTGGCTCAGGACGCTGGGGCTGCCGGGATGATCGCCGGACAGATGGCAGATCTGAGAGCTGAAAAAAGTGTCGGTACCAAAAAAATGCTGGAATATATCCATATCAACAAGACGGCAAAGATGTTCCGATGTGCCGCTGCCATGGGAGCTATCTGTGGCGGCGCGACACAAAAGCAGTTCGAGTGCCTGTGTGAATATGGCTTGCATGTTGGCCTGGCGTTCCAGATTGCCGACGATATTCTCGATGAAACCTCATCGAGCGAGCAGTTGGGCAAGACGGCCGGCAAGGACCTCAAAGCTGCTAAGTGCACTTATCCCGCGGTAGTTGGCTTAGAGAAGGCAATAGAAGTTCAGGAGAAGCTCACGTTTGAGGCAGTGGCAATGTTGAAGTCTTTCGGCCCGAAAGCCGACACCCTCCGCCAATTCGCCGTGGCCTTGCAGGAAAGAACAAAATAACGTTTGAAAAGAACTGGGAATCGAACATTTCCAGTTTTACAGAGCCTCTGCTTTCCGAATTGAACTTCGTGGAAAGCGGGGGCTTTTCATTTGTCCCCATCCGAATCAGGATGTACCGGTATCGGCAACAAGCTGCCGGATTAATATGAAATGGTTTGTAGCCAGTTGCCGGCAAAAATTGCGAATTCGAAGCCGTTGACTATGCCATCCTGATTATAGTCGGCGTCGGTAATATCGTTTCGAAGCCAATAATTGACAAACTGCGAAAGGTCGCCTGCATCCACTGTGCCGTTACGGTCAAAATCGCCGTAAAGACCGAAGAGCCAGTGAGGAAAAGAGTCAACGCCGCCAGTTCCTGCTCCTAATCGCACAACGGTAGGAACATCGAGCACATTATCCAACTTATAGGAATACGGCGTTACAAAGACATCGTCATCGCCGTCATCGATGCGCCCGGTGCAGTTATCAAAAACGTTGCCTGATGCTCTTATCTTTCCTTTTATCTCACCGGCGTCGCGGACGTAAACGTAGTATGGGTCTTTGACGCTGTCGAAGTAGTTATTCTCGATAAGGCACTCGGCCTGAATACGCGAGCGAACACCGTAAAGATTGCCTGGGCAATTGTAATAGTTATTGTAGATGTGCACCCGGCCGTAACGCACCGAAGGTATCCGCTGCCAGCAAAGTGTGCCAAACCAGTTATGGTGGAAGGTGATGTGAAGCTTGCCGAGGTCGTCGGTGGCGCTATCGCTGCTGCCGATGAGGCTTACTCGCGATTGTTTGCTGTTCGAGGCGGTAAAATAGAACTTGCACCACGAGACAGTAATCCGGTCGGACCTTCTCGTTATATCCAGACAGCCGTCTTCGCAGTCGTAGAGGGTGCACTTGGTGATAAAGACGTCGTTTATGTCCTCCTTTAAGCTGATGCCGTCACCTTCGCCGTAGAGGCCGGGATTGGTGATGTTCAGCCGCTCGATAATTATGTTGGAAGAACCTTTTTTGAAACCGAGTTCTCCCGTAATCATCGCGTTCGGATCTACACCCTGAATAGTTTTGTTCGACCGGATACGGACCTTTCCGCCAACCGAACCGAGGTCGATAGCACCTGAGACCCGCACGATATAAGGCACATCGGCTGTCTCGACAAGCTCTTTGAAGTCTACGGCGTTGTCGACGACAGCGGTGGTCCCCCCCTCTCCGCCGGTGGTATTTATTCCAAAGCCATCAGCGGCAAAGACGCCAGGCGCCAAACAGAACAACAAAACCAGACTGGTTCTTACAAGATACAACAATCTCTTCATCACATATTTTCCATACGAACTTGGTTTTCAATAGTACACGCTCCGCACATTATAGTACCAAAATTCTGCTGATTTGTCACCCAAAAACAAGGAAAAAGCACATACCGAAGAGCTAAAATGTTCATCTCGATCCTATGAACAGATATTCCGAGCGTTCAGTTTTGACTTGAAGCCTTGAGCCTCAGGGGGTATCATCATTTCTCGATGGCAAAAGACCGTGAACATTACGAACAACGGATTCAAACGATATGCCTGTTGATTC
>SDBT01019133.1_pt1 | contig 10737 bp, 2 predicted proteins | sample 2277101 | NCBI WGS metagenome assembly SDBT01 (sample SAMN10404973, study PRJNA504765) | marine sediment metagenome | isolation source: marine sediment core GS10_PC15, 103 cmbsf | place: Arctic Ocean: Southern Knipovich Ridge | collected 2010
AAATTCAACAGTTTAATGTCACAGAAGAAACTAAAGGAGTTTTTTTAACCAAAATGCCAGAACCAACATACACTATAAGATGTTACAAACAAACAAAATCCATAAACAGGACGTCTTGCTCCCTCATCAACAACATCATTAGTATCAAAAGTGTGTAATAAAGTAAAGGTTGCATCATCAAAAGTGTGATCACCTTCTACATCGCTTCCAACATAAATCTTAAAACGAACAAAAGAACCAGGTTCACCAGGTTCAATTGTAGTATCTACCTTAAAATAAGGCCATATATGAGCTTGTGGATTAGTTACTGTTGGACTCGATTCGATATCCACCCAATCTGGTACATCCCCAGTTATTTTAATGTATATTTCTTTATAAAGATTATCAGTAGCATTTCCTCCATCATCTGAAGATTCACCGGGCAAAGGCAAAAACAATTGAAGACGCCACCATGCTTGTCCTTCAAAAATTTCTGGTCTAATTCCATTGTGCTGCTCCAAGATTGCGGCGGCATAATTATTTTTTGCTGTAAATCTAGAAATTCGAACTCTATATCCGTTCCACCATTTAGAATCTCTGCTTTCAAGACGCAAAAGAAACCAAACATGAGGCCAACTTTCTGCATCTTCAGAGTCGCGACCAACCGATAGAGTCATGGATATATTATCGGATTCTTCACTATTACTATTTCCCCAGTCATCTGTGGTAGCATCTATATGGGTAATACTAAAATGAAAATCGTGTTGAATCGTGTCCCGTAATTCAGCATGAGTTCCACGATAAGAAGGGCGAACTATATTAGAATTATAAAAAGTATCATCATGAAAAGGATCGTCAACAAATAGCATTCGACGATAGCCATATTGATTACTATATCCATGTTCATTTATCGTATTGTGTAAATAATAGCTAAAAGAACTAGGAAAGTCAGAGTTAAAATCTAAATCTAATGACTTAGAAAAGTGTTCATCAGCAGTCATGTCGTCTTCATAAACAATAGAACTTACAGATCCTTTTGTGGGAACCATAAGTTCATCTGCTCTAATTCTATCAAATATTAACTGATTAGAATTATTCCCATGAAAATGTCCAAAGCCATGAAAAGTTCCAAATTCTACTCCGTTAAGTTGTGGAATATTATTATTAAATATACTGTCTCGGAATTTTCTAAGTTCTTCTGTGTCCCATTCTTGAAAAGATGCCATAAGAACATCTATATTATTAGTGGTAGAGTTATTTAAATAAATATCAAAAATTCTTTTTTTTCCACGAAGATACGTTTCAACTCGCCACTCATTCCATCCTGAATCTATTACATAATCATTTAATGTTTCTACTGTGTCTACACATTTCCATATTTCTCTAACGGGGACATCGTCATCTTGTCCATTAGATTTATGCCAATCATACTGATTTTCCATATTTAAAGGTCTATCAAGACTATCATAAAGACGAAAAATAAAACATGAGCCTGAAGCTCCGCCGCATCCGGTGGCACAAGATTTTAATGTTCTAGATTGGTCGGGATCTTCCAGATCATCATGAGCTACTCCAGAACTTGCTAATATAGATCCGTTTCCTCGCAAAATTTGAAGTCGCCAACCATCGGCGTGATTTATAAGCAAAGGGTCGGCATTGCTTTTCCCAAACGTAAACCATATTTCTGGAAATGTGTCTGTTGCAGGATCGGAACCATTACCGATAATAGCAAAACGCATTGTGATAGCAATGTCTTTTACATTAGGGATGTCTCCGGTTTTTACCGCAAATGCTCTTGTATACGTTTGAATATTTTCTAAGTCTACCCCAACAGAGCATGGAGTATCCTCATCCTCAATAGAATTCCATACTCCAATACATGTTGCTTTTGATGGAGTGTCAGTAGAACATGGACGTAATGCATCTGGTGTACTATCGGGATCACAATAATACACCGAAGTATCTTTTGTATTAACAGGTCCAAGCTGTGGGTCCCAAACACTCCATATAGGCATTCGAATCGGAAATACATCTGTAAGTTCTAACCAGTTTCTGTCCCCACCAAACAGTTCCCCTATTTTAGAAATAGAAGATTTACCAAAATCTTCATTCCAATAATTGACTCCTAAACCAAATGTTTGTGCTAACAAGGAGCTTGTTTGCATAATTTTAATCTGTCGTTGACTGCCTTCTTCAAACAAATATGGAGCCAAATAAGTTGGAGGATTATCACCAACTTTGTTGCCCAGTAATATTTCACGCAAATATACACGCCACTCATTGCCTTCAAACGCTTGATAAGTGACATAGATATTTTGCTCAGGCATTGTCATGAGATTGTTTTGAGCAACAGCAATTGAAGGATAAGCTACCGGGACAGTAGTTTTTCCGTCTTTATGGTCTGGCAAGTTTAAAATTGTGGTAACATTTTCGACTCCTGGTGGAGGCAAATCATCTGACGCTTCTTCGTCAGATAAAAACCACCCAACATCATGTATGTCATTTTTATCAGGGAATTCTATATCTCGACCATTTGTGCTAAATTTAAATAAATGCTTTATACGTGATCCGTCAACCGTTCTCGCAATAGAATTTACAAGGGTAATTGTTCCTTTTAATGGTCCAGTTAAAAACCCTATCGAGAGGGAGAATGGTGAAATTTCTCCAATCTCATCAAATACTTCAAAATGTGCTTCGCCTTCAGTTTTTGCTAAGTTATTAAGTAGCACTCCTCTACTAAGAGATCTATAATATCGAATGTTTCTACGAACAGAACTAGATAAAATTGCCAAACTTATCTTAGTGAGACCATCTGCTCCTCTGTGCTCATAAGCTATAATGGTATGTCCAGAAGGAAGAGTTGCAATAGACGGATTGTCATTACTTTCGCTGACAAGTAATTTTTTTCCGCCAGAACTGGTGTTTTCATCACCCCAGTCAACCTTGCCTATATTTACCCCAGAATTAATTCGTCTTTCTGTTTCTTCACAAAAAGCTTCTCCGAATGTGATTGTGTCTTCTAAATCTGTCCAGGTTGATCTGTTCTCAGATGGAATAGTCTTAGTTGCTGGGACATCATCTACTCCAGCTTTCTTTTCGGTATCATCGCCAGCAATTGATGGATCTGACGGAACAGATGGAGGTGTAGGAAGATCAGCAAAAGCTGTTACTAATTCATTTGGTTGGCATTCCTCGCAAGCAAACATGTCATCAGAACAAAATCCCAAATTTCCACGAACTGAAAACTCATGATCATCAAATATAAAAGAAACTAAACTTTCATCATTTGATTTAAACTTGCCAGCAGATGAATAAATATATCCAAAGCAAAAATGTCCACTGCCAAATATTGTCGCATCACATCCTTGTAAAGAAACTAGTCCGTCACTAAAAGAAGTAATAGTTACACCACAAGGAGTAGCTAACAAAGTGTATTCTCTACCCATAATAGAGGGGCAATCAAACCAAGCAATATCACACTGAGGACAATCGTTTTGTCTTTTTAAAACAACTGCACCTTCACACGGAGGAATAATAGAATTGCAATCACCAAATACCACAGCCTGTTTAGACTTAGAGTTGTCTATGAACGCATTTTCTCCGACGCTCTCTAGTTTGGTTGTTATTTGATAAGGTCCAAAATTGCAATTCATTTTGTAAAACTCGACAGTGATAAAGTGTTAGATATTAAAACTTTGTAATAAACGTTAGATACTCCTAAAAAATCAGGCTGTATAAGCTCAAATACTCCCAAGGTAGTATCGGCAGCATAATTTGGGTAATACTTTTTTACTAAATCTTTGGGAATATTTAGCTGATCTAATTCAGAATCTATATTAAAAATATAATCTGATGCCCTAAGATCTTTGGAGACTTCACCAAAACTAACGATTGCTGATACGTTCCCCTTTTTTGTAATTTTCAAAAGCACATCATCTGGGCAACTAATTTTTATTTTCCACAAACTTGTTCTTCGATCAAGGGACTTGAGAAAATCAGACAATCTATTCGTATAAGATCCAGGAATTGTCCCTATAGTTGGAATTGAGATTTCCGTATTCTCTATCCCTTTTGTATTATCAAATGAAGCGGTAAGTGTTTCATAGTATATTAATTCATTTTTGATATAATATCCTACCAGACATTCCAATATATTGTAATTATCACAATAATCTAGGTCCATTTCGCACTTATTATCAACAATTTTAACATTTCCCTCTCGATCAATGCTGCCAGATGAAGTAGTGTTTATTTCTACCTTGGTTTCACCACATTTAAAAGATATCGTAGAAAAATCATATGATTTATCATAGTTTAAAATTAAATCAACTTTCAATATTCTATGATCATTTGATCTATATAGTGTTGGCGCAATGCTACTCATCTAGTTTTTTCAATCTATAATTAGGATTTCCGAAAACAAAATACGGATCTTCTGTACCTCGAATATCAATTTTGTGTAATATTTTCCCTATTTCACTTCGATCATTTGCCCATATATCTTCAGAAGACAGGCTTTCACTCGACACAGAGGTTCCTTGGGCAGTTGGAATGTTGAATGGATCACGAATATAACCACCTTCTGCCGAAGCATTTGCCGTTAAATTAGAACAATCATTGAAAAAATGCGGAATTACGAAAGACAAACCATCTTTAAAAAACGAATCATTATCTTTTTTTACTGGAAAAACACCACGAAACTTTTTATTTGTGAATATTGTAGGTAATGAGAACAAATCTTCATCTCCCTGTTGTAGCACATCAAATGAAGGATTTTTCGCGACATCTATTGTTGTGAGATCATCATTTAAAAGTGTATCTAAATAAGACTGCGGAACAGCAATCTCTATATAAATGAATTCTGCCACTTCATTCACTATTTTACCATCTTCTACTGTTGATTTTCTAATGCCTGCTACCGGAACATTATTAAGTTGTGACAATATTTCTCTTGGAAATACATCTGCCTCAGGATCTGTCTCGGTTCCCCCTTGTAGTAGTGATAATAATTGTGCATTAGATGTAGATCCAGTCTCAGGTAAAGAAGGAGGATCAGCAGAATCATTTTCTTTGTTATTCAGTTTGAAAAATTCTATGGTATTATCGATGCTTTTATAATCAGCAACAATGATCAAGCTAAATGAAGCAGCAAGACCTTGATAAGTTGCCGCCTCAACTGTAACAGATTTTGTTCCACTGACTGGAGATAGCGTCCAAGGAACCACCATAGTATATTCTCCAATTTCTGGATCAAAGGGATACCAAACAGACCAGTTTCCAGTTTCATTTTTGAGTCTAACAGAAACCGTATCAGGCTCAGTCACAATTTCTATAAAAATATCACATTGATCAACCACGGCTGTCGGTTTTTTTAAGCGAGTAATATGATATTTAGCAGAACTATTTGATACACGAGCCATTTTAATAATTTGCCTAAAAGTTTTGTCTTGGCTCAGGGGAGCTGATTTTCCCAATATTTCTGGGGAAGAAGCTTCTGTTGTGCCCTCTCCGGTAGGAATAAAAGCCAAATTCGAAGCATACACACCACATCTATGTACCAGTATGCTTTGCTGTTTATTTTGTGTAAATTCTTCACAAACATCTTGGCTGTCTTGTTGTTCTGTTGCCAAAAAGATGTTGTCATATTGATCTAAGCTAAATGCTACATTTCTACCCGAAATACCAACGCCCTGACAATCTGAGGTGGAATTATTACAATCATCACAATTGACTCCCAAACATGGAGTTATTGGTATATCAGATTGAACTAAAACTTCTCCAAAACTAGCAATCGCTTCAGTACCACTAGCATACATGTTCGAAGATGGGAATACTCTAAAAGCAGAAGCATAGATAGAATGAATGTGATTTTTATTATCAAATCTATTTTCATCATCTCTGTCTGTTTCAAATAATATAATGCCAGTCAAATCTGACCTGATACGTATTTGAGGATTGTAATTATTTACATTAATCCCAGTTTCTGTAAGACGAGTATCAGAAAATCCATCACCACTAGAATTCCATTTTACTACATCACGAATATTTACTGGAGCACTTCCAAATTGCTCAGACCATCTTGGAGAAGCACAGTCGCAAACCCACGAATTCAAACTCACAGATGTCAAATCAGTTCTAATACATGAAACACTAGAATTCCCAGAACACATTTCTGTTTCTATCCAATATCTAACTCCGCATAATAATCCGGTAGTATTAGCCAATAGCGGCCAAAGTTTTATTTTTCTATTTTTTCCCGCAAAAACTTCATAACCAGCACTTTGCCATACAGTTTGAGCAGATTTATTATCATCTGTTGTAAAGCACTCAAGCTGTCCGTCTTCAAACGCATCAAACTGAGCTACTAAATCTTGTTTTCCTTGATCTGCATAAAATTTAACTCTGGCATTGAAGAACAATATATCACTTGTTGTGTTGCTAAATTCAAATGAGAATGTACAGGAAGAAAATTCCCAAGGATCAGTAATTGCCGCACAAGTTTCACATGAAATGCTACGTTTTTGATCTTCAAACACAGTTAAAGAACCATCACTTTGTATTCCCGTTACAGCAATAAAATACACAATATTTTTTCGAGCTTCCACAGGAATAGGAATTTCAATTGTTTCATTGCCTGTTTTGTCAACTCTAATTGCAGGGGTAAGATCTATAGTTCCGGTAAGACTTCCACCAGGAACAATGCAAAAACGATTAGGTTCAAGTGAAACTATGGTTATTTTACTAACACTACTAATTAGATCGTCACCAATTGACAATCCAAGGCTTAATCTTTTATATCTTCCCTTTCTAGAATCGTCAAGTATTACTCCCCAAGAAACTACTTCGCCAGAAGCAAAGATGGCAAGGAAACTATTCAAAGAGCCACCACCATCCCAAGATCCATCGTCTGGATTGGTAGTTTCTCCTGCCTCAAACTTAATGGATATCGGAATATTATCGTAAGTTATAGCAAGGGTTTCAAATATCGAATCAGTGAGCAATGTATCAATAACAGGTGAAGTAAATACGGTTACGGGGGTAATGCCGTCAATTGCTGTTCCGGGAGCAGACGTCCATTCAACGAAATCAGCATAAACAAGATCTATGGTTGATCGATCATCTTGTGCCCCAGGAATTTGGAAAGCCATTGGAAAATCAACTTGAACCACTTCAAATGCTCTCTGCGTAAGGAGTCTGTCAGTAAAAAAACTAACACTTAAATTAGAATAACAAACTGCTTGATCTGTTGTGTTGGTCATCACAAAAGAAGCCGCATCAGTAAAATGTCGGTATCCTTCATTTCGAACACCTGCTAAATATGGATCTTGTTCTAATAAAGTTAAGGGTCGCTCTTCATCGCGATAAGCCATTAGAATTTCCCAATTTCCAAAACGATTATCATGCCATGCTATATGAACATTGCCCCTGTCATCTCCATGAATACTTGGCTTTAAAGATTTGCTTTTGAAATCTGTAATACGCTTCTGAGAAAATGAAGTATCAGATTTTGCATAATAAATTTCCCAATAATTATCTCTATTCGACTGCCAAGCAATGTGGATAATGTCATTAACATCAATGTGCATATCTGGCAGTTGATTTATTCTTTGATTAGAAGTTATATCAAAACGATAAACAAAATCATCAGGAGATAGAAAATAATCTAAATTAGCATCAATGTTTTTAGGATTAAATATGCCCAATGGGAATGCAGAAGTAGGTATCGCTGTACCAACTATATGTATTTGATGAATGTTTGGATCAGTACATTCATAAACCACATATACTTCATTGTTACTATTTATTTTAACAACAGGATGTGTGCAATGACCTAGTTCAAAATCAGTCAACGGAATAGGAGCAGATACATCAAGACCTTTGTATTTTAGCAAATCTTGAAAAGATTCTACATCAATAGCTACCCAAAAATTTATCGCGTCATCATACCATACTGCCCCCACTTGGGAAGAAGATATTGCAATTCCTGACACGGTTTGAGAATTTTCTGAGATTTCAATTGAGCTATCATTTGGCTTTCGCAACAATACAAATAAGTCACTGGCATTCAAAGTGGTAAATGGAACTGGGAATTCGTCTCCAACGTCCCAGTTGTAAAACATATCGTTAAACTCAAACTGATCAGGACACCTGTTTACGATAGCTGAATGAGACATTTCGGCAAAAACTTTTTTCTTAGTAGTATCTCCAGATGGCAACCCAGAACATATGGGCCAAGAATCTGTATTGTTTTCTTCAATAAACGCTTTATTAAATACTTCTCGACCGTCAGGTAAAATAATTTCTAAAGTAACCGTGCGTTTCGCAATAAAATCATTTCCAAATAACGAGCAGTCATCATTGGTACAAATAACTCTATAAGTTAATTCATCTACCCCCAAAGAAGCAAGAGAAACGAATGAAGAATTTTTTTCTGCACCCGAGATTTGTTTCTCTTTAGAATATTCTGACAAACGCAGTTGTCGCATATATACATTCCATTTTGAATCTTCTAATGCTTGATAAACCAAATAAACAAAATGGCTATTTTCAACTGCATTCATATAATTGTGTGCTACCGCCAAAGATGGATAAGCAACAGGAACAGCTATTCCATTATGAACATGAGGATCTAATTGTAATACAGCATTAACTTTATTTGCACCAGATGATGCAGGACTGCCTAATAGAAAATCAAATCCCGGTGTATCTTCTTCACTGGCAATGTCACCTACACTGCCAGTTAATCCCGTATCATCACTATCGATGATAAACCATTCGATATCGTATACATCATCTAGGCTTGGGAATGGATTGCTAAGTTCATAATTTGTTGGTACAGTAAATTGAATAAATTGTCCTACACTATCTTCGCCCAATGGGGCAGGATCTTCTACTCCGTCTCCTAAGTGTAATGAAAAACATTGGTTTCGTAATGGTCCGTTTTGAAACATAATTGTATCTGTTAAAGAGCCTGTTACCGGAAGCCCTGCTACTCCATTAATGAAATGAGTAGCTATATTTTCAAAGTAATACAATTTAACCACTTTGGTTCCAGTCGATACATCAGAACTGGAAGAGTTTTTCCATTTCAATTCATGTTCTAGACGACCATAGTTGGTTCGTCTATTGGGCAATATTTTAGCTGGCAACGAAGTGTTAAATTGATCTATTTTAACAACAGATGTGTCAGTCATTGATTCGTAAGCAACCAGCCCTATTCCGTTATTCAAAATTACCGTAGCAGGATTGCGTACTGACGTACAAACTGTATCTGCCCCTATGTTTTTATCTGTTCTGTTGCACTCTGGCAAACAACTTGCTTCAGAAATGGAAGGTGGAATAATTACAGGTCCTGGTTCTTCACAGGCAGCCCATGCGGCTGTAACTTCAGCAACAATTGAAGAACGAGATATAAGTGTAAAACCACCTAATCCGTCATTTATGTTAATTTCGCAATTGGTTATAGCTTCAACGGTTATAGAATTTTCATTAGTTAGTTCGGGTATTTCGCAGCCAATACATTCAGGAGTTACAACAGACGCAGCATTGTTCCAGCACTCACACCAAATTGCGTTGATTGCATCTTCTACAGTTGCAAAAGTATCATCACAAAATTGAGAAGCCACAACAGAACAAGATGGTCCACAGCAATCTGCTGGAGGAACAACTACAGTTGAACATTCACATCCTCCTCCTTCAATATCGCCACAACATATAAGATTAAGAGTATCTACATCTGGCTGAACGACTACTATTTCTCCACAAATATCAAATGTCAAAGGTTCATTGCAATTACAGTCGCTATTGTTTTCCTCTACACATTTTCGTATTGGAATATCAGTTATGTTTTCAGAACAATCTCCTCCGGGGCATAAAATAGCGGATACAGGAGTAGTGTCCAAGCAGGCACACGAGGCTCCAAATGCGTTAAAATTAAGATCATTGAGAAGAGTACTAAAATCTACCACCTCAATGTCTAAATCTTGTCCATTAGTCCCTAATGCCAAATCTGTTTTTCGCGAATCAAATACAAAGGATGGATTCGAGCCATCGGGAGGAAACGGTTGGATATTATGAACAGTTACCCCCAAATCATTAGCCAAGTCAATAAGTAGCTCAGCGCTCGGTTGTAAATTATTTGCTCCTAATCCCCCTCCAATAGGGAGTCCGTGTCCGTCTAATATAGAAGAGTGGACAGGTGAAGTTCCAATTAGAAATATAATATTTTCACCACCATCCCACGGGTAGGTAAACAAAGCAAGCTCAACAGCATCAAAAGATGATGCTCCCCCTGGTATGGCATCAAAAACATCAAGACCTGCTCTAAATTCTGATACACTAGTCGTTAAAATTTGCCCATTACTGAATATTTGTTCATCAAATTGAGTTCCGTCGATTCTCCTTCCAAAAACTACCAAGCCGAAACGAACCTCGGCTCCTGTTACACTTAGTGTGTCTGCTAAATCTTGAGCACTGTCTTTTATATCCGCAATATAAGGAGCCATAAGTCCGGTATAAGCAATAACAAAAACAATATCTACAGTAGCTGGCGTACCGCAACAGCCTGGTTCGGGACTTAAATTGAATTGATAATTACAACTACTTGCAGTTACTGCTACATTAGCATTGCATGTTAGACCATTGCACTTGACACATGTTAAATTGCAATCAGAATTTGGATCAGCCGGATTGACAAGTTCTGCGCATTCACAAGCACAAGGACCCTTGCCTTGACCCGTCCATCCCCACCAATTCGGA
>SDBT01019134.1_pt1 | contig 10737 bp, 3 predicted proteins | sample 2277101 | NCBI WGS metagenome assembly SDBT01 (sample SAMN10404973, study PRJNA504765) | marine sediment metagenome | isolation source: marine sediment core GS10_PC15, 103 cmbsf | place: Arctic Ocean: Southern Knipovich Ridge | collected 2010
AAATGCATCTTAAGGAAGTCGACGCCAATCTTCTCGTGACTCTCGACGCCCTATTGGTGGATGCGAGCGTCACCCGCGCGGCCGAGAGGCTGGGGCGCAGCGCCTCGGCCATTAGCCACGCATTGGCTAAACTCCGCGAAATTTTCGCCGATGAGCTGTTCGTACGGGCCGGTCAGCGCCTGGTGCCAACAGCCAAGGCGCTTGAGCTTGCGCCCACCGTTCACGTCATCCTGGCGGGCATGGAAAGCCTGCTGAGACCCAGTAAACCCTTCGATCCGTCGCTTTCCGTGCGCGAGTTTGCCGCAAGTGCAAGTGAAGCGGGTGAGTTGATTTTGGTGGAACCCCTCCGTCAGAGGCTCCAATCGCTGGCGCCGAGCGTGCGCGTCAACTGGACGCCGTCGCTCCGCGAAGGAAATATCGACGCTCTCCGGAATGCCCGGAGCCACTTCGTCATCGATATCGAGGGAGCTCCAGTGACGGCGCCCGATGTGCGGGTGGCGAAGCTATTCGACGACACGCTGGCCACGCTGGCGCGGCCTGGCCATCCTTTCGCGGCCCAGAAACCTGGGGCTGCCGCTTTCGCCGAGGCCGACCATATCTCTGTCGACACGCTGCCGACCCTGGACCTGATGGACCGGGCCCTGGCCAAGCAGAGGCTGGCTTGCCACGTCGCCTCCCATGTCTCCTCGGCGCTGGTCGGCGTGCTGGTGCTGCTGAACGGCGATGCGCTGCTCACCCTGCCCTCATCGCTCGCCACCATCCTTGAGAAACAATTCGGGCTGGTCCGCATCGACCAGCCGCTGCCGCCGGTGCCCTTTCCGCTCCGGCTCATGTGGCATTCCAGCTATGATCGGGACGAATGCCACCAATGGGTGCGCGGGGAGCTGGCCAAGATCGCTCAAGAGATCGCCGACGCGGCTTAAGGGGCCCGCCAACCCCGTTTGCGCTGATTATTGGGCCCTACGCAGGCGTGGCCCCTGGCATCCGTCGAAAGGCTCCACTACATTAGGTGCCATCGCCCGGCCGCCGCCGAGGGCCAGGGCGCGTGGAGGAAATTCATGGTCGCCTGGTTCCGCGCTGGCCTTGCTGCCGCGCTGCTTGTTTTCATCTCGACCCCCGCCCTCGCCGCCGACAAAGCCTTTCAAGACGACGCGCTCGACGACGCGGCCATCACGCTTGAGGCGACCCTCAAGAACGACGTGGGGACGGTCGAACTCCCCGTCATCAAGCTGAAGAAGCAGGCCGCCGCCCTGTTGCGGCTTCAGGACCTTGAAGGCGCCGCCGATCGTTATGAGCAGATCGTCACGGTGGTGCCCGACGACGATGCGGCATGGCGCCGGCTCGCGGACATTTGGCTCGCCATCCCGACAAACGAGAACGACGACGGTAGCCTCCGTTTCGAGAATGCGCGGACCGCGGCCTATATCGCCTATCAGCAGGCGGGAACACCGAAGGCCGAGGCCGCCGCGCTGACCACCCTCGCCACCGCCTTCGGCAGAAGCGACCAATGGCGCCCGGCGCTAAACACGCTCAATCTTGCCCTCAAGCTCGACACCAATCCCGGCCTTAAGGCCACTTACGACCAGCTTCGTGAGAAATACGGCTTCCGTGTCACCAATTTCACCGTGGATTCCGACGCCGCGAGCCCACGCGCCTGTTTCCAGTTCACCGAACCGCTGCTGCAACGGGCTGACTTCTCACCTTTCGTGGCGGTCGCCGGGCAAGACAAGCCAGCGCTCTCCGTCGACGAACAACAGCTTTGCGTCGAAGGGCTGAAGCATGGCGAGACCTACGCCATCACCTTCCGCCAGGGCCTGCCGTCCACCGTGGACGAGGATCTGCTCAAGAATGCCGACTTCGATATCTATGTGCGCGACCGGAGCCCGTCGGTGCGGCTCGCCGGCAAGGCCTATGTGTTGCCAAGCACCGGCCAGCAGGGCATCCCGCTGGTCACGGTGAACACCGACGCCGTCAAAGTGACGATCTACCGGATCGGCGATCGCAGCCTGATGGACAACGTGCTCGGCTACGATTTCGAGCGCAATCTCTACCAGTACAGCCTCAACGACATCGCCAACCAAAAGGGCGCGGAGGTGTGGACCGGCGAGCTCAAAGTCAAGAAGACGCTCAACGCCGAGATCACCACCGCCTTCCCCATCTCCGACGCGGTGCCACAGATGGCGCCTGGCGTGTATCTGCTCGCCGCCGGGCCCTCCGGCATTCCGGGCAACGACTATGGCGAACGGACGACCCAGTGGTTCGTGGTCTCCGACTACGGCCTCACCGCCTATTCCGGGACTGACGGCATCCACGGCTACGTCAACTCGCTCGCCACCACCGATCCTCTTCAAGGCGTCGAGGTCCGGCTGCTGGCACGCAACAACGAGGTGCTGGCGACCGAGACGACCGACGCGCGCGGCACCGTGACCTTCGCGCCGGGCTTGGCGCGGGGGACAGGCGGATTGTCGCCGGCGCTGCTGATCGCGTCGGGCACAAGCGGCGACTACGCGTTTCTCAATCTGAAGCAGTCGGCATTCGACTTCACCGATCGCGGCGTGGCTGGGCGCGCGCCATCGAAGGGCCTCGACGCGTTCGTGTTCACCGAGCGCGGCGTCTACCGCACTGGAGAGACGGTCCACGTCACCACACTGCTGCGGAACCCCGAAGGCATTGCCGTGCCTGACGTCAATTTGACGGTGGTGGTCGCGCGGCCAGACGGGATCGACTACCGGCGCACCGTGGTGCCTGACGAGGGCATTGGCGGCCGCGCGCTCGACGTGAGGCTCATCTCCTCGGCGCCGACCGGCACCTGGCGGGTCTCGGTCTATTCCGATCCGAAAGGGTCTGCGATCGGCACGACGAGCTTCTTGGTCGAGGACTATGTGCCGGAGCGGTTGGAGTTCGATCTCACCACTGAGGCCAAGGCCCTGTCGCCGTCGTCACCCGCCGAGATCGCGCTCGATGGTCGCTTCCTCTATGGCGCGCCGGCATCCGGACTCGCCATAGACGGCGAGTTGACGATTGCCGCTGCCGCCGAGCGGCCAGGCTTCCCCGGCTATGTGTTCGGCCTCAACGATGGGAGTTCAGGCGACGGCTTTGGGGCCGAGACCCTTCCCCTGGCCGACCTGCCGGAGACCAACGCTGACGGCAAGGCGACCTTCTCAGTCGCGCTCGACAAAATTCCCGTCTCCACCAAGCCGCTCGAAGCGACCGTGGTGGTGCGTATGGCCGAGCCCGGCGGCCGGGCCATCGAACATAGACTGTCGCTGCCAGTCACACCGACCGTGCGGATGATCGGCGTGAAGCCATTATTCAAAGGCTCTGCGCTCGGCGATCAGGACATCGCCAAATTCGAGGTGGTGATGGCCGCGCCCGACGGCCAACACATCGCGGCCAAGGGCCTAAAATGGCATCTGCTGCGTATCGAGCGCAAATATCAGTGGTACCGCCAATACGGCTCCTGGCAGTACGAGCCCATCAAGATCACGCGCCGCGTGGCCAATGGCATCATCGCCGTGACGCCCGATCAGCCCGGCGCCATCGCCGTGCCGGTGTCGTGGGGCCGCTACCGCCTGGAAGTGGAGAGCGCCACCCTGCAGGGGCCGCTCACCACGTACGCATTCGACTCCGGCTGGTATGCCAACACGAACGCCGACACCCCGGACTTGCTGGAGATCGCGCTCGACAAGCCCGGCTATAAATCGGGCGATGCCATGACTGTCGCCATCACCGCGCGCAGTGCCGGTAAGGTCACGCTGTCGGTGATCGGCGACCGGCTGCTCACCACGACAACGACAGATGTGGAGGCAGGCCTGGTCGAGCTGCCCCTCACGGTGGGCGAGGATTGGGGCACGGGTGCCTATGTGCTCGCCACGTTGCGGCGGCCACTGGACGAGGCCGAGAAGCGCATGCCGGGCCGGGCCATCGGTCTGCAATGGTTCAGCATCAATGAGGCCGAGCACACGATTGGCGTCGAGCTAGACCTGCCCGATCTCATTCGGCCCGAGACGAAATTGCGCGTGCCGGTGAAGCTGGCCAATCTCGCCCCCGGCGAACAGGCCCGGATCGTGGTGTCGGCGGTCGATGTGGGCATTCTCAATCTCACCGGCTACGAGCCACCATCCCCCGACGATTTCTATCTTGGCCAGCGCAGGCTCTCCACGGAGGTCCGCGACCTCTATGGCCAACTGATTGACGGCATGCAGGGCACGCGCGGCCAGATCCGCACCGGCGGCGACGGCGGCGCGGGCGCGTTGCTCGGCAGTCCGCCCACGCAAAAGCCGCTGGCGCTCTATTCCGGCATCGTCACCGTCGGCCCCGACGGCACGGCGGACGTTGAATTCGATATTCCCGCGTTTACGGGAACGGTCCGCGTCATGGCCGTGGCCTGGAGCAAGGACCAAGTCGGCAACGGCTCGGGCGATGTGATCGTGCGCGACCGCGTCGTGGTCACCGCCACCCTGCCGCGCTTCCTGTTGACCGGCGACATCTCCACGCTCCGTCTCGACCTCGACAATGTGGAAGGTGCAACTGGCATCTATGAGATCGCCGTCTCGACGGACGGGCCCCTCAGCGTCCGCCCCGCCGGCAGGACAATCAAGCTCGACGCTAAGAAACGCGGCGCGGTGACTTTCCCCATCACGGGCGGGGGCGTCGGCGCCGGGCATATCGATGTCGCAGTCACCGGACCTGAGGGTTTCTCGGTCAAGCGGCGCTATGCCCTGAATGTCGACCCCTCGACGCAAATTCTGGCACGGCGCACGGTGCAACCGCTCGCGCCGGGCAAGAGCATCACCCTGACCAACGATCTGTTCACCGACCTCGTGCCGGGCACTGGCAGCCTGGCGCTATCGGTGACGCCGTCTGCGGCGCTCGACGTGGCGAGCCTTCTTGCCGCGCTCGACCGCTATCCGCTCGGCTGCACCGAGCAGATCGTCAGCCGCGCGCTGCCGTTGCTCTATGTGAACGAGATGGCGCTCGACGTGCATCTCGCCACCGATGCCGATGTCGATGCGCGCATCAAGAAGGCCATCGCGATGGTGCTGGCCCGCCAAGGCTACGAAGGCGCGTTCGGCCTGTGGTCGCCGGGCGGCAGCGATGCTTGGCTCGACTCTTACGTCACCGATTTCCTGACGCGCGCGAGGGCCAGTGGCTTCTCCGTGCCGGACGACCGCTTCAAGCTCGCGCTTTCCCGCTTGCGGAACTATGTGAGCACCGCGCCCGATGTCTCCGTCAATGGCGGGCTTCCGCTGTCCTACGCGCTCTATGTGCTGGCCCGGAACGGCATGGCTCCGGTGGGCGATCTCCGCTACATCGCCGACGTCAAGCTCAAAGATCTCGCCACACCGACGGCCCAAGCCGAGATCGGCGCGGCGCTCGCCATGCTCGGAGATCAAGTCCGGGCCGAGAAAGCCTTCCGCATGGCGGCCCGTGCGCTGCCGAAGGAGACGGAGTCCAGAGCCGGCCGTATCGATTTTGGTTCGGCGCTGCGCGATGCGGCCGCCGTGGTCACGCTGGCGGCCGAAGGCGGGGCGCCGAAATTCATTCTCGCCAGCGCCACCAAGCAGATCGGCAAGGCGCGCGAGCGTGTCACCTACACCTCCACGCAAGACGACGCGTGGCTGGTGCTGGCCGCCCGCGCGCTTGGCAAGCAGGACGTCAGAGTCGGCGTCGAGGACGGTGGGCTCGATGGCGATCAACAAGGGCCGCTCTATCGCAATATCAGCGAAGAGGATCTCGGCATCAATCCGCTGACGGTGACCAATCGGGGCAACACTCCGCTCGAGGCCGTCATCTCGGTCAGCGGTGCGCCGACCACGCCGGAGCCCGCTGCCGATCATGGCCTCAAGCTGGAGCGCAGCTTCCACAAGCTCAATGGCGAAGAGATCGACATCAAGACGGCAAGGCAGAATGAGCGCATCGTGGTGGTGCTGACGGTCACCGAGGCCAAGCCGCAATTCGCGCGGGTGGCGCTCACCGACTATGTGCCGGCGGGCTTCGAGATCGATAACCCGCGCCTGGTGTCCTCGGCGAACACGGGCGGACTTGATTGGATCTCGCACGCGGCGAACCCTGTCCACACGGCGTTCCGCGACAACCGGTTCGTGGCGGCCTTCGAGCGCCACGCCGACAGCCCCGTGGTCTACACCGTCGCTTACGTGGTGCGCGCGGTGTCGCCCGGCAAATATGTGCTGCCCCAAGCCGTGGTGGAGGACATGTATGCGCCCGACCGCTTCGGCCGCACGGGCACGGGCACCGTCACGGTGCTCCCACCGAAATGAGCAAGCTGAAACGCCGGGCCGCCTATGGCGCCATAGGCATCATATGGATCGCCGCCGCCATGGCCGGGGGTGCCGTCGGGCTGGTCGGGTCCTATGGGCCGGCACCGCTCGGGCAGAATCTCGATACCTCCCCCACGGTGCTGGACCGCCACGGCAATCTGCTGCGCGCTTATCTCACCGCCGAGGGCCGTTGGCGGCTGCCAGCCACGCGCGCCGATGTGGATCCGCGCTTCCTTGAGGCGCTGTTGGCCTATGAGGACAAGCGCTTCTTCGACCATCGCGGCGTCGACCCGCGGGCCATGATGCGCGCGGCCTATCAGCTCGCGAGCCAAGGCCGCATCGTCTCGGGCGGCTCAACCCTCTCCATGCAGGTGGCGCGGCTCTTAGAGCCACGCCGGGCGCGGTCGGTTCACGCCAAGATCAGGCAGGCCGTGCGGGGGCTGCAGCTCGAATGGGCGCTGAGCAAGGACGAGATCCTAAGTCTCTATCTGACGCTGGCACCTTATGGCGGCAATCTCGAAGGTATCCGCGCCGCGTCCCTCGCCTATTTCGGCAAGGAGCCGCGCCGACTGACGCTGGGAGAAGCGGCCCTTCTGGTGGCGCTGCCGCAGTCGCCGGAATATCGCCGCCCCGACCGGCATCCTGCGAGAGCACGGGCCGCGCGCGACCGCGTGCTCGACCGGATCGCCGAGCATGGCCCGTTCAGCCCCGCCGAAATTGCCCGGGCCAAGACCGAGCCTGTCCCCACGGCTCGCAAGCCCATGCCGCTCAGCGCGCCCCACGCGGCTAACGAGGCGATGGCAGCGGCGGACGCCAAAAAAATCATCCATCTCACCATCGATGGCCGTTTGCAGCGCCGCCTTGAGGCACTGGCTCGCAAGCGGGCCGCGAGCCTTGGCGAGGCCATGTCGGCGGCGATCGTGGTGCTGGACAATGCCACGGGCGAAATCTTGGCCCGGGTCGCCTCGCCCGACTATTTCGATGTCGCCCGCGCCGGTCAGGTGGATTTGACCCGCGCCGTGCGCTCTCCGGGCTCGGCGCTGAAGCCCTTTATCTATGGGCTCGGTTTCGAGGACGGGCTGGTTCACCCCGAGACGATGATCGAGGACCGGCCGATCCGCTATGGCGACTACGCGCCGGAGAATTTCGATCAGACATTTCAGGGCACGGTGACAGTGCGCCGCGCGCTGCAACAATCGCTCAACGTGCCCGCGGTTGCCGTGCTCGACGCGGTGGGTCCAAGCCGGCTGCTGGCGCGACTGTCGGAAGCCGGCGCGTCCCTGGTGCTGCCGAAATATGAGACGCCAGGGCTGGCGCTCGGACTTGGCGGCATCGGCATTCGGTTGCTGGATCTCACCATGCTGTATTCCGGGCTCGCCCGGCAGGGCTCCGTGGCGCCGGTGATCGAGCGGCTTGGCGCCACACCACCGGCCCGCAAACGGCTGCTGGAGAAGGTGGCCGCCTGGTATGTGGGCGATGTGCTGCTGGGCGCACCGCCGCCCGAGAACGCCCTTGGCGGGCGCATCGCCTTTAAGACCGGCACCAGCTACGGCTATCGCGACGCCTGGGCCATCGGGTTCGACGGACGGCACACGATCGGGGTTTGGGTCGGGCGCCCAGATGGCGCGCCAGTCACCGGCCTTGTGGGGCGGGGCACCGCGGCGCCGATCCTGTTCGATGCCTTCGCCAGGCTCGGGCACGACATCAAGGCCCTGCCGCCGGCACCGAAAGGCGTGCTGGCCTCATCCACGTCGAGATTGCCGCCACCGCTCCGGCGCTTTGCCGCCAGGGGAAGCGTCGCCGACCCTTTGGCCCAAAAAGTCCGCATCGTGTTCCCGCCCAATGGCGCGAGCCTGGCGTTATCTATGAGTGGCGCCACGCTGGACCCTATGGCCATCAAGATCGCCGGAGGCACCCCGCCGCTCAACGTGCTGGTCAACGGCCTGCCCTTGAAGACCACCAACGCCCCGCGAATCTTGTTTTTCGAGCCTGACGGACCAGGCTTTGTGCGGCTGACGGTGACGGACGCGGCCGGCACGGTGGACAGCGTCGTGGTCCGGCTCCAATAGCCCAAGGCCCAGAGATCAAAGCAAACCCTTGACGAAAGTCGGCCTCAGCCTCAACAAACGGACCATGACGAAAAGCCCCGACAAGACCACGCCCAAGAAGCTGCATATCAAGACCTTCGGCTGCCAGATGAATGCGTATGATTCCGAGCGCATGGCCGAAGCGCTTCAGCCTGCCGGTTTTCAGCTGACCGACGACGTTGCCGACGCCGATCTGGTGATCCTCAACACCTGCCACATCCGCGAGAAGGCGGCGGAGAAGGTCTATTCGGAGCTCGGGCGTCTGCGGAAGGCCAAGGAGGCGCGGAAGCTCGAAGGCCGCGACACCATGGTGGCCGTCGCCGGTTGCGTCGCTCAGGCCGAGGGCAAGGAGATCGTCGCCCGAGCGCCCGTCGTCGACATCGTGGTGGGGCCGCAAAGCCTGCACCGCCTCGCCGACCTGGTCGCCAAAGTCTCATCGACCGGCAAGGTTCTGGTCGAGACCGATTTTCCGGCGGAAGAGAAATTCGCGGCGCTGCCCCAGCGCACGAACGGCAAGCGCCAAGTCTCGGCCTTCGTCACCGTGCAGGAAGGTTGCGATAAGTTCTGCACCTTCTGCGTGGTGCCTTACACGCGCGGCTCGGAATATTCACGCACGCCGGACGAGATTGTCGCCGAGGTGGAACGGCTCGCGATGCGCGGCGTGCGCGAAGTCACGCTGTTGGGTCAGAACGTCAACGCCTATCACGGCGACGGACCGGACGGCGCAACATGGTCGCTGGCGCAGTTGCTCCGGCGCCTTGGCGAAATCCCCTCCATCGAGCGCCTGCGGTTCACCACGAGCCACCCGCACGATATGGGCAACGACCTCATCGCGCTCTTCGGCGACGAGCCGAAACTCATGCCGTATCTCCATTTGCCCTTCCAGTCGGGATCGGACCGCATCCTCAAAGCCATGAACCGGAAGCACACGGCGGAGGAGTATGAGACGCTGATTGCGAGAATACGCGCCGCGCGCACCGACCTGGCGCTCTCCACCGACATTATCGTGGGATTCCCCGGCGAGACGGACGCCGATTTCGAGGCGACGATGGCCTTGGTGGCGCGCGTCGGCTTCGCCCAAGCCTACTCTTTCAAATATAGCGCCCGGCCCGGAACGCCGGCGGCGAACCTGGAAGACCAAGTGCCCGAGGCGGCCAAGAAGGAGCGCCTCGCCGCGCTGCAGACGCTGCTTGACGAGGGGCGCCGAAAGTTCGACCGGCAATTGGTTGGTCACAGCCTGCCCGTGCTGTTCGAGAGCAAGGGCCGGAACCCGGGGCAAATCCGTGGACGGTCGCCTTATCTCCAGGCGGTGCACGTGGATGGCCCCGAGACGCTGATCGGCGAGATCGCCGAGGTTGACATCTCGTCCGCTGGGCCGAACAGTCTCACCGGTGTCATGAAATCAGGATTTGAATGGCGCGAGCCGGTTCAGGTGGCCCTGTGACGAGCAAGGTCAGCGTTCGGAAGACATCATTGACGCGCGGACGTGGAGCAACGGCGAAACGCAGCGGTGCAGCGCAAGCCAACGGAAACGGTGAGCCCATCGTCGTTTATTTCGACGATACGGGGCTTGCGCGCGACCTCTTCGGCCATTTTGACGCAAATCTTGCCATCTTGGAGGACCGCCTCGGTATCGAGGCCGTGGTCAACGGCAATGCCGTGGCGCTGCGCGGACCGGAAGACGCCTGCGCGGCCGCCAAGTCCGTTCTCGAACATCTCTATCGCCGTTTGGCACAAGGCGAGACCATCGGGGCCGGCGATATGGCCGGCGCTATCCGTCATGCCAGCACGCCGCGCAAGGATACAGACGCAAGCGCGGCGGCTTCGACCGCCCAGCAGATCCGCACCCGCAAGCGTCTCATCACGGCGCGCACACCCTCGCAAAGTGCCTATCTCACCTCGCTTGAGCGCAACGACCTCGTCTTTGCCACCGGGCCTGCGGGCACCGGCAAGACTTATCTCGCGGTCGCCTTCGCCGCGGCGTGTCTCGAAGCCGGGAGTTGCGACCGCCTGATCCTGTCGAGGCCGGCGGTCGAGGCCGGCGAACGGCTCGGCTTCCTTCCAGGCGATATGCGCGAGAAGGTCGACCCATATTTACGCCCGCTTTACGACGCGCTTTATGACGTGCTGTCAGCCGAACAAGTCGAGCGCGGGCTTGCCGCCGGCGTGATCGAGATCGCGCCGCTGGCCTTCATGCGTGGACGCACGCTGTCCCATGCCATTGTCATTCTCGACGAGGCGCAAAACTGCACGTCCGTTCAGCTCAAGATGTTCCTGACGCGGATTGGCGAAGGCAGCAAAATGATCGTGACGGGAGACCCGACACAAGTGGACCTGCCGGCCGGCAAGGATTCCGGCTTGAGGGATGC
>SDBT01019135.1_pt1 | contig 10737 bp, 9 predicted proteins | sample 2277101 | NCBI WGS metagenome assembly SDBT01 (sample SAMN10404973, study PRJNA504765) | marine sediment metagenome | isolation source: marine sediment core GS10_PC15, 103 cmbsf | place: Arctic Ocean: Southern Knipovich Ridge | collected 2010
CACATCGAGTGCAGGACTGTGACCGATATTCTTATAAACTAAACGCTGTGCTAAACCTGCCATATCTTTAAAAACACTAATGATGATGAATGGTCTTAAACTTAATTCGGTTTGTCTAGTAGTCTCCTGTCTTAAATTAGTAGTCTCCTGTCTTAATCTATATGTCTGATAAGTATAGATTGAGATTACAATTAACGTAACGAGTAAAAAACCAGTGGTGATAATATCTAGAATAGTTGAAAGGCACACGATTAACCTCCCTTTTATTAGGATATGTGTATATTGTACAGAAGCCTACTAGAAAACAAAAGCCTCCGAACCTCCCTTGACTTCACGGATACCTGAAAGTAAAATCAATTAGAATTTGTCAGTAAATGGAAATCTAGGTAAAGGGAGGATTTCTGAAATGTAATATGGAGACTTTATTATTTTAGGTGTCTTTGCTATAGGTTACATAATCATTTTTCGCTATCAAAAGGATAAGATTGATAGTCTGAAAACTCAGATTGAATCTCAATCAGGTGTTCTTTCTTCTATGCAAACATTCATGAGCATTTTCAAATTAGAGGAAATAGAGAGATATGTAGAGATGAGTAGGAAAAAATTTCTTATGGAGAAAGATGATGACATAAAAGCACTTAAAGAAAAACTCGAAGCCAAAACAAAAAAGAATTATGGTTTCTTATTTAATGAATATTTGGATGTTTCTGAGGCATTGATTAAGTTGTCTTTTGCATTTGGTGCTTATCCTTATTTTGAAACGACTATTCTGGAGATGAAATCTGTTGTTCAAAAAGAATATCTATTAGAACGAATAAAAAAGAAAAAAGAGGAATTAAAGGCTCAAGGATTTGATGCGAATATATGGAGTAGTTTGATGACTCAGTATGCTTTTTTTAAGAGCTTAACTGAAAAAAAGGAAAAGAATGGGTGAAAGAAAGGTAGAGATTAAAGAAGGCTTTAATTATTTAGGTGCTTTATATAATGAAGTTCATCTTAAAAACCATATTGCTTATTTTGAGAAGAGGTTAGAAAAAGAAATAGAGCCGTATAAGAGAATTGAAATTAGTATATCATCGCATTGTCATAATTTCTCTGCATGGATTAGGCTTTATACTGAACTGATATGCAATAAATTAGCGTGGAGTTTGTATAGAGCAATTGGAGATTGGGAAAAAATTAGCAATCTTAGATTTGACGAACTAAGAAAATTAATTAAACAAGAAGTCATGCAGGCAAAAAGCATTCCAACCAAACATAAACTACAAAATATGCTAAAGGCATTGTATTATGTAATCGAATTGAGGCATTCATTCCAGCATGGTGGAATGCCCAATCCAATGCCTAGGAAAAGATGCAAGATAGATGAAATACTCTTATTAAAAATAGCAAACCCTAGACATTATAAAAGAACTAAAATAATATTTTCCTGGGCAAATGAACTGTTAGAATTGCTTCCAAAAACAGTGATAAGGGTCTATCCTGAAGGATACTTAAAGAAAAATAAGGCGACTGGAAGCCAAAGACCTTGAAGCCTTGGCTTCCCGATATTGAAAAAGACAGCAGAGCGTATTAGCGGCACATTAGGGGAGACGGTTGAGGGGGAGAGAATTTCTCAGAAAAAGCAATTAATATAAAAAATGGGGAGGTTTAAATGAAGTTCTTTAAAATTTTTATTGTACTTACCCTTCTGTTTGTTTTATGGATTCCAAACTTCGGACTTAGCAAAAAACGAAATCTATCCACACCACTATCAAGACTGGTTGGACATTGGCAAGATTCGCTTGGATTTGAATATTACTTTTCCCCTATAGACAGTACCACAATGACTGGCTCACTTGTCCGCGTTGTTCCGGAAAAGGAAGAAAAGATGATGGAATTTATTGAGGGAATGTCCCCACTAATAGATAAATCTGAAACAGCATCCATATTAAAATTCGCTGGAAAAGCAATTTATTACCAATACAAGATTCTCTCCCAAGTACCCAATGGTCAGGAGGTTCAAATCGCAATACTTTTGCCTTCTAAGGATTTTAGCCGCTTTCGTTTCTTTCCTCTCCCCAAAGAAGTAACATTCAATGTAAAAAAAGATGGAAAGCGGATGAATTGGTCTATTGGGGGTCATACAGCGAATAAGCTAACCAATCCTATTAAATATGTTGATTCAAAAACATCGCCTGAAGAAGAATAAAAGTAAGTTTCCTCATGCTAAAAATCAAAAAGCAGGTCTTTTAAAGTGAGTGGAAGCCAGAGATCCTAAAGCCTTGGCTCCCCGATAGTGTAAATGACGCAGTGCGAGGTAGCACCTCAATAGGATAGACTGTTAGATGGAGGAAAAATAGAATCAGAAAATGCCCTCATTGTAGAGCAAAATTAAAGGAAGTAAGAGGAGTTTATGATATCAAGTAAAAACTTAAAAAAAATCAGTTTAAACAGTGAAGTTGAAACTGCAATTAACTTATTAAAGAAAGGGATGGCTGAGCTGCAACAAATAAGCGGTAAAAATGATTTTTATCACACTCCAATTTTACTTCTCTCCATTGGTTTCGAAAGATTAATAAAGTGTCTTATCTGTCTTTCATTAATGGATGATAATGGAGAACTTTCGGATATTCCGTTTGAAAAATCAAGTAGGAAGGGGCACGATCTAATTTATTTACTCGATAAGCTTTTATCAATATGTGCGAAAAAGGATTATGCTTCAAAATTTACTGCTGCCAAGGCAGATATTGAATTCTTAAGAAAAGATAAAACTTTGAGAGAAATAGTCACAATTCTGTCTGATTTTGGACAAGGAGCAAGATATCATAACTTAGACATAATTTTAAACGGAACATCCAAGTATAAAGATCCAAAATTAGCCTGGGATACTATTGAAATGACCATTGTTCAAATGAAAGGAAGAGATCTGAATGAACTTGCTAAGATCTCTACTAATGAAATATACGAGGAAATTAATCGAGATATAATTATAATCTTAGAAAAATTTACCAGAGCTTTGGCGAGACTATTTACATTAGCTGATTTTGGTGATTTAGCAAAACAAGTCAGTCCTTTGGTTCATAATTATTTATTTTTAATGGACAAGGATTTAGGGACAAAAAAGTATTAAAGAATAACCGAAGCGAGTGGAAGCCAAAGACTCTAAAGTCTTGGCTTCTCGAGATGGAAAAAGACAGCAAAGCTTAAAAAGCACCTCAAAATATAGACGATCTACATTGAGAGATTATCTCACAGGTAGTACCTTCCTGCCTTTGTATCCGCATTAAGATAAGCACCTCTCCCATACGCAAAGTAAACTTAATAGATTACTTCTTTTAATCCAAAACATTGTGCAAATCAGAAATTTCAATAAGATAGATTTCTAATTTTGAATGAAGTGCTTTTATATCGAAACATATTCATTCAAATAAAAATTATTTTCATATTAGGAAACTTGTTTAATTTTGTTAGTATTTGGCTCTAAATATTTTCCAGCATAATTTAAAATTTTCAAAATTATTCGTATTAAAAGGTCCCAGTAAGTCACAAAAACATTATAAATTTCCTCAGAATTGAAAAAAGGTAATTCCCCTTGATGGAATAATGGATTCCTTACATTTTCTCGTAAATCATCTTTAAGTAAACGTCTTGGAATGAATCTTAAAAAATTATTTATTTTATAAAGCTTGTCCTGAATGGATATATTTTTGATATCTTCTTCTTTCAATCCTTTATACAATAGATATTTTGAAAGTAATAATTCATATGAGATTAACAAAATTGCAATTTTTAAGTCTGTATAAGGTTGAACCATCATTGCTATTAATCCATTAATGAGAGTTCTTAAATCCAATTGTTTTTCGATATTAATAAAGCTGTCATAACATTGCTCGATACCAGATTTTATGCCTTCTCTAATGTAGAAATTATCTAAGATCCACTTAGATTTAATATAAGGAAATAATTTAAAGCTGCGTATTTTAATGCCTATAAGTTTATTTTTTTTATAGAATTTAAAGATTGGAACAATTGCCATATTCATAGAAAAAAAATTCGTTAAACAAGAAATATTATCAATGATATTAATAACATTTTCTAAATCTTCATCTTTATGAAGTGATGTTTGAATAACCGAGAAAAAAGCTTTATTGATTCTTCCATTTTTAAACATCTCCATTAATTCCTTGTCTTTTTCATGTTGCAGGAAATGAAAATTATAGTTAGCAACATTAACATCGAAGTTTCTGCCAGCAAAATAAAAATTGTGTAAATAACCTATTATGCTCTCTATATCATTTATTTCTCCTTGAGTAATATCCATAGAGTTAAAATTACTGAAATATGTATTTTCTCTAGAATTATTTTTGTCTCCGATGGAATAACCATGAATAAATACTTTCTTTGCTTCAATTTTGTAGCCTTCAATACTTTCACCTTTTATAGTCCATTCCTTGAAATGTCTATTATTACTGTCATTAAAAATAATTTCGTCGCTTGATAATACAAACAATATTTCACCAATGATGGAAACATTAAGTTCCCAATCAATAGATATTCTTTCATTGCTGTTAATTAGAAATCCTTGTCCCTTTATATATTTGATTGGAGATAATTCAAAAAGGTCAAAGAGTCTTCTCTCGAAATATTCTTGGCTTAGCATTTTAATATAACTCCTTCCTATTAAAGGGCGTCTGATTGCTTTTACTGACATACGGATATTAGCATAAGATGTAAATAAAAATCAAAATAGCATCTACATTGTGTTTCAATCCTAATACATAGTTTCAGCGAAGTTCAGTCAGATTTGGGACATGGGAAGATATCTATCTAAAATTGTATTTGGAGGGCAAGATGGGCAGATAAGATAAATTAAGCACAAAAGCGCTGATCAGATTGTGGATTGAAGTAGAGAACCGTATACAACTATTATATTTTAATAGTTTAAATCCAGATGGAGGACAATACTCTACTGAACAGAGGGAATATGCAATTGAAAAAGTACTGACTATTGGTGTCAGGACTACATCTCGGCTCTTTCACGTGCCAAGAAGAACAATTCAAAGGTGGCTGAAGGCAGAGGGTATTAGAGTTAAACGATGCCTGGACTGGGTCTATGATTGGGCATATTGGAGGAGAAGAAGGATAGAAAAACGTAGATTTTGGCGTTAAATGTCGCCACTTGAAAAGGAAATGTCTGAAAAAAGTAACGGTCTTACAAGCCGGGTGTCACTGGTTCGAATCCAGTACCGCCCACCAGGCATCCCCTCCTAATATCGGGGGGAAATAGGCATTTCCGGAAAGTTTTCCTTTCAGTCCCTTTACCATAATTTCAGCGTAACTCAGTCAAATCTGTGACACATCTGCGTGTGTTAATTTTTATCCTGCCTGAGCTCCATAACCCGCGGCCTTTTTTGGCCGAAGCAGCGCAGCCGGTGAGGAACCTTGCTGGGAATAAATAGTTTTTATTCTGCCTTGTCTGTGGGCACCAGAGGGGCTCTAGATTTCACAGATTCGTAAAGGCGAAGAAACCAGTCATATTTATCTGAGTATTTAGGGTATCGCTCCTTAAGCTGAGTGACGCGCGTTTCAGCAGATGTCGCCCACATGATGTTAAAGGGATTGACGATCCAGATTCCTTCAAAAAAGAGCAATAGGCGCTGGATTGGCGGAATTGCCTTTAACTTACCCAAAGGAATCGGCGGCAATGCGGTTGAATCAAGCACTATACATGGCTTCTTAACCTCCTTTTCCAGTTCCACAGCGCGCACCAGAGGCTCACTAACGACGTATAACTGCGCCTGGCCACTCAATTCGATATGTTTACCGCGCGCAATACCGCCTCTTAGAAGACAATCCTGAGATAGCACTATAAATTGAAGGGAGTTGGCGAGCCTCAGGATCGAATTGAGGTCGGCGCTTACAAGCAGTATTGCATCTGAGAATATCCGTATTGATGCTAACTTGCTGAAATCCTTCTTCAGGAAGAGATCGCAAGGTTCAAGAATCGAATCATAGATTTTAACCGCGTTTTCGAAATCGGTCTTTACGTAGCGGCTCCAGCCAAGTATATCAATATAGCCGACATATTGCTCGGTTGGCTCGAGTTCTGTTAGGCGTTGACGGGCTTGTAATTTCACTTTTTGTGCCTAATTCTCTATCGCGACTTATAAAAACATCCCTCCTACAGTGCCAAGGAAAGCGTCATTTTAATGGATAAGAATTTCCTTTTTATTGCTGTAACAATTTTTCGCCCTTTTTGGCTTGAGAAGCATGAGCGTCGTTCCGAATAAAACTTATCACTCATGATGATTCCCTGTCAAGAAAAACCGAGAGGATTGAAGAATTCAGAAAAAAGTGCTCCCAAAACTGGGTAAAAAGATAGACGATCGGTGGTCCTAAGGAATGCTTGAATAATAGCAATAAATGAAATTGCATTTTGTTGGCGTTTGCGGCGGGTACATTTTCGGCACGATTATCTCATCTACCTGCCGTGATAAAGCATAGACCAAGGCATCAAACAATGTCAAGGACAGCAGTAGTATCTTGACAGACATGGAAATAAACTTCATAATTTACATCGTCAGAGGGTAAAAAATTTTATTTTAATCAATAACTATATTTCAGGAATTGTCCTTTTCTTCGAACTGAATGGCATATAAGCTGATGAAACAACAAATCATAAAGTTAACAATTCATTGCGCGAAGCAGTTAAAAAGGGCCCATCGGTGGACAATTTTTATTATTTTTTGACTGTTTTTTAAGCAAAAAAGTAATAATCTCTTTTAGCTTATGATACCGACTTTAAATAAAAAGGCAGTTTGTATTACTAACGATTATATTTTAGGTTGCTTAATCTCGTCTTATTTTAATCAATCCAACGAGTTTTTTGTTCTAGCGGAACCGCCAAGAATGGACAGGCTTATTGATGCCTTAAATGAGGTAATCAGAATAAATAATGTAATAGCAAAACTTAAACCAAATTATGTGATTTTCGTAAATCTCAGTACAAAAGAAAAAGAGGCCTTAAAACCCTATATCCCAAAACAAAGAATAATAGAGATATCTAGAGAAGAAGATATAGATGAAAAATTAAATTTATTAGGCATAAAGTTCAATGGCGAATTGACTTGCAGAAGGAGTGATTTATTATTTGGTTTATTATTAGCAAAACGAGAAAAAAAAAGTTAAAAATAAACGAATCTGCTCAACAACTCTCTGTAGAGCCTTTATTGCAATACAATAAGGAGCACATTTTAGCCATTGAGGAAGCGAATGACATCTCTAATGTAATAGCGATAAACTATGCATTTGCAATAGACAGCTCTCTGTTTATTGCACCCTCCACTACAAGAGAAGAAGTTGAGTCTGTAGAAAATAAATTAAAGAGTATAACTAGTTCCAACGCCCAGCCGATATCTAACGAGATAAACGAGATTTTCAAAAGAAAAATTGGCTCGGTTGATTTTTCTAAATTTAAATACGCAACCTTTATTACAGAAGGTTTGCCATACGGTTTAGGAATAAAAAATGTTATTCCTATTTGTCATATTTTACGGTATCCAAACTTAGGACAATTTTTATTTAATAATATTTTTTATGAAAATATTAATTATAATTTCGGTAGTGCCCTAATTTTTTCTCCTTTAGAATTTCCGGACGAAGAAACAAACCATCTGATACAAAAATTTAGTTTACTGAATTTTTTTTCAAAATTGTTAATAAACGAAAAGGCAAGTTTTGAAAATTTCGAAGATTATACAGCTAATTTTCCTTACGATATTCTACATATTTGTTCTCATGGAGGCGAAGTTGATGGCTATTATACTATAGAGAAATTTAAGGACGGGTATGGCAAGATTCACATTATTGAGTATGAAGAAGCCATCGGTTTTTCTACCGTTGATGAAAATAATAAGATCAAAACAATGCAACTGGATATTTTCAAAAAATTTGATGGCTATGAATGGGGAAGTGAAGAGTTAGAAGAGAAAAAGCTTGACTATGCGATAGAAGATTGGGCATTAAATCATCAAAAGAAAATAAAGCCAGTGGAGATAAAGCGCACCAAAATAGACAGACCCATTGAGGGTTCGTTCGGTATAAGATGTTACGGGAGTTTTCATCCAGGCGCGTTTCATTATATTGCAAATAATAATAATCCAGTTATTTTTAATAACAGTTGCGTGTCCTGGTTTAGAATGGGTGATAATTTTATTTTTGCTGGTGCAAGATGTTACATAGGGACATTGTGGGAAGTTTTAAATTCTGTAGCTGTTGAATTTGCAAAAACATTCTATGATTCTATCAAATCTAAACCACTATTGCTGGCTTTTTGGGAATCCAATAAAACTATTAATCAGGAGAACTATCAGAATATTTATATATTTTGGGGAACGCACTTTTCTACATTACAACCTTCACCAAAAGATTCTATAGAAAGAATTATTGACAATATTATGCTTGCTTTATTCTTGTGGCAGAGAAAAATAAAAAGAATTGAATCTGATGAGGTTCGCGATAATGCTAAAAAGATTATTAAATTTTTGATAAAGGTTTTAAGAAACGATTTCTCTAAGAAAGAGATTGTAATGTATAAGATAAAACAACTGTCTTGGGCATTTAAGAAAGCAAAGCTTCCCAAAGTAAGGAATTCAAAATTAATATTGGCGGATATGAGTAAATCAGGAACTAAGAGAAGCTACTCTGATTTACATAATAAGTTTATAAATTAAGCCCTAACATCGTTAGCCGTGGTTCCGGCTTCTTAGAGAATTAAATTCTGGAGATCTACTTTTGATTTTGATGAAATATTAGAGGGGGTGCAAAATGCAAGAACTTGAAAGATTGAGAGAAATAATGAAAAAAGAAGAGGGGTCTTTGGTTTCCAGTCGTAAATCTATATTAATAATATAAATAGACACCTGATAGGTTAATAAAATTAATCTCCATATATCTCTCTTTTCCAAGGAATAAGAACTTCATCAATAATTTTTAGAATTTCAGGATTGATAGAGTCTTTGTCTGTCATATGCTCTGATAAAAGCTTTCTAAGATATTTTCCTGAAGGGACACATACTGCATTAACTTTTGCAGCAGTCTTATACTTTTTACTTTGGTCTCCTTTATAAATCTTGATTGTTGCTTTTTCTTTTTTATTATCACCTTGTTGGGCCGCAATATGGACATCTATATGATAGTAAAATTCTATTTCACGTTTCCTAAGAATGTGGCAGGGATATTCTGCTTTTTCTATCTTATTCTTAAATTTTGTTGCTTGCGGTGATGGAGGCCCATTAGGTTTTGTATCTCGGTCATGAATCCAATAAAGATACTTTTGAGCTGGGGTAATATTTGATAAATCAATATTTCCAGAAATAATTGCCTCCGCTGCACCCCCTCCATACTGCTGAATTGCTATAGCCACATTTCCAAATTCCTCTTTATACAAAGTACGGATTACATGCTGAAAAAAAACAACATCGTTTGCTCCCTCAACTAGAACACAGATATCCTGGTTAAAAATATCACTTGGTCTAAGCCCCAGATCATTCATTAGAGTGTGGATTGAGTCTGGCTCAATTCTAAAAACTTTTCTCACACCGTTTCGATTTTCTATTTTGTAGTAATTTATAATATCTGCATAGTTTAATAGGACGGGGGAGTGAGTGGCCATGAAGAACTGAATATTTTTATCATTAGCAAGTTTATATAAATATTCAATAAACTGCCTTTGTAAATCTGGGTGCAAGCCTAATTCTGGTTCATCAATAAGCACAACACTTGCATTAGATATAATTGTCTTTACTAAAACATCAATGAAATGCTTAAGTCCAGTTCCTGAATACAATATATCAAGATATTTGCCGTACTCTTTATATGTTAAAGTAGCAACATCATTTTCAGTTCTATCGCTTGAAACTTTTTCGACTTCAGGAAAATAATGAAGAATTTCCTGAATAATCGAATTATAGCTTTTCTTTGTTAGGTTTCTTTTATTACGAAAAGCGTAGTACTTGATAGCATATAGAATATCAAGAGAATTGACTTTGGAGAAATTCTTTGCTTCTATTTGATCAACTACCCATTTAGGCGTTCGCGGGACTCTAGTTATTAAACCCATTCCTGGATCTGGAAATATCAGAATGCTTTTGAATCGCTGTGCATCATCTGGGTCAGGAGAGAATTCAGGGACATAATGTTCGTTAGATGTTATTCTAAGCTCACGTTCATCCTCATAGGTAAGATTTATCTGAAAATTACCTATTCTTGAAAAGAGATCCTTAATTTCCATTTTTGGTTGAAATTGGTTCCAGCCTTGTACGTTTAAAGCTAGGCTTGCTAAATCAATTGCATGAAGCAAGCTGCTCTTCCCAGAGTTATTTTTTCCAACAATTGCATTGACCTTTCCACAATCTCCAAGTTCAACACTTTGTAATCCCTTAAAATATTCAATTTTAATGTCTTTAAGCATGAGAAGAGACTCCTAGCAGGCTATTTTCTTAATTTAGCCTCTCTTCAAAATTCATTTTATTCCTTTACTGAGAATTATTCCCCCGTTCTTTTTTCATGTTTTTCGTCTTTTTATCAGTTATCCGGTTATTTAAAACTTTTTTAACTTATTCACTCAAACGCTCTTTGAGTTTCTCATGGAATTGCTTAAACGGCTTTTTCCCTGAACTGAGAGGATTAGAAGAACCCGGATTATACACACAGAAAAGTATAATCTCTTCTTCATCACTCTCAATCATAATGCTC
>SDBT01019136.1_pt1 | contig 10737 bp, 21 predicted proteins | sample 2277101 | NCBI WGS metagenome assembly SDBT01 (sample SAMN10404973, study PRJNA504765) | marine sediment metagenome | isolation source: marine sediment core GS10_PC15, 103 cmbsf | place: Arctic Ocean: Southern Knipovich Ridge | collected 2010
TGGCAGGATAAACAGGTGTGGACTGCTGATAAAAAAACTATTCTTGGACAAAAAGCTATAAAGGTTTGCGGAAGCAAAGCGGGACCAAGGAATAAGTTTTTAAGTTTCGGAGGCAAGATTCGTCCCTTCAGGTTAGGAGGAGAGTTAGAGGTTCTGTATGGGACTGGCAATACGACAGCTCTAGCTGCTCAGTTTGCAGTTGCTTTGGGTTGCTCCAATATTGTTTTGCTTGGGACAGACTGTGCATATGGGGATAAGGGCAAGACTGATTTTTACGGGAAAAATAAAGACCATAAACCGTACACATTAAAAATGTGCAAAGGGGCTATGCAGTGGTTGAAAGATACTTGTCCAGTAAAGATATATAATTGTAGTAGCAATAAATTGTGGAAGACTCAAAAATTAGATCAAGTAATAAGAAAAATACAACCTCAGAAATTAGATAGAAAGGCGTATCGAAAGATATTTTCTCAATAATGTATTATGTTGACTCAGAAAACCAGTTAAATGATTATTTTTTAGATCCTAATAGAAAAATACCATCAGCACATTTGGATGTTGTTTGCAGGATACGCCAAAAGGGAGCATGTCGTTATATAGCTGGGATTCCAACTCAGGGAGGGTTTTATGTTTGTATGAAAAAGAGTCCCGCTAAAGATAGGATAGACAACTGGGCTGATACCGAAAATTTTTCAGCCAAAGCAGATAATTGCGAAGGATTGGGTATAGAATATGAAAAAAGTTAAAAAAAAGACTGTGAAAGTGAAAAAGAAAACAGTAAAGTATAAAAAGGTCGTTAAGAAAAAGAAAGCAGTCAAAAAGAAAAAGGCTGTTAAGAAAAAGAAAGCAGTTAAAAAGAAAAAGGTTGTTAAGAAAAAGAAAGTAGTCAGGCGTGTAAAGACCAGACGAAGAAAGAAAAAGATATTAATGGAAGATATTTATGTCATTCTTAATAAAGTTCAAATTGATAAAAAAAAGGTGATTTTTGTAACAGAATTAGATGACTCTCCAACTATCGAAAATAAGATCAGAGATATAGATCTAAAATATAAAAAGGTGGAGATGAAAACTCAGGTTGTTTTTACTGTCTATCCTAATGATACAAAGTATGAAGATGATTATGTATTAAGGCTGGAAATTCTGGACGATGAGATTCCTGATATCGATCAAATATTTGGGTAAATATTATTTTGAAAGTATAATAGAAATTAAATAAAATATGGATAGTAAAGATAATAAATCTAGTGAAGCTAGAAAAGAAGCATTATATAAATTAAAGCAGAGACAGGGACTTACTCTAGATTTAAAAGAACAACTTACGCAAAAAAGGATTAGAGAATGGTATAATCACTTCAGTGGGAATGTTTCTGTAAGTTTTTCCGGAGGTAAAGATAGTACAGTTTTATTGCATCAAGTTAGGAGATTATATCCTGAAGTTCCTGCTGTGTTTGTTGATACGGGGCTAGAATATCCAGAAATCAAGGATTTTGTTAGGACCATAGATAATGTCAGATGGATGAAGCCAAAAATGGCTTTCCATAAAGTTTTAAAAGAATATGGCTATCCTGTGATCAGTAAACGACAGGCTCGATATATCCGTGATCTGCAGAATGCTAGTGATAATAATAAGGCGACAACTAATTTGAGACTTACGGGGTATAATAGGAAGGGAGAATATCTTCCTTCCATGAAAATTTCTAAAAAATGGATAAAGATGGTTGATTCTGGTTTTAAGATATCAGGAAAATGTTGTGACGTTATGAAAAAAGAGCCATTTCATAGATATCTTAAAGAAACAGGCAGATACCCCATGACAGCGGTGATGGCTTGTGAATCTACTATGAGGGAAAAAGATTATTTGAAATCGGGCTGTAATGCATTTCATACTAAGAGCAAAGATACTCGTATTTCAAAACCTATGGCGTTTTGGATGGAGGAAGATATTTGGGAATATATAAAAGTTCATGATATTCCTTATTCAAAGATATATGATATGGGAGAGAAGAGGACAGGTTGTATGTTTTGTATGTTCGGAGTTCATTTGGAAAAAGGAGAAAATAGATTTCAACGTATGAAGAAGAGCCATCCGAAACAATATGATCTATGTATCAATAAGCTTGGTTGTGGTAAGGTATTAGATTTTATAGGAGTAAGTTATTAAATTTTTTATTTTTGAAATAATAACTTTGAAAGTGAAAAGTTAGGTAGTATAATGTGGTTATCTTAAATATATGAGGATTTTATGGAACTGAAAAGAAATTACAAAGGTTTAAAAAAGTACGAAACTCTTTTAGAAGCAATTTGTAGAGTTGACGACCGTGAGATGTTAGAGGAAAGAAGTTGGGCAAAATTTTTTGGTGTTGATACCGTTGCTTCTCCTTATCAAAAAGCCAATTATGGTAAGTTGAGTGATGAAGAATGGGAAGGTTGTTTAGGAGTAGCTTGTATTATATCGATGCTCGAAGGAGTTGTTCCTAATATGTTTTCGATATCTAAACATCTTGATATTCCTCATTATGATATTCATTTACAACGTGCTTTTGAGAGATTGAGAATTAATGGAGTTTTTAGTAAAAGATTCAGAGCTGCTCAGGATCCAGCTTTGACAGGTACGGCTAAAGATGGTTCGTGGCAAACCGGAGCAGAGATAGAAAGGAATGCTTGGTCTATTATCTCTGGTATAGCCGGGGGATATGCAGGTATGAGGGAACCGGAGAAAATAGAAAAAGAGTTGGAAAGTGAAAGCGTAGAAGTTATGATATCACAATTGAAAATAGATAATGGTATATTTTAAGGAGTATTTTTATGAAGATTCAGAAGAGAAGAATCAACAGCCAAAATCACACATTATCGTATAAGTGTGGGGGGAAGTGGTATGACAGGAAACAAGCAGTATCTTTAGCTAAAAAAGGCAAGATTTCTGATGTTTCGGTGTGTGGAAGTGGTAAGACTCAACATCTTAGAGGGGTCCAAGGTTTTAAATTGTATGATCTGGAAACTCAGCTAGTGTAACTTGAGTATGGAGGAGAATTCTGAGGCACAGGTATGTAGATTATTTCTAAGTGCCTGTGCCTTTTATTATTCATAATTTAAATAATGGAAGAAAATAACAACTATGACTTTAGAAGACAAAGATGGTAAGAACACGAAAAGGGTTGTTTATTTAGTAGGCGATGTGAATGAGGAGAAGTCTCTTGAGTTTATGAAAGAGATGTTTAGGCTTGAGATGGAAAATCCACTGAAAGATATTGTCGTGATAATTGATTCATATGGAGGATGGCTTGATTCGATGTGGTCAATGCAGGACATGATGTTATTGCTTAGATGCAAAGTTCATACTTTATGCATTGGTAAAGCAATGTCTTGCGGTCAAATGATACTAATAGGAGGTAACAAAGGATGTCGTTATGCAACTCCTAATTCTATTATTATGATGCATGAGATAAGCGACATCACGGCAGGAACTATTTCAGACATTAAGCATTACGCAGAAGAGCTTGAAAGAGCAGATAAGCAATTTAAAGATTTTATTATAAAGAAGACAAAACTTAAAAAAGCTCAGTTAAATGAAATGCTTGTGAAAAACTCCTACATTACTCCGAAGCAAGCGTTGGAGTATGGTTTTATAGATAAAATTATATCATCATTTGGTGATATTGAATTGAAGGGTTGGTAATGTCAAAATATTTGGTCATAGTGGAGTCTCCAAGTAAAGTTAAGAAGATAAAATCTTTTCTTGGAAAAGAGTACGAAGTGTGTGCATCTGTTGGGCATATAAAAGATTTACCCGCAAAAGGTTTTAATGTTGATATTAAGAATGATTTTAAGCCTACATATGGAGTATCTCCTGGTAAGCAAGATGTAATTAATAATATTAAAAATAAGGCAAGTAAAGTTGATATGGTTTACATAATGACAGACCCTGATAGAGAAGGATCTGGGATCGCCTTTCATATCGCATCTATTCTACCAAAGAAAATTCCTTACAAGAGGGCTATCACTAACTCAATTACCAAAAAAGCTGTTCAAGATGCTGTAGAAAATGCTGGAGAAATAGATGGTGATAAAGTTGATAGTTATGAGTGTAGAAGAATTTTAGATAGGATAGTAGGGTATCGCACCTCGTTTCCTACCCAGCAAGCGACAGGTGGAAAATCGGCTGGAAGAGTTCAGAGTGCGGCATTAAGAGTTTTGGCGGAAAGAGAAAAAGAAATCCAAAGTTTTATACCACAAGAGTACTGGCCTATTGATGTTGATCTACAAAGAGATAATGGAGAAGTAGTAACGGCAAGCATTAGAGTTCCTAAACCGTTAGATATTAAAACGGGAGACGAAGCAAATACAATTGTTGAAGTTCTCAAGAAGGAAAAGTGGAAAGTCTCCAAGTATAATACTAAAGAGAAGTCCACTAGAGCTTATCCACCGTTTACTACTTCGACATTATATCAATCAGCTTCATCTATCATGGGTTGGAGTTCTAAGAAGACAGCCTCAGTATCTCAAGGTTTGTACGAGATGGGAAGCATTACTTATATTAGATCGGATTCAACATATATTGTTCCTGAAATGATCAGTGCAATGAGAGGATCTATTCCTACAAAGTATGGAAGTACCTACCTGCCTTCTAAAGCAAATGTATTCTCCAATAAGAAGAATGCTCAAGAGGCACATGAGGCTATCAGGGTCACTGATTTAGCTGTAGAGGGAGTTACTGGCTCAGATGCTAATAAGTTATACAAGGTTATTTGGAAACGCACAGTGGCTTCTCAGGTAGCTAATTCGATACAATTCGTTGGCAGTGCTGAGTTCAAATGCAAGAAATATGTTTTTGGAGCATCGGGCAGTAGAGTTACTTTTGATGGTTGGAGAAAAGTGTGGGATTATGGCAGTACTACAGACTCTGTTCTTCCTGAGTTCGTAGTTGGTGAGGAATTGAAACTGCTTGATGTGAGAACAGAGCAAAAATTTACTTCTCCACCTCCACGATATACAGAGTCGTCTTTAACTAAGGAGCTTGAAAAGAGAGGCATAGGTCGTCCAAGTACTTATGCCAGTATCCCGAATACGTTATTTTCAAGAAAGTACATAGAGAAAAAGAAAAATACTATTTATACTACTGAGATGGGAGTAAGGGTCTCTGATTTCCTGGTTGATTCTGATTTCTGTTTTGTAGATCTCGAGTTTACATCGATCATGGAAAATGATCTCGATTGCATATCTAAAGGAGATTGTAATAAATTAGATATTTTGGGTAATTTCTGGAATCGCTTGAAAGAAGATATTAAAAGAGCTAAGGATAAGAAGGCAGAGAATAGTATCACAGATTTTGATTGTCCGGAGTGCGGAGCATTTCTTCAAAAGAAATTTAGCAAATATGGTCCGTTCCTTTCATGCAGTAATCGAACTAACAAAGAAAATAAATGTGAGTATAAATGTGATATAGACGATGCCGGAAATCCTAAAGAAAAGGAGAAAATAGTGTTGGAAGAATCTGAATTTAATTGTCCTAACTGCGGCGATCCTCTAGTGAAAAGAAAAAGTAAAAAAGGATGGGAGTATATCGCTTGTCGTAACTGGAAGGATGATGATTGCAAGGGTTTTTATGATCTTGAGACAGGTGAGAAAATAGTATTTAAAAAGAAGAAGTATAAAAAGTGGGGAAAAAAGAAAAAATGACTAATAATTTTAAAATTATAAAATTTAGCTATTATAAAATGGATGGGCTTTTTTGGTTTCGTTGGTTCGGTTATGGACTGCTTATTAAAAATATAAAAAAACATCCTTTGATATTTTCTCAGAGAATAGGTAAAAAGGGTAAGGTAATTAAAAATATTTATTTGGAAATTCTAAAAAAAATAAGTTTAGACAAACAGATGGGAAAAAAGAGTAGTATAAGTGTATACAAAGAACAACAAAATTAAATGTGATATGTGTGGTCATTTCATATCCCATGAAGAGTTGCATAGTAAAGAGGCAACTCATTGGATGATTTTGCCTGACTCAGATTGTTCTTATGAGACTTGGGAAAGTATTTGTAAAGAATGTAAGGAAGAATAATGGAAGACGAAAAAATGACAACAGTTGATGTTGAAGAGTGGCCTATAGCAGTAGTGATATTTTCAGAAGATGATCCTCACTCTATAATACATGGCGTGCTTTATAGAGAGAGTCCTAATGACACTACCCTCATAGATCTAAAAAGGGAAGTCATAGAAGATATGGGATATGATGGGGAACCTGATAAATTGCAATATATAGAAGTTCCTACTGAAGAATTTTTAGAATTGATCGGAGCAGAAGAAAATGATGACGATTAGAAATGAGGTTTGAAGATGCCTGCTGAAATATTAAAAGATCTGACAGATATAGCACAGAGGATAAAGTATAAATATGCGAAGCAATTGCATAGAATGATTCTTGTATTTTGCTATAAAGATAGTGATGGTAAAGGTGTTATTTTTCAAGAACTATCTTCTGTTCCTATACAAAGGTTCGCATATCATCCATCTAATAACTCTATCTCTCTTTCAGCAGGATGGTCAGCTTGGGGAAATCCTTATGCTTTAGTAGCAGATGGAAGGCATGGAGGGACAGAGGTATGGCAAGATCTGTTCGATAGAAGTAAGCTGAATAATAGTAACATCAATCAGTTTGGATCGTTTAATGCTGATGAGTGGACTCTTATTAATCGCCATAATACGCATGAGAAGACAAAGAAGAAGAAAACAAAATTTGATACTGTCTTTGAATTTAGAACTGATAGAATAGAGAGAGTATCTCTCCACAAGAATTGGTTTGAAGTTGTTTCTTCATCTCTAAGTTTTATAGCTTTAGGTTCTTTTACGATATTCCCATATCAGATTGATGGGGTGTCGAATTCTCAAACAGGATTATTGACACCGGGACTTGCTGGATATAGTGCTGATGGATTTGAAGACTTTGATGAAGACTTTGATGATGAATATACATCGACAGTCAAATATAATGGGAAATCGTTTGATTTTAATACAAAAGCATTAGGAAATCAAGATCTTCCCGATGCTTACTGGGATGTTAATGAAAGTGATCCTGCCAATGATGAGTTCGATGAGTATCTCGTTAGGAAACTCGTTAAAGGTGATCAGGATTTTGAAGGTTCAATTAATGTCGGGCAAAGAAAAATAAATTTAGATTTTGGAGAGTAACAGTATGAATGAATTAGAAGGTATTAAAGTGTTTTTATCTGGAGCTATGGATATGTGCTCTGATGACGGAGTAGGGTGGAGACAAGAGTTTAGAGAAAAAGCTGGAAAAGCAGGACTTGATTTTAAATTCTTTGATCCTACAGATAAGCCAGATGGAGTTGCTCCTGAAACAGGGCTGGAAAAACATGCTATCAAGCAAGCTCTTATGGATGGCAACTGGGAGTTTGCGGCAGAGCAAAGTAGGGAGGTAAGGCATGTTGACTTGAGAATGATAGACAGCACTAATTTGTACATAGTTCATATCGATCTTAATGATTTTGCCTGTGGAACTTGGAACGAATTTTTTGAAGCAGAAGGTCAACAGAAGCCTCAGTTTGTTATTATGGCTGATGGCTTTGAGAAATATGATATTCCATTGTGGCTTGTTGGTATAGTTAGAGAAGATGAGGTCTTTGCTGGTATTGATGATTGTGTAGCTCACTTAGTTGAAATTAATGCAGGGAGAATTGAACAGGATGATAGATGGTTAAGAATTAATGTTTAATTGTTGAAAAGTGAAAGCCGATATAGTAAAGTAGTGATACATTAAAAATTATTTTAATTATAGGGAGCCTAAAAATGGCACAAACGAAGCCGGAATATGAAGTAAATGATGAATTTAATGCAATGGCAGCTCAGATCGCAGATAAGTATCCTGAGAAGTTCAGCCATGTAGAAGTTGGTAAAGTTTGCTGTGTAAACATTACTAATAAAGAAAAAAAAGATGTGCCAGCAGGTCAAAGAATTTGGAAGTTAGGGGCAGTTAAGATGCCTGTTGCTCTTCATTGCCCTTATGGATGGTATGTTGTTCTTAATCAGGAAGATTGGGATGAGAAGAGTGAAAAGCATAAACTTTTATTGGTAGCAGAGTGCTTGCATGGATTGCCTGATGGTGAAGATAATATGGGCAAAGTTTCTGCTCCTGATACCAAGGGCTATCATGCTATATTTAATACCTTTGGATTAGATTGTCATGATGATCCTGAAGCTCCTCATATTTTAGATGAAGATATTCGTTGGAAGAGCTAATAGTGTATCGAATAGATAAGTTTTTACAGTATTATAATAGTTTGAAAGATTGTCAGGCGGAGATAGAGCCAGGGGTATGGGTCAACGCTCGACCCCTGCTTTTCTATAACGGTATCCTAACAAAAGATTATTGGCGTGAAAGAAAACAGAGAAAAAAAGATGCCAAAGCAGTTATGAAGGGTGAGGCTATAGCAGTAACTTGGAAGAACTCAGAATGAGTGCAACATATAAATGTAATTGGTGTGGTGAAGAATTGCATAAGCATATTAACTCTTATCATGACTCTATTTATGTAGACAGAATATTGCATGGCATTTTTGATATAGCTAGCGTTCATGTAACGGTGGATATAGCGACGGATAACAGAGATTTAGATCTCTGCGAGAAATGTATGAATGATATAAAAAAAGAAGCTTTTATAAAAAATATTAATTTGTGTTAAAGGAGTAGTTATGACAAAGTATCAAGTATGGTCAAGAGATGAGTATGGACAAGGAAGTATTCTTCATACTTATGAAGAGCTGGATGAAGCAATTAAAAGAGCTAAGCAGGAAGTGACAACTGCTAATGTAAACAATGCTCTAACTGCTGATGATAGAGAAAAGAATTGGGAAGCATATATGGTCATGGTAGGATCAACTTCTAAAGGTCGTAAGCATAAGAGATATGTTTATGCTGGAGGTAATGTGCGTACCAAACAAAACGTCTATGGAGTAAAAAAGGATGGCAGTGTAGAAGATATTACATTGGGAGATGTTCCGTCTTCAATGGTCAGGATCTATCTAGGGAATGTTTCTACAGATAGAAAAAAAGAAGTGGACTGGTATGCAAAGGATGCAAGAAGAAATGTTATAGATAAAATTGATCATCCTGATTTGGATGCTAAGACTCATTTCTTTATCACTAAAATAGAAGTAGATTAATCAATGGCAAAGAAATTTGATAAAGTAAAAGATAGTGGCAAAGAACAGAGTTTCGGAACAGGTGCTGTAAGGGACATACAGGAAGGTAAAGGGCGTTTTGATTTACTTCCACCATATGCTTTATTAAGAGTGGCAAAGCATTTTGAAAATGGTGCTAATCGGTATCAAGAAAGAAATTGGGAAAAAGGTATCCCTTGTAGTAGGTATCTCGATTCTGCTTTTAGGCATATGATCAAAATAATGATGGGTCTTGATGATGAAGACCACGAAAGTGCCTGTGCTTGGAATTTATTATGTCTTATAGAGACTAAAGCCAGAGCGGATATGGGTATTTTGCCAAAAGAGTTAAACGATCTTCCTACTATATATAATGATCATTTTGATGAAATTTTTGGAGAATAAACAATGAGATGTCCTAAGTGTGGTTGTAGATTATTACGAATTGGTGAAACGGAATGCGAATGGTGTGGACCTGTTGAACCAGTAACCGAAGAGGAATATAGTGAAGCTGAGAGGGATAATTAAAATGTTAGAAAAAAACGGATTAATGCCTGATCTAAATGATGGTGATTTTCCAATGAGTAGAGATCATGGATATGAAGATTTTAAATGCATGAGCAGGTTATGTATCTCTAACCGTGTAGGAAAATGTATAAGTCCTTCTCGATGCACCATAGGTGAAGATGGCAAGTGTGAAGGATTTAAGCTAAAGAAAGATTTTGAAGAGTGATATGATACATTACAAGTCACGTTACAGGTGGAGGAATATTTGTTGCGGTGATAATTCCGATACACTCACGATTACAAGAAACAAAAAGAAAGTTACCTGTAGGAAGTGTAAGAATTCAACAGAATTTAAACAGAAAACGAAGTGGCAAAAATTTTTGAAGAAAATAAGATGGAAGTTGAAATAATATTTCATAGTTCTTCAACTCCGAAGCGGATTAAGAATGTTAAGCAATTATACACTAAGGGACAGATGGTGTGTATGCAGTTAGATGATGAATGGATAGTCCGTTATCCTCTCCTCAATGTTTTTTCTGTCGCAAGCAAACATGAGAATCATATAGGAACAACTCAGAATGAAAGTTAAAAGAGTTAAATATTTTTTTAATCACTGGAAGCTGGGGACCCATTTAGTTTTTAGGACTAAGAGATTTGGAGTTAATAATAAATGGTGGTCTACTTATGATGCTATGTTCGGGTGGTCAAACTGGAAAAGGTTTTATTCGTTAATATTGATAAGACCTATGATCGAGAATATAAAATTTATGAAATTAAGAGCAGGAACTATGGCTCATTTCTTGACAGATGAAGATTATAAATTAGTGTATAACGAGGAAAAATAAATATGTCAATAGAAGATTCATTAGCTTTAAAATATCGCCCCAAAAAATTATCAGAAGTTATAGGACAGCCAAGAGCAGTCAGAGCATTCACTAATGCTTTTAAGTCAAACACTCTTCATCATGCTTATATATTAGCAGGGAATTTTGGGACAGGAAAAACAAGTTTGGCGAGAATTATTGCAGCAACTGAAAATTGTAAAAAAGGTGGGAAAG
>SDBT01019137.1_pt1 | contig 10737 bp, 11 predicted proteins | sample 2277101 | NCBI WGS metagenome assembly SDBT01 (sample SAMN10404973, study PRJNA504765) | marine sediment metagenome | isolation source: marine sediment core GS10_PC15, 103 cmbsf | place: Arctic Ocean: Southern Knipovich Ridge | collected 2010
GAATGGCGTACGTAAATTTGTTGAAAGGTGGCGCCATCGCCGGACAACAGTCGATGACGAAAACGGGCCGGGCAAACAAACGAATATAATACTCCCACTCTCGAGAAACGGACCTCGAAACGACCAAAGAGTCCACGTCGACAAATGGGATGACAGTGCACCAAACGAAACTGCGCATTTGCGTTCGTCTGGTCACGCGCGTGTTTGCAAACGATGAACGATTTCCAATCCCAAACACTGGAACTTAAATCAATTATAGCGGTTTGAACAGTTTCGGGGGCGGGCCGAGGACGACGAAAGAGGCCACGGTGGCGATAATGATCATGTCGCTGATGAGTCGCGCGGCTCGCGCCGTATTGTCTGCGTCGTTCTCCTTGAGCGCCACGATGGCGAGGGTAAAAAGAGTGATGGGCGCTGCGAGCATGATCAAGACGAGCACAAGGAACAGCGCGGTCTTGCGCTGCGTGACGCACGCGGTGCCCATGGCACGCCAGGCCAAGTAGCCGATTTGCGCGAAGAGAATCGCCGACGCGGTCGCCGAGACAGTCAGCAACTGCGACGCGAGCTTTCTGTTTCCGCGCTGGATCTCGGTGAGCGCGAGCGCGCCGAACAAAACGATCGCCAGAAAAATGGCGATCGACAACACGCGCGAGTTCGCAGACGGCATCTCCCACATGATTTACAACGCGGCGGCAGAAAATTACCGCTTAAAAAGCGCGCCCCGTTTACACAAAAACATGGACGGCGCACGGACAGAGACATGTATCGACATTTCGCCGGATCTGAGCGTGGGGACCGACTGTTGGGAGAGCTCCCCCTGCCAACATTCAGTTCAGGTCGGTGGCGTTCAGCACTTGTGGTGTATCGGCGACATTGCCGCGCTGATCTTGAAGCGCGGAATCAAAATCGCACTCACGACCGAGTATAATGCCTGCCTCGTCACCGCGCTGTTCAAGCAGGCGCCAAAACAAAACCTGCCATCGTTTCTGGAAATTGGTCCGCCCACGCAGCACAAGTGCCCCGCGGGGCACCCAATGTACGCCGTCGGCCGCGCGCTCGACAACGGGTGGAGCTGCAACGGGTCTTCGGACTGCGCCCTGGCCGAGCTGTGGCAGAGCGCCGGCGTCGAGCGGTTTCGCTGCTTTGCGTGTGATCACGACCTTTGCCACGGATGCCTCGCCAAGTGACGCGTTGTTTCTTCTCCCAGCAGAGAAGAAAAGAAAAACCTGGGATTAGTACGCGGTCGGGTACTGGGGGTGGCCGCTGAAAATGTGTTCCCCGAGCTGGCCCGCCGTGCGCGGCCAGTATTGGGACACGTACCGCCCCCCGTCTGGGAAAATTGGCTCGCGGTAGGTGTTGAACCGCAGCGGTTCGCGCCCCTTGTCGAACCGCCCCGTGAGGACGAGCATCGCGACGAGGCCGGCCACCAGCCCGAGAAGGAGCACAGTCAGGAGACCTTCGATTTTTACGCGCGCCATTACCACTGGCCCAACAATTATTTCGGCGATTTTTCGGCGGTGCGCAAGGCCGGCCGCGCTGCATGTGGTGACAAAAGGTTCCATTCGATCGGCGCTGCTTCGAGTCGGCGACCTTTTTCTTTGGAAATGAGCGCTCGGTACTGTCCTTTGCCGGCCGCGAGGCGGGGTGGCGGCATATCCGGACAAGATTTCACCGCGAGCACCCGTTTCGGCATGAGCCCGAAAAACCCGCGTGCTGTTGCTTCTGCGGTGGGCGCAGCCGTCTCGAACCACCCCGACGTGCCAAATATCCATTGGTATTCCTCGGGACAGTCGACCTTTTCTTCCGGGAGCAAGTCGTGCCTCCACACGCAGGCCAGCACTTGCTCGCCGAGAAGCCGGCCCGCGTCGACGTGGACCGTGGTCTGAAATTTAAAAAACCGCGCCTTTTTGTCCGCGCGGCGGACGACGGGGATTGGGCAGGCCAGCGTGCCCCGCCCGGCCGGGTCGTCCATGGCCGCGTTGGCGAGCGCGTCGGCGTCTGCGTTGAGCGCCCGGCCAATGTGCTCGAACGTGACGCGGTCGAACTTTGTTCGGGCGGCGTCGCACCGGCGGAAGAGGGGGAGCAGATTCGGCGATTTGCACTTCCACGCCCCCGCCAGCTGGTTTACCGCGAGCTTGGAGTCGCCCTGCACGTGGAGCGTTCGCACGCCCACGTTGAAAGCCGTCTGCAGCCCGAGCAGCAGAGCAGAGTACTCGGCGAAGTTGTTCGTTTGGACCCCGAGAAACGCGCGCCCGTCGACGACGGTCGCACCCGAGCCGTCTGTGAGAACAAAACCGGCGCCTGCGGGGCCGGGGTTCCCCCGCGACCCGCCGTCGAACTGAAGCAGAAACCCGGCACGGTCCGTAAACTTTTCGTTGGAAGGGCGCGCCATGGTCTGCTAACCTGTGCGCCGGCCGCCGCCGCACAGCCGCAGCTTTTCAGTTTTCTACAATTCGCTGGTGGGTCTGCTGCGGCCGAAAGGATTGGGCCCGACGCCGAACTGGGAACCGTACCGCGGGTCGTCGAGGGTGTCGACGTCGTCGGTGGTGTGGCGGACGGCGTTGGCGTCGCTGACGTCGATAATTTCGATGTTGTCGTCGACGCCCACGAGAACGTGGGCGTGGTCTGCGCTCGTGGGGAGCGCGCCGCCGCTCGCGGGGAACGGGTCGCGCGAGCCGCCGTTGGACGGCCCGCGCTGCGACACGCACACAAACCCGAACACCGCCAGTACGACGAGAAGAACTGCGATCAGCCAGCGATCATTACCCCGGGCCATTTTTCTGTTACCACAGATCAAGATTTTTTAATCCGCTTTCGCGCGCACCTTTTCGCGCGCGCGTCGTCGCGGAGCGGCGCGTAGTTCAGGTGGAGCTTGCTCCCACCGGGTGAACCGCGTTAATTTTTCGGCGCCGCGTGGGGGCAAACGTGGCGGTCCCTGTCCGGACGTGGCGCGCCGCAAATTTTCCATTTCTCCCTGCGGGAAATGCGTGCAATTCTCGGCATTCAGCGCCGCAGCCACGAGTTCCCGGACGCGCACCGCGCGCCGTGGACCAGCGCGCACTGAGCGACGCAATCAGGGTCGTCGCTGTACCCGCATTCTTCGGCGCAGTACTCGAGGACGTTCAGCTCGCAGACGCACGCCGCGCGGCATCCCATGTCGTTTCTCGCGCCGGCGCACCGGGCTTCGCACTTGTCTTCGATCGTTTTGATCGCCCCGAGGGCGCGGCCAGCTGCGCTCGGCCGCTTCGCGAAGTCGTCGGCGAGGGCCTGGGACACGAGCCGGTCGCAGACCATTCCGCAGGCCCAGGCGTTCTGCGAAAAGCGTTGGCGGGGGTCGGACCGTTCGCACTTGCGGACGCACTTGGCGTACTGGCCGCGGAATTTCGCCGCCCCGCCGAGGACGTTGCCGTAGGGCTCGCCCGCCGGCGGGCGGCCGGCCAGCCGCCCAAACACCAAAACCGCCGCAATGACCGCCAACACGAGGCACAGAGATCGGTCCATATCTGTTTACTGCGACGCAACACAAAAACGGGAAATTCGTTGGAAAACCCAAAATTGTTGTGCGTCCCCCGGCCCCCAGACGCCGCAACCACACACGATGTTGGATTCGGCCCAAAATACTGCACTTGCGACGGTGACCATTTTGGCGGTCGGGTTCGCTTTCGCGGTCGGGTTCGCTTTCGCGTACCGGCGCACGGCGTACCGGAGCGCCGTGGCAGAGGTGGATATGGATCCGTGCGAAACGTGCCAAAAATGCGAAGCTTGCTGCGCCTGCGAGGCGTGACCACGGGCGGGCGCGGGCCATTTCTTCTCTCCAGCCGAGAAGAAACCCCGCTCACCGTCGGAGGGCGGCCAAGCAGCGCACCAGCTGCGGCGTGGCGGGCACGCCGGCCAGCTCTCGCGGCTCCAGCTTCACCAGTCCCCCGCCGTACGTGCGGCCGGCAGCGCGGAGAACGTCGGCACCGGTCGCCGCCAGACACGCCGCGACTTCGGCCAGCCGCGCCGGGTCGTCGGCGATCCACGCGTGCGCCGGGTCGACAAACTCGAGCGACATGTAATTGTTGGTGACGACGGCGGCGCTGTGGTTCGCGACGAAGCGCACGGGCGGTTTGTCGGCGCCGGCGCGCCCCATGTAGGTGCACGCGAGCGGCGCCCGCGGCCGCCGCGGCAGCGCCCACCACGGCGTGCGCTGCGCGCACAGGTACCGCTTGTCGAACCCCAGCGCGGCGCCCGCCGCGACGTACCGCCACACGTCTGGGAACCCGGCCTTCAAACTTTCCGCCGGCAGGGCGCACACGAACAAGTACCGGCGCAGGTGCGAGGGGACGTCGACGTCGCCGTCAGGCGCCGCGCCGATCGTCGCGCCCCTCGGGAGCATGCGCGGCGGCGGCAGCACCGGCACGAGAAACCGCGGCGGGATCTCGGTGGCGCCCGCGGCCACGACGAAGAACTGGTTTGCGCCGGTCGCGACGCCGCGCCGGATCCGGAAGAAGTCGCCGAGCCGCGGCCCGGCCTGCGGCGCTGCGGCGCGGCCGGAGAAAAACCCGAGCCACTTTGGCGCGCCGCGCAGGGCGCGGATCGCAACCGCGACGGTCGTCTCGGGCGCCGCGAGGCTCGGCCCCGCCGTAAACGCGACAGAGCCCGGCGCGTCGCCGCCGCGGCGAAACACAACGACGGCTGAACTGACCGTCGCGTCGCCGAACTGGACGTTCGCCTCGCCGAACCGGTGGATCCGGAGGAGCCGCACGCCGGAACACAAAAAGCGCCGCACCGCTTCGCCGTAGTTGACGGCGAAGAGCTCGCTCGGGACCAGCCACACGCCGACGCCGCCGTCGCGCAGCCACAGGCGCGACAAGCAAATAAAGTACGCGTGGAGCCCGCTGAGCAGCGACAGGGCGACGCCGGTCTGCCGCTCGACGGCGTCGCGCAGGGCGCGCTTCCGCGCGGGGGCGAGGAGCTGGTGCCGCACGTAGGGCGGGTTGCAGATGCACACGTCGGCCCAGCCGACCGGCGGCTGGTCGAGGAAGTCGGCCGTCGCCAGGTCCAGCGCGCCGCTCTTGATTTCGTCGCGGAACACCGCGGCGGCGGCGACGCTGTACGCGGGGTCGACCTCGAACGCGCGCACGGTGCACGGGCGGGCGCAGTCGCCCAGGAGGGCGGCTGAAAACGTGCCGCTCCCAAAGGCGGGCTCAAGAACGCGGACGCGACCGCGCGCGGCCGATTGCGTCTCCTGAAGGGCGAGCGCCACCATGTCGCGGGCCAAAGCGGGCGGGGTCGCGAACTGGCCCAGCCGCACCCGGTCGGCGCGCGTTTTGCTCTGGTCGACGGCGGCGAGCATTGCGAGGCGCCGCGCTTCGAGCGTCATCGTCGAGTCTGCGCCCGTGCGGTTAAATAAGGATTCGGGTTTTTTCTCTTCGACGGTCGAAGAGAAAAAAGACACCACTGGGTTTTTACTGTTTACTGTTTACTGCTTGTGATGGGTTTGTTTGGAGGACGGGCGAGTGTCCACGTCGGTTTCTGCATTGCAGCCTCGTATTCTTCGTAAGTTGCAGAAGTGAGCAAACCAATCATTTGTTTTACTTCCTCGGTCGACAACGGCTTGGCCGTACTTCCTTCAACAATGTGGCCGGCCCGCATTTGTTCGTCGGGAATAATATCGTTGAAAAGAATTGCTCTCGCCAACGAAAGCACGTCACCGCTCGGAGGCATGTGCTGCTGGAAGAACCGTCGCTGCGACACGCCAAGCATCGCGGTTTTAACTTCTGGCGGGATATCTTTGGCAGCGCCAATCGCTTCGGTAGAATACAACATCCCTCTCTAGTGGTTGAAAGATCGCGCTTTAAGATGTTTCAAAACGAAAAGCGTGGTGGCCCGTTTTGCTCGGGTCGACGGCGACGCTCTTCGAGCTTTTTTTTCCTCTTGCTTCGGCGCGAGCAAGAGGAAAGAGGCTGCAGCTAGTAGCTTCGGCCAAACAGGGTCCACTTTGCGGCAGGTCCCGAGCAACCCACGCAAAGGGTACCGTCAGACATTTCAGGTTGGTCGAAAGGGATGCAGAGGCTTTTCGCGCTGCCTGACATTTTTTCTTCTTCGCCGTCGACGGTCTCGCGCGTCTTCTCTTTGATCGACTCTTCGCATTTCCCGTCGTCGCACGACGGCGCCAACACGAAACACCGGTCGTCCAGCGCCGACACGAATTCCTGCCACGTGTGAACCTTCCGCTGCTTCGACGCCAACTTTCCGCGCGCTTTCGCCAACATGTCGGTTTGAATAATTCCTAGCAGGTCCAGGGCCCGTTCCTCGACGTTGTCCAGCGGGCACGTCTCCTTGACGCCCGTGTCGCGCCGCACCAACACACATCGGTGTGCGTTCATGTCGTTCGGCCCAAACTCAACCCGAAGTGGGACCCCCAGCCACTCCCAGTGGTTGAACTTCCAACCTGGCGTGTGCTGGGCCCGGTCGTCGAAGTCGACGCGTATGAAACGTTTTTTCAACGAAAAAAACAGGTCGTTCGCCATTGAATCGAACCGCGCGCGCTCTCCGGCCGGAATGTTGCGGCTGATGGGGACGACGACGACCTGAGTGGCCGCGACGCGAGGCGGAATCACGAGGCCTTTGTTGTCGCCGTGCTGCATGATCATCACGCCAATCGCGCGCGTCGAGATCCCCCACGAATTCTGGTACGGGATTCTCTTGTGTTTGAGTTTGTCGACGTATTCGATGCCAAAGATCTTGCCAAAATTTTGGCCCAGCCCGTGCGACGTCGCGGCTTGCACGGCGCGGCCAGCGGGCGCGATGAACGTCTCGATCGTCGCCGTGTAGGCGGCGCCGGGAAATTTCTCGGTTTCGGTTTTCAGGCCCTGGATGACGGGAACGGCCAAAAGTTCCTCGTACACGCGCGCGTACAGCGCCAAAATGTCGCAGACTTCGGTGTCCGCTTCGGCTTCCGTCGCGAAGGCGCTGTGCCCCTCCTGCCAGAGGAACTCGCGGGTGCGAATGAAGGGCGTCGGATTTTTGAACTCCCAGCGGACAACGTTCGACCACTGGTTCAGCCGCAGGGGCAGGTCACGGTGACTTCTTATCCATTTTGCGTACGCGGGGTACACGACCGTTTCCGACGTCGGCCGGATGGCGATTGGCAGGTGGAGGTCCTTTTTGCCGGCTTTGGTGACCCACGCGACTTCCGGGCTGAACCCCTGCACGTGGTCTGCTTCTGTTTGAAGGGCCTTTTCTGAGACGAGCATCGGGAAATACGCGTTTCGAACCCCTACTCGGCGTAAATGTTCGTTGACAAAGTGCTGGATTTGCTCCCACACGAAATAACTGTTGGGGCGCAGAATGTAGCACCCGGAAATGTCGTAGTACTCGATCATTTCTCCCTTCGTGAGAACCTGAGAATACCAACCCGGGAAATCGTGCTCCTTGCGGGCGGTGATTCCGATTTCAGGTTTCAGGTCCATTTGGGGCTCTGAGCGGGACAGCGCGCAGCGCGGCGGGGGGATCAGTTTTGTGCTTTGGCGCCCCCGAAAATTGAATCTGCGTTGCCGCGCCCGGGGGTCGCCGAAAAGAAGCCGGCATGAACCGAACTTTGCACGACAAGTGTACCTTTCTGTGCGACGGAGGGCGGCGGGCGTGCTGCGCTGCCGCAAACAGCTGCCTCGCCGGCCAGCCGCTGTGCACCCCCCACTACAAAATTGAGTACAAACTTCGTGTTGCGCTCGTGGCCAGACAGTTCGCGGCCAGAGGGTACAAACTTCGCGTTGCGCTCGTGCCCAGACAGTCCGCCGCAAAAACCTAACACCCCCGCAAATTTCTTTTGGCCTGGCGCCCAAAGAAACCACCAAAAATTGAAATCTGCTCCGCCGCCTTCCGTGCGTCGACCCCACGCACGCACCAAAAAGAAATGCTTACCGGACCCTACGACATTTACAAGGCCTTCACGGACCGCGAGTTCACCAACAGCAAAACGGCCATTTTCGACCTCGTCGACAACGAGTTCGACGCGGGCGCGGCGCACGTCGTGGTGACGACCGACGACAACACTCTGACGATCGTGTCCGACGGCGCGGGGTGGACCGGGTACACCGACGCGCAGATCAAGGACAACATGGTGCCGTTCCGCGCGAAAGGCCACGCCCCCAGCTCGCTCGGCGAGTTCAATTACGGGCTCAAGGGCGCGGCGATGCACTGGCGCGCGCTGCTCCAGCTGTACTCGCACGCCCGGGCCGAAGAGGGCGGCTCTGCCAAGTCGCTCCAAATCCGGTGCGACTTTGACGCGATCCTCAAGAAGAACACCTTCGAAGACGGCGACTTCGCGTTCGACCGGAAGACGGACTGCTCGTTCGACGCCCTCGCGACCGGCGGGGTCTCGCGGGGGAGCTTCAAAAAAATCACTGCGGCGTTCTTGAAGGCGCGGGGCGGCAACACCCCCCCTGCGAAAACGTGCGTCCTGCACATCACGATGAACGCCAACTTGCTGGGCAAAGAGCGGGGCGTCCAGTTCAACACAGGGTCGGCCGAGTACGTTCCGTCGGTCAGCCTGTTCCACGCGCTGGGCAACCGGTACCACCGCCGCCTCGGCTCGCAGCGGCTCGGATACTACGACCGCGCCACAGACAGCATCGTGTGGGCCGACCCCGCCCACTACGACAAGCTGCAAATCGCCGAGCGGGCCATCCCGCGCCAGCACCACGCCAACCGAATCCGCCGAGGGCGCATCAAGGTTTACGAATGCCCGCCGCCCGACCAGGGCGCCGCCGACCCGCAAAAGTTCTACATCGAATTTTACCTTGGCGAAAAGCTCGTGAAAACGCTGCAGCAGACGCCCTGGCACCCGAAACCCTCTTGCCGCGGGTTTTTCGTGCCGAAGCGCCCCGTCGACCAGCAACAAAACGTGCTCAAGTACGTCTGGGACACGGTCGACATTTTGTTCCCCGAGAACTGCGTCAAAGCCGGCCCGCTGCGCGAGTACCTCAAGAAGATGGGGTGGGCGGAGTCGGACAAGGTCGACCTGTGCACGGTCGACGCGGTCCTGAACGGGGTCGTGTTGGGGACGTCGATCAAGCTGCGGGGCGACAAGCGCATGCGGCAGCACACGACGGTCGCGATCTTCGACGAACTGTCCAAGGACGTGCTGATGAAAACGTCGCACCCCAACAAACTGACCCAAGAACTCCCCGCTTTCCCTGCGCGCATCCTCGGAAACTTCCGGCAGATGCAGCGCACCTCGCCCTTCAACGGATTCTTTCCCTGGGCCAGCCAGGCCCGCAAAAAAGACGCCCAGGACGAGCGCAGCGCCCCGTCGAAGGCCCGCGCGCAATCGGCCAAAGAACCCAAGAAGCCGGCGCCCAAGCCGGCGCCCAACAACCCTGCGGCAGCGCTCAAAGCTGTGCGACCGCTGATGCGGCGGCCGCCGCTTGACCGCCAACACAAAGCGCCCGCCGCAGCGCCCAAACCACACGTGGGCCGTCGCGCTGGGGACCCCGCGTGGGACGCGATTGAAAAAGGCTTGGTCGAATGCTTGGGCGCGGTCCGCACACGCAAACGCGACCGCACACGCAAACGCGACCCATGCGCGGCGACAGATGCGCTCTCCAAACTGAACGCCGCGATCACCGACTTTTTGGCCGCGGCTTGTTGAAGAGCCGCCACCGCATTCTTCTCGGCGACGGGACCGAGAAGAATCTGGGGGGACTCGCAGCAGAGCCGGGGCGCAAAGAAAATGAAACGCGATTTTTCGGCGCCGTCCGGGTGTGGACAGAATGAGCACGGTCCGCGACGCGATTTTCGCGGCGGCGGACAGGATCCCCGACGCCGTTGCCAACTTGGTCGTGGAGTTTTGCGAATTCGCATACGTCGCGTGCGTCACAGAAGAGCAGTATATCACAGTTCTCGGGGTGTACGCGCGCGCGGTGCAAGCAACCGCCGCATGTGCGCGGGACCGGACGTCGCTCTGTCGGATCGCTCCTGCGCGGTACTCCGTTCTCTGTCTCTTGGACGGACAGGAGCTCGACGAGCGCTGGGCCGTCACGGGAGACGCGGCCCGATGGCCGCGCAGCACGGCGCTGTCTGGTCGCCGCCGGGCGTACATCGACGAACGGCGCCCGTACGCGTACGGCCGCGGTGGCCTGCGGACGTTGGCGTTCTCCCTGGACGACGCGCGCATGAACGTGCTCAGAGCGGCGCAATCCGCCTGGTCCGGAAAGACCCAACCCCTGCCGGGGTGCACGGACCCCATTCCGCTCGAGTTCACCGTCGACGCGCAAGACGACGACGCCAAAGTCGACGACGCGTAAGAAGGTTCTTTCCTCACTTGATGGTGATGAGAGAAAACTGATTTTAGGTTCAGCGTTTTGTACTTTTCTTTCGTGATTTCGACATGCCTCGGCGTGCCGACTTGAAAATGCGCAATTACGTTTGGTGCACTGTCATCCCATTTGTCGACGTGGACTCTTTGTTCGTTTCGAGGTCCGTTTCTCGAGAGTGGGAGTATTATATTCGTTTGTTTGCTTGTCCCGTTTTCGTCATCGACTGTTGTCCGGCGATGGCGCCACCTTTCAACAAATTTACGTACGCCATTCACAACTCGCATCGTTTTTCAGATGCGGATTTGGCTACTCTTGTACACTTGACGAGCTTGAATTTGGGAGTCAATCCTGCCATCACAAATCCTACCATCACAAATGCGGGTTTGGCACCTCTTGTACACTTGACGAGCTTGGATTTGGGGTACAATGTCGC
>SDBT01019138.1_pt1 | contig 10736 bp, 8 predicted proteins | sample 2277101 | NCBI WGS metagenome assembly SDBT01 (sample SAMN10404973, study PRJNA504765) | marine sediment metagenome | isolation source: marine sediment core GS10_PC15, 103 cmbsf | place: Arctic Ocean: Southern Knipovich Ridge | collected 2010
GACTCAAGACTAGATTTATTAGAGAGCTGCTGTGAGGCAAACGATTCAAGGATTGATTTGGTTGAGTCTTGTTGTGAAGCAAACGACAGCAGACTTGATCTAGTCGAATCATGTTGTGAAGCTAATGATTCAAGACTTGACTTGGTTGGATCATGTTGTGAAGCGAACGATAGTAGATTAGATTTAGTAGAGTCTTGTTGTGAGGCGAATGATTCTCGCATCGATCTAGTTGAAAGTTGCTGTGAAAACAATGACTCAAGACTAGATCTAGTTGAATCCTGTTGCGAGGCAAATGATTCACGGATAGATCGCATAGAGTCAATAATTGAAATTTTAGTAATCAGTGTTTCGAATGAATCAATCATTTCCCGCTTAGATTTATTAGAAAGTTGCTGCGAAGCGAATGATAGTAGGATTGATCTAGTTGAATCATGTTGTGAAAATAATGACTCACGATTAGATCTATTAGAATCTTGTTGTGAGGCGAATGATAGTAGAATAGAACTACTTGAAACTTGTTGTGAGCTACTAATTGAAGATGTGAGTGAGCTTGATGTGTTTATTCGCTCTTGTTGTGATGCAAATGAGTCTCGTTTAGATATATTAGATTCACGTGTTGATCTATTAGAAAGTTGTTGTGAAGCAAACGACAGCAGAATAGAATTACTTGAAACTTGTTGTGAGCTACTAATTGAAGATGTGAGTGAACTTGATGTGTTTATTCGCTCTTGTTGTGATGCAAATGAGTCCCGTTTAGATATATTAGATTCTCGAGTTGATCTGTTAGAAAGTTGTTGTGAGGCAGATGACTCACGATTAGACTTACTAGAATCTTGCTGTGAAGCTGATGATTCAAGATTAGATCGTTTAGAATCATTAATTGAAGAAATAATTGTCAGTCTTCCTGATGATATTATTTCAAGACTTGATCTACTAGAATCTTGCTGCGAAGCTGATGATTCAAGATTAGATCGATTAGAATCATTAATTGAAATTATAGAAATTAGTGTTTCTAATGAATCAATTATTTCTCGTTTAGATCTTCTAGAAAGTTGCTGCGAAGCAGATGATTCACGGCTTGATCGTTTGGAGTCGTTAATAGAAATAGAGATTAATATTAATATTAGTATCGATGATATATTGATTAATTCCCGACTAGACCTTCTAGAAAGTTGTTGCGAAGCAGACGATAGCAGACTGGATTTACTAGAAAGCTGCTGTGAAGCGAATGATTCCCGAATCGATATTCTTGAATCAATAGTTGATACCATTGTTACTGATACCTGCACAATTTTTGTATCAGGAGACTTGAAGTTTGAACTTTCTATGCTTCCTGCAGCTTGTGAAACGGTAGTCTTTGAATTTTCAAAATGCTTTAATCCAAAAGAAAATCCTCCCGCTGTTATTTTTGATCCTGCTTGTTTTGGCAACAATGGGTGTGTCCCATTACCGCCGAAAGCACGATTGGTATTCTCTGGTTTTGGCTGCGTTCAATTGCGAGATGGTGTTATATTTAAATTCCAAGGTACGCCGTGTACAGGGCAAGTGCCGGGTGCTGACTGGCCAGAATTATTATTAGATAATTGTGCCCAAATGAAATTAGATATGAATGCTACTGCAACGATTGGTGGAGGCGATTGCGGCGCAGGTTGCTTTAGAATGAGAAAAGGTGGGTGTGTACTTCTGGAAGAAGATAATTCTTGTTTGATATTTGGACAAAATCAGAAAAATGAACTGTTAGTTGAAGCTAATCTTGGTTCTCATATTACGGTTAATAATCCAACTGCAACGGTATCATTTATTCATGCTGCGATTGATCTTATTTTTGATAATAATAGTGCATTGCAAATTCTTGAAGGTACCATTGAGTTTAATAGTGTGAAAGGTAATTGCGAACCTGCTGGTTACTTAAGGACGCTTGAATTTAGTAACGATTCATGTTTAGTGTTGCCAGGTCAATGTGGTAAGCAATTAGGCCTACTCAGATTATCACCAAATGCACCAACGCATCCATGTGCAGCCGATTCAAGTGAAGTAATGTTTAATAATTTAGGCGGAAACGTTTGCGGAACTGGTGATCTACAATATGTAACGTTCGATGAAAATTGTAATATCGTAGTAAATACAACAACTCAGATTCAAAATAATCATTTCTGTAAGACAGAAAAAATGAGTGAAATATTTATGTGTTTGAGCTACATCTTAATGGAAGAGTTGATCATTCCACCGGATGCAACGATTTTAGCTGTTCAGGGAACGCGGCCAAATCAAGCAGAGTGTGGCAGATTAATAGCATTTTGCCCACAAAATGATATGCCTTGCCGCGACGGATCAGTAGTAGGGCTTTCACAAGGAGATCATGACATATTCTATGACAGCTCGGTGTCTTGTGGTAATTTAGATCAAGTACGTGGATATGATAAATTTGGTAGAGTATTTACCATCTCAAACTGTGATGAAAGCACGCGTACACCGCCAGCACCACCGGCAAATCAAACGTGTTAGGGTAGTATGAAGAAACATATATTTCTTTTTTTAATTTTATTACTCAGCATCCGTTTTGATTATGTTCAATCTGTTGCCTTAGAATTTGAACAAGTTGAAACAACAGTTTATAAGTCAAAAAGAAAAAAGAAGCCAACTATTAAAGAACCAAAAACCTATCAAGAGCCCCTTGGGCGTGAATATTATGATTCATTAGTTCATAAAGCAACAAAGCGCCGTTGGGCTTTTCCGTTAACTACGTATATTTCATTGGAAACAGGTGGATTTAATTGCACTGGGTGTAGCACAAATCTATCGGATACTATTTTTGGAAAAGATCCAATTACATTTAAAGATATTTATCTGTTTTCCAAACTTTCAATTGAAAACAAAGTGCGCATAAATAATTGCGATGCCAAACCTCCCATACGTGGTGATGTCTTGATTGGTATCGCAGGTGTTCCTTTTGGTGGATTTAGTGATGATTTATATACAACGTTACTTGCTCCAGTACAAATTCGTTTTGACGCTGATTTTCGTGAATACGGTTTTTTACCGAGCTTTATCTATCATTATGATTTGGGTTGTAGAGAGCTGTTTGGAGTTGCAGTCGGCGCTACTCTTCCATTCAAAAGTAAACAACACGTTTTGGCATTAACATTTGTTGGAGGAGAACTTTTTCGTGATGGATTTGTTCCCGATACAACACAACGTGAAACATCATTAAGGCAATTTTTCCGACATTTTACTAGTGTAGAAGATTTCTTTTTCAGAGAGGTGCTTGGATCAAAAGGAATTAAGTTTGATCCGATACAACGTAAATCTGGATTTGGTGATGTTTCTGCATTTCTTGCATTTGATTATCATGGGCAGCCTAATATTGAATTTGGATTTTCTATTGGATTTCCAACAGCAGGAAAAGGAAAAGGGTGCAATTTATGGGAGCCAATTTTAGGAAATGGTGGAGGGTTTCAGTTTAGCCCATTTCTTCAATTTATTTTTTCTAGCCAAACTCCATACTTGAATCCTTTTTTTAGAATTGGAGCTGAAGTTAATTCAAGTTTTAGGTCAGGAAATATTCGAGCGCCTGTATTAGTTTCAAATCCTACCCGAACTCAAGTAAAAAATGTTCCCGGTTTAAAACACCCAGCATTTTTTGACGATTTTTATGTGGATCCATTTGAGGAGTTTGATTCATGTGTGCCTTTGCTATCTGATAATAAGATTTGTATGAATCAAAAAGTTGGCAGCAGAGTGCTGATTGGCGTTGGTAATTATGCTTTTGATCTTTTACATGAAAGTTTTCGATGGGGAATTTTTTATGATTTTATGCATAAATCGAAAGATTCGTTTGAGTTTGGTTTAAATTGTTGTGAAGAATCATCTTTAGAAGAATGTTGTTTTTCATGTGATGAAATTGATATGTGTACATTAGAGAAATGTACCGATCAAAATTCCCATACCTTAAGTACTAACTTGACATATAAATTTCGTAATTTTTTTGAGATAGGGTTAGGGGGCCAATTTGTAGTTCTTGGTAAAAATGTTCCCCGCCGCCGTACCCTAACATTCAATGTTTTATTTGTTTTCTAATGGATCTTTCTTCGGGGTCGCATTGATCCTTTTATTTTTTGTTTGAGCTGTTATAGTCAAATAAAACGATAAATTAAAAGGAGAACATGTTGAAAAATAAGAATGTATTATTTCTATCCAGTCTATTCGTTGGGATGATCGTAAATGCGGCGGGCGATTTTACGGTAAAAATCGTAAATAATTCAGGCAATACAGAAATAAAAGATTTGTATGTGGTGGTTAAGGGAATTAATCCTGCTACAAAAAAACAATGCTTTGTAAGAATTCCCACAGATGGTACAGTTGGATCTCTCGTAGACGTTGTTCAGAAAACTGATTCTACCAAGTTTGCAGTTCCTTATACCAAATTAAAAAATAACACAATGCATTTACCCAATCTTGAATCGGGTAGAATTTATCTTTCTATTAACACGCCACTCAAGATGTTAATTGTAAAACAAGGAGCAAACTGGGCGATTGCAGATCCAAGTGCTTATGCAAAAAATGATCCAACATATTATCTACTATATGATAAATGTGAATTTACCTATCTAGGAGATACTACGGTAATTAACCCTACAGCTGTAGACTTTATTGGGTTACCAATCGCAATTACTCAAAACAATAAAACCTATGGCATTACAAAATCACGCGATGCAGTATTTGGTGCTATTCAATCTGCTTTTAATAAAGTGCCAAGTAAGGCAACATGGAATGAATTAATTGAAAAAAATAAACAGGGGACTATTTTACGTATTTTAGCCCCGGGAAAATCAGATCAATATTTTGATAAGAATTATCTTAATGGAACAAAGTATAGCTATATTAATGATGTATGGAGCTATTATGAAAAAAATGACGTAATAGTTGATTGCACTGAGTTGAAAAAACTCGTTAAATTAACGAACTATATGTTTACGGGTCGAGTTGTAAATAATGTTTTTGTATTTACTAACGGTGATAGAACTAAGGATGTAAAGTTCACGCCAAGACCAACCTCAAATCAATTCTTTTTAGCTTCACAGGGTACATTTAATAGAGTAAATAACACACCGGGAGGAGTTATTGTCAGAGACATTACTGCTGCTTGGTCTGTTGGATTACTTCCTGCACCAAATAATACCGTATTAAGCGAAGATTATTTTATTAAAAATAAACCAAACTATTATAAGGTTAACACGAATTTATCAAAACAAGGTCAAAAGACTGGCCCATGGTACGATTTATACGCTGCTGCCATTCATGTGGACGCTAAAATCGAAAATCTATATGCATATCCATATGATGATGTTCTTGGCCAAGATGGCACAAACACCTCCAAAAATACTTATCCAGCTACTTTGACATTAGCGCCTATGTCTAAAACTAAAATTCCAGCCACTAAGAAAGCGGTGAGCACCAAAGAGAAGACGAAAAAAGTAAAAAAGACAAAAAAAGTAAAGCCAAAACTATAGGTGCTAAGAAAAAAACGGCGGTGAGTACCTAAAAAGAAAAAAAATTATAGATTTAACTTTGTGATACCAAATAACCTTCAATAAATTTCATCAGTTCACCGTCCAAAATTAAATCAGGCTGTGGAGATTCAATATTAGTTCGATGGTCTTTTACCATCTTATATGGATGCAAAACATACGAACGAATTTGGGAACCCCATTCAATTTTTTTCTTTTGAGTGCCTGCAGCAACCTTTGCCTCACGCTCTTCTTTTAACTTTTGCGCAACTCTTGCATAGAGCATTTTCATTGCAGTTTCTTTATTCTGGGTTTGCGATCGTTCGTTTTGGCATTGTGCTACAATTCCGGTTGGAAGATGAGTAACACGAACGGCAGAATCGGTAGTATTTACATGTTGGCCACCAGCACCACTTGCTCGATATGTGTCGATACGTAAATCATTCTGCGGAATTTCTAGTGCGATTTCAGGAACTTCAGGAACAACCGTTATTGCGGCGAATGAAGTGTGTCTTCTTTTATTGGCATCAAACGGAGAAATCCGAACTAAACGATGCACCCCATGTTCAGATTTAAAAATGCCGTACGGGTTATTACCTTTTATATATAACGTGGCAGATTTAATACCGGCTTCATCAGCTGGTTGATAATCCACAACAGAAATTTTGTAACCTTCTCGTTCACAAAATCGTTGATACATACGCAGCAGCATGTTTGCCCAATCTTGTGATTCAGTGCCACCTGCTCCTGCATTAATACTCAAAAAGCAAGCAGAGCTATCTTCTGGTTTTTGAAGCAAAAGCGCAATTTTAAACAGTGCGACTGTCTTTATTAGTTTTTGCACATCGGTTTTGATTTTCTGGAGCTCTTTCTCATCTTGAGAAAATAGATCAATCAATTCATTAAGTTCTTTATAAGTTTGAGTAATATAAAGATACTGTTCACGTTGATTTCTGATTTGTTGCAACTCTTTAGATATGTGAGCTTGCTTTGGATCTTTCCAAAAATCCTCTTTATGAGTAGTTTTTTCTAGCTCATTAAATTTGTTTTCAAGACCAGCATTTTTCCAAAACGTTTGAATTGTTTTAATATCCGGTTCAATTAATTTGAGCTGATCTTTTAATTCATCGATAAGCATGAGCTGTCCTTTATAATGATCCCTTTTTTTTAGTATAACCGAATGTAGAATTGGTTCAAAGGAAGATTTATGATTGAATACTTAGAACTATTTATCTATAATTGGGCGCAACATGAATTTTTTACAAAAGAGGATCACTATGCTTCATCTTTTTTTATTAGTTTTTTTGATCCCTTCTATCGGTACTATTCAAGCTATGGAGAAGCTTGAGGTAGAATCCGGTGTTCCAGCAGAAGTGAGTAGAGCCAGAATTAAAAAACGAAGAAGAAAACGAATAGTCAAGGCGGCCGTTGTAAGCGGTCTATTATTAACAGCCGCGGCAACTGTGGGAATAATTTCACATCAGAATCAAGTTGTACAAGTTGAGCCAACGATATCTCCAACTCCTTCATTCTCAATGAGTTCAGATGCTCCAACTGTTTCACCTACTATGTTTGGTTTTCCTACCCCTTCCCCAGTTTCCACTGTTCAAGACTTAAATGAATCAGTGAATAATGTAACGTATGTTGAGCCAACAATATCTCAAATTTCTTCAATGAGTTCAGATGCTCCAACTGTTTCACCTACTATGTTTGGTTCTATGTTTGGTTTTCCAACCCCTTCACCAGTTTCCACTGTTCAAGACTTAAATGAACCTGAGAATAATGGCTTCGTAGTTTATGATAAAATAATGCCTGATATTTGGTATTTAGGGCGAAATATGGAGGATGAAATTACTCGTCATTATTATCCACTGGCGGATTGTTCATTGTCGGAATATGATCCGGTGAATTACACAAGTTCGACCTGTAAACCAAATAAAAGTAGTAGATGGATTGGTGCTTGCCCAGCAATTTTTTACAAAGTGCTCACATTGAATGAGAGTGAAGAGGATTGGAGAAATATTGCAGATAGCGGCTTTAAGTGGTTAAAGTTTAATCGAGATCAGGCTGATGATTCAAGCTGTACTTTTTACAGTTGTAACGGTGTAGATAAAATGGAAAGTTCTATGCAAGATGATGCTCCCAATTGTGAACTTCCATTAAAAAAAGTAACTATGCGTAAAGAGATATATACATTCAAAAGAGGAATATGTAGCTATTTTGCAAGTACAAACTACTTTATGAAAGGTTTGCTTGTTTTAAAGAGAATGTATGAAAAATATTTTCCTACTTTAGGGGATAATTATTCAGAATTTTATCAACAAAATCGGCAATTTTTTTATGGTATGTGCGATACTGATTTTTTCTATGACAATTATTATCAAAGATGTTTTGATACTGTAGATCCTCGATTCCAAAACTATTGTAAATATTGTCCAGAACGTAAATTGGCTGAAGGCAGTAGTCCTAATACGTATCCACAGGAAGAAACGGTATGCAAATTACTGCGCATGCAATGTTCAGTAAGCGAAGAATACTATCCGGAAGATTATGATTTTTATGAAATTGATTGATGATTCCTTAAAGACTCGTATATACAAAACGGAGCCAAGGAGCTCCGTTTTTTTTAAAGTTAATGTATGAAAGTTTTATTGGCCCATTGCTTTTTCAATGCATTCAGCTGCACCAACGTGCTCATTTTCTCGAGCGATTTCCAATGCATTTTTTCCATCATTATTTTTGAGAGCTAAATCTACATTATGATCAACCATAAGTTGAGCAATTTCAGTGATAGCTCTTTTTTCAGCACAATCTGCATCATCACATGCTTTACCCGATGCGACCATAGCCATGAGTGCATTATTACCATTTTCATCGAGCCGGTTTATATCAGCTTTTCGTTGTAACAATGATCGTACTGAATCAACATTAAAAGAAAGTGCTGCTTCAAATAATGAAATTTCAGCTTTTACTTGAGCAGCTTCTTCTGCGTGCAATTGGTTTGCAAATGGCATTGCACTGCTCAAAAGAAGAAGTGAAAATATATGCTTATTCATTCAGAATCTCCGGTTGGTTTGGATGTGATGTTTTTTAATTGTGCATAAGTGTATCGCGAATGAATAAGATGTCTAGATAAAGGCAAAAAAAAGAGACACCCGAAAGTGTCTCTTTTTTTTAATCTAATAATAGATTACTTAGCGCAGTCTTTGCAAAGTACTGCAGTAACTAGTTGTGCTTTAGCTGAAGCTTTTGTAGTTGCTCTTAATGCTTTTGCTTGATATTTGTTGATTTTTTTCATTCTATCAAACAATTTTCTAGCAATTTTTTTTGCATTGTGACGGCATTTTTTTCTATTTGCTTGATCAAAGCGGTATGCCATTACAGTAGCGTATTCTTGTTGAAGCTGTGTTAATTCAGTTTCTGCACCATGTACTTTACAGAAAGTACGCTTAGCAGGTTTTGCTGTATGAGCTTGTACACCAGCAACGATTAACGCTGACAATGCTAGTATAGATAGTTTGTTCATTGAGAACCTCCATTATAGTGATAGTTATATAACCTCATATTTCAGAATAGTTATTTTTCTTAAAAAATCAACTATTTATATTGAAAAAAGGGCCTTTATTAGGGCCCTTTGATCAATTTAAGTTATCTGAGGCAACGTTTGCATCTATTACGTCTAACTGCTGCTTTTTTAACTGCTTGTTTTTTAACGTTTTTTCTTGCTGCTTTTTTTGTTGCCAGTGTTTTTGCTTGTTGTCTTTCAGCTGTTATACGAGCTGCTAATCTAAGTTGTCTTTGAGCAACCCTATCGTTTTTCTTATATGCCGGTGCATGAACTGCTTGACGAACAGCTGCTGGTCTACGCATCCCGCAACTACCACCTGAACATCCAGCAAAAGCTGCATTGGCGATAGCACAAAGTGATAATACTACTAATAGTTGTTTCTTCATCAGAAACCTCCATTTTTTGAGGATTTATGAAATATGCCCAAAAAGGGCTTATTTTCATATTGTATTATTTGAGCCCTTTTGTCAAAAGGGTAGGGCCCCTTTGGAGGGGTGATTTCCTCTATAAACCCTAAGGAAATACCTCTATTTCCCTTGTAGGCAGTGGTTGCTATTTGTCAATTTCCTGCTATACTCTTTATATAGACATATCCTAGGTATCCAAGAGGTCCAAAATAGGCATCTGCTAGAATGGGTAAAATGAAGGAAAAAGGTAAATTATTCATCATTTCAGCCCCCTCAGGAGCAGGTAAAACAAGCCTAGTAAATGCAATTCTTAAAACAATTGGACCACATCATCCCATTAGCAGGATGATTACCTACACAACCAAGCAACCACGAGCTATAGAACAGGATGGATACGATTTTCATTTTTTGACAGTTTCGGCATTTGAAAGCAGAATTCGTGAAGGGTTTTTCCTTGAATGGAGTAATGCTTATCAGGCTTATTATGGGACTCCACGCTCTATTATTAATGATATTGAGCAAGGAGTATCATATATATTGGTTATTGACCGTGTTGGAGCGCAGCAGATAAAAAGGCACATTAATGATGCTATTTTGATCTGGCTTGAAGTGCATCATATAGATGTTTTAAAAGAGCGTCTTTTAAAGCGAGGCACAGAAAGTGAGGCTCAAATGGAGCAGCGGTTAAAAAGGGCACAGCAAGAAATACAGCTTGAGCAGCAAGAACCATTGTATGAGTATCATATAATAAATGATAACTTTAATAAGGCAGTTGAGAATTTATACACTATTTTTGCTGAAAAATTAGACATTGCTCAAATGCCCAAAAGCCAAAAGAATAGATTGAGCAATTTAGCCTATTAATGGCACTTTAAGACTGATGTTTTTTTGACATTAAAAAATGAAAAAAAATAAATTGAAAGAAATATAAGAAATTATTCTAAAAACGTTGACACTCATAAATATACAGGTATAATTTTACCTATCAATTGGAAATAAAGATTCGTTTAGAAATAAAAAAATTCATTTTTTGTGCAACAAAAATTGCTCAAAAAAGTATCTTAAGTTCTTTGAAATACACGAGATTAAAAATATAACCTGGTTTGTCTTTAAAGAGACAACCGTTAATTTTTGTAATGAAGAGTTTGATCCTGGCTCAGAATAAACGTTGGCGGCGTGCTTAACACATGCAAGTCGAGCGAGAAAGCTCCTTCGGGAGTGAGTACAGCGGCGGACTGGTGAGGAACACGTAAG
>SDBT01019139.1_pt1 | contig 10736 bp, 7 predicted proteins | sample 2277101 | NCBI WGS metagenome assembly SDBT01 (sample SAMN10404973, study PRJNA504765) | marine sediment metagenome | isolation source: marine sediment core GS10_PC15, 103 cmbsf | place: Arctic Ocean: Southern Knipovich Ridge | collected 2010
CACGCTGTGAGCATAGGGCATCCCATAATCGGTGACCCTCTTTACGCGAGAAGATCCTATCCGGTCCAATATACAGCACTTTTTGCAAGAAGTATCCTGTTCAAGCATCCAAAAACAGGGCTGAAAATGAAATTCTGTGCCCCCTACCCTGTTCATTTTGTTGAACTTGCAAATACTCTGGGGTACACAATTAAGTGATTCCTGCACGTGTGAATAAGATATGATGAATAGGCAAGTAAACTTCCAATCACTATGAGATTTTATTGCTCGCCTATGGTTTATACATAATTATTCGTTTTTTAGCAATAAATTCTGGTACAAAATGCCATAATATTAATAGATAAAACCTTAACTCACTGATATTCAGGGTTAATACTATTTTTTCATATCCCGGGATGAATAAAATTTACTTGATTACCTTATGGTTTGTATATTTAGATGGAATGTTTAAGTATTAGACAAATAGTGATTAAGGACCCGGTTCGTCCTATAAAAAATTACTGGATATAATATGGCAATCCTGTATCACAGTACAAACAACCGCACAGAAAAGGTCAGTTTCAGGGACGCTCTACTCAAGGGAATCGCGTCCAGGTACGGCCTTTACATGATGCCAAGATCAGCCATTCCACGGCTTAAATCCTCAGATATCAATGATATGGGATCTAAAAGTTATGCGGAAATTGCTTTTACCATATTATTTCCCTTTGTGTCACCGGATATAAAAGAAAAGGTTTTTTTGGATATTCTAAAAGACGCGTACAATGAATCAATTATTCCTGTAGACCTGCAAAATATAACAGTGGAAACATACATACTCTGGCTCTCAAAGGGACCAACCTACTCCTTCAAAGATTTCGCGGCTCGCTTTTTTGGTAGAGTACTGAATCATTTTCTCGATGAAAGCGGTCTCAAGCGAACGGTTATTGTCGCTACCAGTGGTGACACCGGGGGCGCTGTGGCCGACGCGCTTCAAGGTCTCAGCAATATATCAAACATTGTTTTTTACCCGAAAAACTCCATAAGCGAGCCCCAGCGCAGGCAGATGACTACTTTGAAAAAAAATATTCATGCCTTTGCCGTAAACGGAGATTTTGATGTATGTCAGGAAATAGCAAAGAATCTTTTGAGTAATAAAAAGTTCGCCTCAGCATGTTTTAATGACGAGGACCGATTTACCTCAGCGAATTCAATAAGCCTTGGAAGGCTCCTCCCTCAGGCTGTTTATCCTTTTTTTGCTTATTCAAGGATGAACACAGGCGGCAAACCATTTATCGCCAGTGTCCCTTCCGGCAATTTCGGAGATATGATGGGGACGGTAATAGCAAAGGAGATGGGATTACCGATTGAAAAAATTGTCTGCGGCGTGAATGAAAACAGAGAATATCCCGAGTTCCTCTACACCGGAAAATATAGAGTCCAAGCCTCAACATGGTCCCCTTCAACTGCCATGATAGTCTCACACCCGTCCAACCTCACCCGTCTCATTGAATTTTATGGGGGGCACATGCACGATGAAAGAAATAAGGCAACAAAAAGGGTCACAACCGCTGGAATCATAGAAAAAATGCCAGACATGAACGAAATGCGGAAGGATATTTACTCGGTCAGTATCAGTAACAAAGACCACTATGAAACTATCCGGCAGGTCTATGAGACCTTTGGCGTCATTCTCGATCCTCACGGCTCGGTTGCCTGGAAATCTCTCGAAGAGTACCTGGGGGGCAGGCACAGGTCACCCGCAGTCATATATGAAACAGCAGATCCGGGGAAATTTCCGGAAGATATAAAAAAGGCTATTGGAATTACACCCCCCATCCCTGATGGTATCGACAGTCAGAAATCATTGGAGGAAAGGATATACAATCTGTCCTCACAGCCTTATATCGACAAAACAGGTTCAAAACATATGAGCGAGGAGCAATACTCAGAAGTAAAGGAAAAAATCAAAGCGATTTCTGTTGAATAAGAGAGAATCAAATTTATGATAAGGGAAAAAACAGAAGTTCTTGTAATCGGGGGCGGGATATCAGGATGTACCGCTGCCATAAAGGCGGGTGCTTCAGGTAAAAGTGTACTCATGATAACAAAAACTTCTGACCCGATGGAGTCGAACACACGGTATGCACAGGGGGGTATAGTCGCACTGGGAGAGAATGATTCAAAAGAAATACTTTACGAGGATATAATGAGGGCCGGCGCCGGTATATCTAATCCCCTGGCAATAAAGATCATTACTGAAGAAGGCCCCCAGCTTGTCTTTGATTTTCTGATACATGAAATTGGAGTATCATTCTCAAAAAATGAGGATGGAAGTTATAACTATACGAAAGAAGCAGCCCACTCAAAGAAGCGGGTGCTTCACCATTATGACATGACAGGTTTCGAAATACAGAAGAAGCTTCTTGAAAAGATAAAAACGATTAAAAATATTACTATTCTGGAAGAGTTTACAGCAATAGACTTTATAACCTCTCACCACAGTTCTGAAAACCCTCTGTTAAAATACAGGAATAATTTATGCCTTGGCGCCTATGCGCTCAATAACAACACAGGAGAGGTAAATACTTTTCTTGCGGATGCCACTGTAGTTGCCACAGGGGGTATCGGGAAACTGTACCAGTTTACAACAAATCCTGAATGTGCTACCGGAGATGGAATTTCAATGGCCTACCGGGCAGGCGCTGATGTAACAAACATGGAATACGTGCAGTTTCATCCAACCATGCTCTACACTGAAGAAGGGAGCGGCTTTTTAATATCCGAGGCAGTCAGGGGAGAGGGAGGCAGGCTGCTCAATAAATCCGGCGAAGAGTTTATGATAAAATACTCACCCGAGTGGAAGGACCTGGCTCCCAGGGATAAAGTTACCCGTGCGATTTACAACGAAATGGCAAAGTCTGAAAGCAGCCATGTATACCTGGACGTCGCGCATTACTATACTGGTGAAATGAACATTCACAGTCGATTCCCCGGAATATTTGAAGAATGTATTAAACATAAAATAAACATTGAGAAAGAGCCGATACCGGTTGTTCCAGCTGAGCACTATTTCTGCGGTGGGATTCTCATTGACGAGTGGGGAAAAACTACGCTTCCGGGGCTTTTTGCGGTGGGTGAAGCCTCCTGTTCGGGAGTACACGGCGCGAACAGACTTGCATCTGTATCCCTTCTTGAAGGCCTGGTCTTTGGAGTACGTGCCGGGATCGCGTCTTCAAAAACCGGAAAACAGGACGAGTACTTTCCAGATATAGCAGACTGGATCTATCCGAAAAATATAAACACAACCAATAATGACCCGCTTTTAATTATTCAGGACTGGAATAACCTGAAAACCACTATGTGGAATTATGTGGGAATTATCCGCACGGAAACCAGACTTACCAGGGCAGAGTCTGATTTGAGAAATCTCCACTCACGCATTACCGATTATTATAGAAATACAAACTTAACAAAGGCCAAGATTGAATTGAGAAATGGAATTCTGGCAGCCAATTTAATAGCGCAGTCTGCCAGGAGGAATCGCAGGTCAACAGGCTGTCATTATATTGAAGAATGATTTACTGCTCGCACCACCCATTATCATAATCTCGAGCACAGGCCGAAATCAGCATAAATACACAAAAATTCAAGCGGCATACTATTTCACGGGAACCACCATATAACCCACTCTGCCTGTTTTGCTGTCTCTCACAAGTAACAGCACCTCACCCTCCCGCACGGCTTCTTCTACGAGCGAACTGAACTCCCTGGAATTATCAACCTGCCGGTTCCCCACACGAAATATGATGTCCCCTTCAACAAGGCCTACTTTAGCTGCTGTGCTTTCAGGTTTTACCTCTGTAATTATTACACCTATGGCTCTCCTGAGACCGATCTTACGCGCGATATCCTGAGTAACCTTTTCAACAGTTAAACCCAAACGGTCATCACCGGTCCGGGCTTCTGCTACCTGCACTATCTTCTCAAGCTCCCCTATCTCGACCTTGAATTCCATTTCTTTTTTATTCCTTAGTATTGTCACATTTACCATCGTACCCGGAGCTGTGTCTGCAACAACCTGCCTGAGTTCCGTAACCGATTTGATCTTTCCACCATTGAAGGTTATAATGATATCACCCTGTTCAATTCCCGCCATTGCAGCCGGACCGTCGTGTAGAATATCCGCCACAATTACACCTTTAAAGTTTTTACCCAGCTTCAGGCTCTTTGCTATCTCAGATGTGACATCCTGGATATTAACACCCAGGTAGCCCCTTACAACCTTCCCATGTCTTATGAGGGAATCTGAAATGGCTTTTACCATATTTGAAGGTATGGCAAACCCTAGACCTTCAGAACCGCGTGAGGCGGAAACAATGAGGGAGTTAATTCCAATAACCTTTCCCTGCAGATTGATGAGCGGGCCCCCGCTGTTCCCGGGATTAATTGCTGCATCGGTCTGAATAAAATCCTCATACCCTGTCGGGCCAAGAGCACCGATATTTCTCCTGTTTTTAGCGCTGATAATACCCGCTGTCACGGTCCAATCAAGCCCCCTTGGAGAACCGATAGCAATTACCCATTCGCCTACACCGCATTTATCCGAATCACCAAAATCCGCATACTTCATACCGGCTACCGGTTCGATCTTTACAACCGCAAGATCTGTTTTCGGGTCTCTTCCAATGAGTACAGCCTCATGAGATGTACCGTCATAGAGCTCAACATTAATGACATCAGCATTCTGAACTACATGGTTATTCGTGATAATATAACCATCTTTGCTTATTATCAACCCGCTCCCGAGGGCCTGAACAGGTACCGTGCGCTCCCGCTCCTGCGGCGGGCCGAAAAAGTAACGAAAGAATGGATCATTACCAAAGGGAGATTCAGGGACCCGCTGTACAACAGTGCCGGATATATCTATGTGGACAACCGTAGGGGTTAAAGCGGCGGCAACCTCTCTGATAGCAGATGAAAATCCTCCCTCGTCCTTAATAATAATTGTGGAAACAGGAGCTGCTTCATCAGCTTTGCCTCGATCGGGACTGGAGCCCATACCAAGGAGAAAAAAAACAACGCCTGTTATAATAATTCCCATTATAAAATATAGACTTCTCCTCTTTTTCACACTAATCACCTCGCTGTATGTTGCAATCAATGCAACTTGATTTCCATATCAGAATTTATGTTTTTATATATTAAAATTCCAGTACTTTTTTTAAAATAATTTGCTTTGCTTTAAAAAATATTTTAGCTAAGCGCTCTGGCAAAGTACTGTTTTTAATAGGCAAAATTTTTACTTGGAAAGCATGACTATTAGTTCCGGTAAATTTTCCCTATGATTATATATTAAATTTCTATATATTAGTGCTGAATTAGCGGAGAAGCGCACATGTTTGAGGTCAAGTATAAGGAACAGCTCGCGTCCGGAATATTTCAGATGGCAATTTCAGCCCCGCGTGTTGCGAAAAAGGCCCTGCCCGGCCAGTTTATCATACTAAAGATTGATGAATACGGAGAAAGGATCCCTCTGACCATAAAGGACAACGATCCGGGTGAAGGCACCGTGACAATTGTTTTTCAAGTAGCTGGAAAATCCACTCTGCAACTTTCTTTGCTTAAAACCGGTGACATGATAGAGGATTTCGTCGGCCCGCTTGGAAATCAAACCAAACTGCCTGACAGCAAATCCAGGGTTGTGTGTATTGGAGGAGGTGTGGGAACCGCCTGCATGTACTCTCAGGTAAAGGAACTGGTCCGGAGGAACAGTGCTGTCACTGCAATAATCGGTGCCAGAACTAAAAATCTACTCATAATGGGGGACGATCTTAAAGAAATTGGCGCTGAGTTAATAATATGCACGGACGATGGGTCATACGGCCTGAAAGGCTTCGTGTCGAATGCGCTTGAGAACATGCTTCAAACCGGTGAGAAAATTGATCTTGTCTTAGCCATAGGTCCATTGCTGATGATGAAATCCATTGCCGATGTGACGCAAGGATACGGCGTTCATACTCTGGTAAGCCTCAATCCTATAATGGTGGATGGAACCGGCATGTGCGGTGGATGCCGTGTGACTGTGGGAGGTGTGACAAAATTTACATGTGTTGATGGTCCCGAGTTTGACGCTCACCTCGTGGACTTTGATGAGCTTTTTATGCGCCAGAGATATTACCTTGATGAGGAGAAACTTGCAAAAGAAAAGCACAGCTGCAGATTGAATACATAATCTAAGGTACGCTGTGCATCTTTAAAGTTTTTCGCTTTCAGCGAAAGTTTTTAATATGTATAGCACAGCTTCAGACTGCTGGTTTAACTTACACCGCAATATGTTTATTCCGGTAATTCATTACCCGGCAGTATTATCCATTTGTAAATTCCGACAAGATTAACCTTGCACAATTTTAAGGGAAGAAAACCTATGCTCGAAAAAAAGACAAAAATGTCCGAACAGAAGCCTGAGAAAAGGATCAGGAATTTCAATGAAGTAGCCCTTGGATACATAGAGGATGAAGCTCTTGAGGAAGCTTCCCGCTGCCTTCAATGCAAGAAACCGCTGTGCATTGATGGATGTCCTGTTGAAATAAATATACCCGCTTTTATTGAAAAAATCATGAATAAAGATTATATGTCCGCCATCGGAATAATCAAGGATAAGAACAGCCTGCCCGCGATATGCGGGAGAGTGTGCCCCCAGGAAACCCAGTGTGAACAGACATGTATTCTGGGAAAGAAAAAGGAGCCGGTAGCCATAGGCAGGCTTGAACGGTTTGCTTCGGACTGGGAGTTTCAGCACGGAGTCAGTATTCCTCAAACACGAAGGGGACATTGCAGTACTAAAGTGGCGGTAGTCGGAAGCGGCCCTGCCGGACTGACCGCTGCAGGCGATCTTGCAAAGGCAGGGTATGACGTTACTGTATTTGAGGCATTTCATCTTCCAGGCGGGGTCCTCGTCTACGGTATCCCCGAATTCCGTATGCCGAAAGACATAGTGCGAAAAGAGGTGGATTATATTAAAAAACTGGGCGTGCAGATAATGACGAACACCGTTGTTGGTAAAACCGTGACCCTGGATGAACTCCGGGACGAAGGCTTTAAAGCTTTCTTTGTAGCCACGGGAGCAGGACTTCCGATGTTCATGCGAATCCCGGGTGAAAATCTATGTGGAGTGTATTCTGCAAACGAGTTTCTTACGCGGGTAAATCTCATGAAGGCTTACATGTTTCCTGAGTACGATACACCCGTAAAGGCGGGAAAGCGTGTGGCTGTTGTCGGAGGAGGCAATGTTGCCATGGATGCAGCGCGCGTGTCTCTCCGGCTTGGTGCTGAAGAAGTCACAATAGTTTACAGGCGGACTGAAAAGGAGATGCCCGCCCGGCAGGAAGAGGTGGAACACGCCAGAGAAGAAGGTGTCAGGTTCAGGCTTCTGACCAATCCCGTAGAAGTTCTTGGTGACGATAATCTTACAGTAAAAGGCCTGAGGTGTATCAGTATGAGGCTCGGCAAACCTGACGAAAGCGGACGACGGCGGCCTATACCGGTCCCGGGATCAGAATTCAATATAGAAGTAGATAACTATATCGTCGCGATTGGGCAGACACCTAACCCGCTTGTCCCCCGAACAACACCCGGGCTCAGGGTGGAGACCTGGGGTGGCATATCAATTAGAAACGAATCCGGGTGGACATACATCGATGACGTCTGGGCCGGTGGAGACATTGTTACCGGAGCGGCAACTGTGATCAGCGCGATGGGAGCTGGAAAAAAGGGGGCAAAGGCAATTGACATGTACCTGCGATCAAATACTGGCTCTTGAAAGATCAACAGGCAATTGGCACGTGTCCGGAATCAAACCCCGGCTCTAGAAAAATCAAAAGGCAATTGACACATGTCTGAGTTAAAATCAAGACATCCGGTCAAGGAGGCCAGTAATGTATAAAAAATCAATTCTCTTAGTTCAGGACAAACGCATGGAAAAATTTATTAAACAGCTGCTCCGCAGAAAAGAGAAAGATTTAGAAACTTCACTTCCTCTGCTGTCCGACATTGACGCGATAAAAAACGAGCTTCAAAAAAACAACAACACCATAAACCTTCGGGGCGAATTCGGATATTTCGTTAAAGAACACGGGCTCCCCTTTATGATGATCATCGATTACCATGTGGATTTTGGCCTGTCAATATTTGATGATCCTGATAAAAGAAAGCTCGTAAGAACCTTCTTACTTGCCTTTACCCTGCTGGCAAATGCGAAGGGCTTCCAAAACGCTTCAGCCAACATCGTTTTTGTCATAGACACAAATCAGGCAGCTACCATGTCCCAATTCACAAAGTACCCATCATTTCTCCTGGATCAGATAAGAACAAAGGATGATAGAGTAAATAAAATAATTGATTCATTCGCGGGGGACAGAAACAAGGTAAAAAGCTTCTTTAAAACAACGTACATATTCAACCCGGAAGAGGGAAAATACGCGGCAGAACTTGAAAGGCTGGAACAAATCATAGATATTTATGATAAAATAACTGGTGAAAAACTCAAGGCGATGGTAGACAAACCGAAGACAGAAATGATATCCGAAGACATGGAACCCGCAAACGTTATATGCAGAGCAACTATAGAAAAGTTGATTATAAATGGAGAACTGAAATCTTTATCCGCGGAGGCAAAGGAAAAGTACATTGAAAAAAATATCCATCTGGAAGGTGCCATAATCACAAAAACATTACCGGCGGTAAAAGAACGTCTCCTTTCAACTTTCCAATCAATGGTAAAAATCAATCCATTCAAAAAGGATGAAAAGATATTTATTAACATTCCGGACACATCGGTTATTGATGGTTCTTTCGCATCTGCCATGGGGGCTTTCCTTTCGTCCGCTCTTTCCGAGTATAAAGGAATTTCTATAAACATGGGAAAGAAAAATTCTGAAAAGCTGAAGAATTCAGAGGGTTATATCGCGATAAAGGATTATATTTTAAAAAATTTATAATAGAGGCTGTCTCACAACCTCTCATTAGGCTGTCCCGTAACCAATTCATCTATCCAGTTTCATGACATCCGACTGGTTAATGTATATTTACCTCCGGAGCTGGAGCTTCTCCATAAATCAAACGAGAAAGACGGCAAGAAAGACCAGGGGGGCTCCCATAAACATAAAAATATCGGGGACTTCATTTAAAAATATGAACGCAATAATCATGCTTATAATAATTTGAAGAAGTGTGAAGACTGCGCTGTCAACAGCCCCTAACTTTCTCACCGCTATCAGGTATAAAATGAATGCCCCGGATGTGCACACAACACCGAGATACGCTATGGGAATAAGAGAAGCAGGATAGATATGTCTGAGCTCCGGGAGATCGCGGAAAAAAAGACAGGTTAGAAAAATAACAATGAACGAAAACACCGTCGAGGAAAAAAAGACCGCGATCGAGTTAAGCGGTTTCCCATCCAATTTGATATTCATCACTTTTTCTGAATATGAAACGTAAAGGCCCGCAAACAGGCCTCCGCCTAAAACAAGGAGTGTACCCGTTAAATTAAGGGAACCGGTACGAACCGTCAGCACGTCGCCCATCGCGATTATTACTACCCCAATAAAACCCACGCAAACCGCGATCTTTTTTTTACGCCTGATCGTTTGTCCGAAAATAAGGTGACTGAACAAAGGCGTAAACAGGACATAGGTATTTACCATAACAGCCGCTATGCCGGCAGTTGTCGAAACCTGACCCGCGAATTGCAGAGAGTAAGATAAACCGTTGAATATCCCAAGAAGTAAAAAGTCCGGTTTTGCCAGAGACCAGAAAACCTCTTTCCGGATCAACTTAACAAATAATAGAGGGAAGAGGGCTAATAGCGCGAACACAAATCGAAGAAACAGGAATGAAAAAGGCGTAAGGTCTAAATTCGTGAGGCCAAACCTCACTGTGGGATATGTGGTGCCCCAGAAAAGGGCAGCAAGAAGTACAGGCAGCAGGGCTTTTGCCCTTTCCGGACTCTTCATTCAAACGCTCTCATAATTCAAGAGGTGCTCACAACTCGTCTAACAAAAATAACCAAATGTACATAGTATGCAGAAATTGAAAAGATGGCAAGAACTTATTAGAGAGGTTTTCTTTACACTCACAGCTGTTTGTGAAAAATGAGGGTTGGTTATCTATGAAAACAGGCCCGGTACCGTTGTACCGGGCCTGTAAATAAATTCTCAAGTATTTAATGTTTGCTTTGACCCCACACGTTTATCATGGAGGACTGAAACGGAAGTTACCGTCTAAGCCGGGGTAATCGGCACCCTGCAGTGAATCATCATAAGCTGATCCATCCTGTCCATATAACCCGCTTGATGCATCAATGTAGTAATTTCTCGTTCCATCAAAGATACAATCTTCCCTGACACCAGCGGAAGCCGAGGTTTTATTGGAGCCTCCAATGTCAGGACCGTACACAAACTCAATCAAGTTCGTGCTTTCATAGATCTTTATCTGGAATGTATATAAATCAGTTTCCCCGTACACTCTCGCGTTGGCCCACTCAATCGTAAATACCCTGTTTGGCAGCGTGCCGGTTGTTTCAAAATATACATCACTGCCCGCGTCAGCTAAAGTCATATCATCCCACCAGGGCGCGAGTATATTGGTGAAGAACTCCGCGCCGGTAGGTAAATCGGCGTCAAAGAGCTTTACATTGACAGCACCGTTCATAAGGATGGGGATTTCATTAAATGATGCATACCCGTTCGTATAGA
>SDBT01019140.1_pt1 | contig 10735 bp, 11 predicted proteins | sample 2277101 | NCBI WGS metagenome assembly SDBT01 (sample SAMN10404973, study PRJNA504765) | marine sediment metagenome | isolation source: marine sediment core GS10_PC15, 103 cmbsf | place: Arctic Ocean: Southern Knipovich Ridge | collected 2010
CCCCTACGTGTTTATCTTGCCAAGGAATTGAAGAAGTAACCCATAGCATCAGCTGCCGCCTAATGCCCACCAGAGATTTCCCTTGACCTGTTTCAATCCAGCATGAGATAAATCATTTTGACAGATTAGCCGGCGTAGCTCAGGGGTAGAGCAACTGATTCGTAATAGGTTGTCTACCTTTTTTATTTCAGGGGGTTAGGTGGGGATGGGGCGGATTTGGGGCGCAATCCCGTATTTCATTACCCAAGGTCTATCGGCCCCAATTTAATCTCTGCAATGTCCGCCAGGTGGTCGTCGGTCAGGTGGGCATAAATCTGGGTAGTCTTCATTTCGCTGTGGCCAAGAAGCTCTCCTATCTCTTTGAGGGACAGCCCCTCCATGGCTTTCAGGCTGGCAAATGTATGGCGCAGATCATGTAAGCGCAGATGCGGATATCCAGCATCTATTAGGGCTTGCTTGATGAGTTTGGTTAGGGTGTCAGGGTGTTGCCACCTTATGAAAACACGCCCTTTGCCTGCTCCAATACTTTCCAGGACAGTCCTGAACATGGAATTCATCGGATACCAGCGACTCAGGTGATCCTTGCTGTTCCTTACGAAGTACCTATTATGCTTCAGGTCTAACTCCTCCCACATCAGGTTGAACAACTCCGAGCGCCTTCTTCCTGTGGCAATAAGGGCTGCTGCAAACCGCCTGATGGCAACATCTTTAATGCTTTTAAGGAAATGTACTGCGCCCGCTTGATCCAGGTAGCCTGGAGGCCTGCGATCTGTGGGGATTTCCTTGGCTCCGGCCAATGGATTGCTTGTGAGATGACCCCATTCAACAGCCTTGTTTAGCGAGGCCCTGGCATGCCGAATATAGTTGTTGATGGTTGCCACCGACAGATTGCGAGCTTTACAGTCAGCAGCCATCTGATCGAGATGTCTTTTGCTGACTCGGTCCAGGGTTATGGTCTCACCTGCGTAATGAATCAGTTTGTTGAGGGCCAGTCGATTCGCCTTGAATGTCTTGGTGGGCTGAACCTCCTCCGACCACTTCACGAACTCATCTCGATACTTTCCCAGCGTGACCTTGCACTTCCCGGTCAGGTAATGGAGTTTGCCGGCCAGCCATTGCCGTTTGATCTGGTTAAAGAGACGCCTGGCCTCCTCACCATTTCTGGTACGCAAGGAACGCCTCTTGCCGTTGACCTCGACATAATAGATCCCTCTCCAGCTATAGAGCCTCATACAGAATCTCATAACCCAAGGCTCCTCACAATTTCAAGCGCTTTCTGGTCTCCAGAGAAATATTCGTCTATGCTTTCCCGGTCCACACGCCAATGGCCTCCTGGAGTGCGCTCTCCGCGCAGATATCCGCTGGTCAGCATCCGCTTAATAGTCTTCGGAGAAAGGCCTGCGTATCTTGAGGCGTCTGAAATCTTCAGCCATCTACGCAAAACCCTATGTGACACAACCGGGGACATTGGTCAGTTATTCCTCCGTGTCTGAAGGCCTCAAATCGCTGTCAGGCTCTCCTTCAAGTAATAATCCGCTCCCAGGGAGTCCAATAATGCTGTGACCTCCTCCCTGAACCTTATCCAGTCTATTTTCTTCTCTATGGCAGGGTGATGATTCAGCTTCCCGACCTTCCAGTGATCCACAATCGGGTGAATCTGTTGTATAAGCTGAAGGGCCTGCTCTGGATCAATGACCGGTTCAAGACTCACCCATGTCTTTATGCCCTTGGCATGAGCCATTTCTATGGTCGCAATCCTGTCCTGGATCGAAGCCGCGTTAGGCTCCCACTTATCGGCATCATCTTGAGATGTGAAGATGACGGTGCTGCCGAAACTGGCCTTCTTGTATCCTTCCAGCAAATCAAAGTCCCTCGTGGCCCTGGTTCCGCCCTTGGTCAGGATTGTGAATCGAAGGTCATTCTCGATCAGGGCTTTGATTGCCTCTCGGGTTATTGCCAACTCCACATCTAGGGGCTGATAGGGGTCCATTGTAAAGCTAAGTAGGATTTCCCTGTCATCTCCTTTCAACTCAGCCACATCCGCTTTAAACTTCTTCAAGGCCCCCTTGCGAAGATGGACATCAGCACGGAAAGCCTCTCTACTCATCCGTACAACCTTGGGGCTAAAACAATAGGCGCATCCATGGGCGCACCCTTTATACAAGCTCGCTGCCAGTGGAGCATACTCTCTCGCCTCACCTTTGGGCTCATAGATTATCCTCATGTGCTTCTTCGCCTTTTCTTTTGCTTCACTATTGTCGGTTAAGGATTTCGTGGCCCGGCTGAGCCTGTCATTGATCTTCAGTATTTCTTGCCGCATTCTATCCTTGGCCATATAGAAATAATCTAGATTCAACTCTATGCCGATACATCTGCGACCCAACCTTGCCGCAACCACAGATGTCGTGGCCGTCCCAACAAACGGATCCAGAACCACTCCCCCTTCCGGACATCCGGCCAGAATGGGGATCTCGATAAGCTTCTCTGGATACGGGGCGAAATGGGCACCTTTGAATGACTGGGTTGGGATGGTCCACACGCAGCGCTTGTTCCTCTCCGGTTTTGGATCATCGGGATTTCCAGATTCACGTGGGGTTCCTGATCCCGGCTGGGATTCTTTCTCAGAAATCGACGGCCCCTTGAATTGGTCACTGCCGTACTCGTGCTTCTTGTATTTGCTATTGGAACAAAGCCGTTGCCGCAAAACTCCAGGCGGCCTCTTGTCCGCCAAATAGCTCCCACTGCAGGGCTCTGTCTGTTGCTCGAAATAGTATTTCCGGCTCTTTGAAAAGAAGAAGACAGGTTCAAAATCGACTGTAAACCTGTCTTTGACAGAAGACGGCATGCAGTTGGGCTTTTGCCAGATTGCTTCATTCCGGAGTATCCAGCCCCTGCTAATCATCTCCAGTGCGAATCTGTAGGGGATACCCACCAGGCACTTATCCGGAAGAGCGAGCCCCTTTTTTCCGATGATGCGGCTCTTTGAATAAGCTGTATTGTTCCTCATCTGCCTGCCTTCGAAGCCGCCGACCTTTTTGGATTTGGCAGAGTGCGAGTTGTAGGTATCTCCCATGACAACCCAGCAGGTTCCAGTGGTCTTAAGTTTCTTTTTCACCTCATCAAACACGTCGCAAAGGTGGTGGACATAGAGATCTGGGGTGGGTTCCTGCCCAAGCTCCCCCTTCCAGGCACCACATTCTTGACAGAATCCGTCTACGAAGGTGTGGTTGCACTGCCTGTCACCACCCCATATTTGCGGAGCGGTTGAATAGTTCCTCAGTTGCCAGTAAGGTGGGCTCGTGACGCAGCTGTCTATACTCTCATCGGGAAGCAGCGCCAGTCCCTCAAAGACATGGCACTGGTGTATAGCGTTGGTCACCAATGCTCGCTTCTGCTCTTTGATGCTCTCCTCAGCCCTAACAGTACTTTTTCCCCGTGCGGGGCCGCTGGGGGGTTTGTCTTGCCCCCGGATGACGGATAAGAGCTCTGCTTTGTGGGTTCTTATTTCCTCTCGCAGGTCATCTGTGAGCGAACCCTTTGGTGCAAGGCATGTCAGCTCATCGCCGTCAACCTTCAGCTTGACGCCTTTGGCTCTCAGGGTTTTGAAGAGTGATGAAGCATTCACCTAGAAAATAACCTCCTCGTACTCTATTTCCTTGGCGGAAGAGGACTGGTTCTGCCCCTCCTCGGCGCCCCCGTTTAGATCGCCCGCATCGTCTCTATCGTCCGCTTGGCCAAGGTCAGGAACGGTCTCGTTTCCACCATTCTGGAGCCGAGCCAAATCGGGTTCCACAAAGGGTCGGATGTCCTGCCCGGATCGTCCCTGCGTAGATGGAATGATTTCAGAGTGTTGGTCGGTCTGGTCGGTTTGGGCGGTCTCTTTGGCCACCTTTCTAATTGTTATGTGGCGACTTCCGGATTTGCCCCTTGTGACCTCAATCCCCTTGTCTTTCAAAAGACCGGCAAGCTGCATGAGCCTGCGCGACAAGACGTTGAGTTTCTCTGGCCAGCCGTGCGGTTTTGGGTTGGATTTAAAATAAGCAGTATTTTTCAGACGCTTCTGAAGCTCGGTGGCTGTGCCGGAGAACTCCCCTTCCTTCGCTATCAACTCCAGGACGGCTGGTCCCACCGAATCATCTTCAAGGCGGGCGTCGTTGCGGGCCTCACAATGCCGTTTGTATTCTTCTATGAAGGTCCCCTCCCTCCATGGCAAAGCAGACTCTGCCGCGGTCACCCACTGAGCAAAATCAGCCATGCGGGGGAGCCAATCGAGCTCCGTTTTGTCCAGATTGGCCAGGGCCGCTGACATGGCATCACAGAGAGCGCCCAGAATTCCAGGCCTTGCCTCCTGCCATTTCTTTTCTAGCTCTCTGTTAGTCTTTCGAGCTGAGTCAGGGACTTGAGGCAGGTTAAGAGTAACGGATCTGTCCGCTAAGTCGTGGTACCTGACAATATCTGCGATGCCGTTCAGGATGGCCGGCCTTATCAGGTTAAAGAGAATCTGCGAGTCGTCGGTGTATTGCTTTCGTTTTCCAAACCCCCCACCGGTGGAGAGTCGACACAGGGCATCGGACATCGCTTGGGAAATGGCAGAGACGTTCTCAAAGGCAATCAGCCAATTCTCGTTTGCCCAAATTACCAGATCCCTCTCTGTTCGAGGCGGGGTGCGCGGTGCGGTGATGCACGGATCTATTATATCGCGCAAGAATCTAGTTGTGGTGCTCTTTCCGCTGTCTGGTCCCCCTTGCAAAACCAGGAACGCAAATGGGCCTTCCGGTCTCAGGGCGCCGATCAGCCAACTCACAATCAAAACCCACTGATGGTCATCTTCCACGTTCAGGAACGGACGCAAAGCGTTGATGGAGCCTCCTTTCACAGGCAGGGGTAGAGACTGCATGTCAGGCGTTCTTACGAACCGGACCGGCGACTCCTTGGAGGAGACAATGCGCCAACCCGCTTCTGTTATCTCAATCTGTGCCCAAGTCGAGTTTCCCAGGTCTATGTATATGGCGTCGCCAACTCTGGCCACGCGAACGTGGACCTCCTGCATTTCAGAGGCGTATAAAGCCTCGCCTTCAATGGTGCCCAGTATCTCCCTGACGTTCTGGCGGCTGGGCGGCTTGCCAGCCTCTTGATAAAGCCGCTTGCCCAGCCACCACCCGAACCACTTGCTTCGCAGAGGCCAATTCTCCTGATGACTCCCCATATCAATGGTTGCAAAGGCTTTCTCGTCCGGCGTGTGAAACAGACTGTACACCGTACTCATCCGACCCCTGCCTGGAATGGTCTGGGGAAGATTTTTTGTTTTGGCTGAACCGTTCATATTAACCTCCATGTCGGTGGTATACCACATACCACCAGTTACCCAAAAAAAAGACTATCTCAGTGCTGACAGTGCAGCATCGACCTTGTCTTGCAGCTTTTGAATGTTAACAATGTGTACATCGTCCCAGTCGTCAATAATCAAGGGCTCCGATAACCCGTGCGTCAGTTTGCACGCCTGGTCAGAGGGTCCATTACCAACTCCAATCTCGATATACAAAGGGCTCCGTCTCACAAAGTAATAAGGATATATTTTCCGCTCTGTTCCTTCCATGTTGGACGTATAGCAGAGATGCGTTATCGAGGTGGCCAATCCGTGCTCAACAAAGATCTTGGCCCCTTCCTTGGCTATTTTTCGGTTAATACCCCTCTCGACCAAGAGCTTGAAAAGGGCCACTCCGTATACCTCAGCTCTCGTGAAAACGGCTTTTGTGCCTCGACCCGATGCGGGTACGCCCGGACGAACAAATCCCTGATCCATCCAGTCCCGCAAACGCTCTCTGCCCAAGTCGCCCAATGCCTTTACGATGTCCAGTGTTGAAAATTCGTCGCGTTCCATGATCTCACCTTTTAGTGGTTGGTATACTCCATACCATACATATCTGCCCTTCCGTTGTCAAGAAAAAAATCAATGGCCTTCGAAAAAAAATTTTTCGTGCACAATGGATGTTTTGTCGCCAGGACAATCGGTGGCAAAAAGTTCATAAATTGTCGCATGTTGGACGATCAGGACGGTGTAGACGATCCTGTTTGGATCTTTCTCGCTGCGGCTGAACGGCTTCTGTGGTGTACGGGGATGGACAGATTGTGTTTGAGTGCGATAGTCACCTCCCCTGGTATGCCGCAGGGTCTCCTGGCGTTCGATTCAAGATAGCGCTCATCTATCAGGGGATTTTTGAGCCCTATGCGCTTTCGTTTGAATCATCCAATCTTTACAGGGATTCATTGTTGGATTATGTAAAGATATCGCACATCTCGCCTCGCCCAAAACCGTTTTTCATTGAATCGTTGCTTCCGTTTCGATATGTATAGGGAATCATGAGATTTCACGGATTCAAGATCGTGGGAAGTTATCTTAAAAGTCAGGTGCCAGCATAAAAGGTGAAAAGCAATGTGCAAGAAAACAATATTTCTTGGAAATAACCCTTTAATGTTTCGCCAAGAGACCGTTTTGTCCTGTTGTTCACATAATCCCTTTACCACTTGACTATTGTCAATGGTTCGTTGGAAAAAGAAGAATCTACACAACCTATGGTGTTATGACTAATAAGGAGAAAAAATAATGAATGTCGTTGCATCTGTCTTTCTTGCTCCTCTTCAAAAATTACTTAATACCCTTCAATCTGAGAGGCACTACAAGGACAAAAAGAAAGACGAGGCTTTAATAGCGATCAAAAATGCCCTCTTAGAAACCAAAAAATATATTGAGCTATCTCAAGGTAATGAAGATCGTAAGTCTGAGTATCGTCTTGCTCAGTTATGGGGAGAGGCTTCAGTCAAGGCACGACATGCAAGCAAACGCCTTGCAATGAGGTTACACGATAAATCTAAATATTGGTCGGATACCATCGAATGGTCTCGTGAAGAGGTCTTAGAAAAGCAGTTCGATTTCGATTCAATCGAACAAAGCATTAGCCAATTACTGACCGGCTCATAACAATTGCATTGAGAGGGACTGGAAAAAGCTGCGCTCCCTTCGGTCGCTCAGTATTTTCCAACCCCCCATGCACACGTTGGCTGTATTTAGAATACTATCAGATTTGATAAGAGCGTCATTCAATGAAGCCCAGAACTAAAAGTTTATTTCATTTTACCAATTCCCTCGAAACCCTATGCAGCATTTTGGAAGAGGGGTTCTGGCCTCGGTACAGTCATGAATATGTAGGTTGGATAGCTCACGCCCCTGAATTTATCGCTATGCCCGTGGTGTGCTTTTGCGATATTCCTCTTTCTCGCTTGACGAAGCATACCGATTTTTATGGCAAGTTTGGAATTGGTATGACCCAAAAGTGGGGAGTAAACAATGGTTTGAATCCAGTCCTTTATATATCAAAAAACTCAACTTTATTTCCGCAATTAAAAGGGTTATTCAAAAATCCCCATCCAGACATTTATGATTCAAAATCTTACGTCATGCAGACTCTGAGTTACACAAAGCCTCTCATTGGTAAAATGAAACGAGGAGATGACACAATAGACAAAAGTTTTTATGAAGAATGCGAATGGCGATATGTGCCAATAATTTATGAAGGTGCAAAATATGCTTTTCTGGTTGTACCTAAAGAATCCGATGATCCCAAGATCATTGAGGAAGCTAATGCGGAAAGACGCCAGGATGCAATGTTGAAGTTTGAACCGGGCGATGTGAGATACTTGCTCGTTGAAGAAACGTCAGACATTCCCAATCTTGTTGACTTCATTAACACAAAATTGGGTCATTTTTCTCATAACGAATTGAAAGTTCTTTCGACAAAAATCATTTCGTTAGATGAAATAATTAAGGATATTTAATAGAATCAGCCAACATGGCACAATAGAAAATGAAACAAGCTCCAAAAGAATTTAGGTTTTTTGAGACTTATGAAACAGCATCATGGATAGAAGCTGCCGCAACGGCACCTTGGTCATTTATAGAAGTACCTTGGGAAGATAAGAGCGTAGCAAGAGCGCTTGGCCATTTCTCAAAGGTTTCTCTACTTCATTACTACATTTATCATCTATTGGCGACCGAAAAACAGAGAGAATACCGGAAGAATTTATATGATAGGCTGCCAGACGACATTGATGATTTCAAAGGCACATTCAAAGATTATCAGATAAATATACGTGATGAGAAAGGTTTTCAACCTTATGGCGACGACTATGATGAGAATGAGCACTTTTATTTATGGTTTCTGTATCATGAAGAAAGTTTTACTTTGCTCTGGGAGAAGATAACGGATGAGGTTTGTCATCTTTTGTTCGCTAATCGAGGCTTTCTGTTAATCTTCAACAAATCACTATCGTCCTATTTGGAAGAACATCCGAAGTTAATACCTCCTGAGTGTCGCAAAAAAGACGGCAAAATCAAGAGAGCTAACAATATACCTGCCTGGGCGAAGAAGGCAGTTTATTTCCGTGACCAAGGAAGGTGTGTTCTCTGTTTTAAGGATCTGACGGGCTTGTTGAGTAGTGATCAGGACATACACTATGATCATATTGTTCCATTGAATTGTTGGGGTGTAAATGACCCATGTAATCTGCAACTCCTTTGCAGAGAATGTAACCTCAAGAAAGGTGGCATGCACGCAACAACAAGCATCAGATACAGGGAATGGTGGTAAGGAAATCGCATAACAACAGCTTTAACTCGGACTGTCTTTTTCGCTACGCTCCCAATCCAGCCGGTTAGGCTGGGTGTTATGTTTTTTGGAGGAAATAATAAGTGGACGTGAGTCTTTGGGCAGTATTTATTGGTATTGTGGCAGGTGCTATGGGGTACTGGTTTACGACATTTTTTGTGCAGCCAATATTGAGATTTCGGGACCTTAGAAATAAAGTTTTAAGGGATTTTATTTATTATGCTCAAGTTATAAATGCTGATGGCTTAAATGATGAAATGAAAAAACTATACCATGAACGAATACTTTCAAACAGAAAAACATCTGCAGAACTGGCCGCTGCAATTTTAGATTTGCCATCTGGGTATTCTTGGTATCTAAAAGTTAAAAGACAAGCTCCTGCTGAAGCTGCAAAACATCTCATTGTATATTCAAATACTACTGATTGTAATCAAGCGCATGGAGTTGAGAGTTTGATCAGGAGACAGCTTGGATTGCCGCAAGAAACATAACATCCGTTTTCACTCTGACGCGGCTTCGCCGCGCCGGTGAAACGGCACGTTAGCTTCTGAGAGAGGAAATATCCGATGTCCAACAAAAGCGAATGTCTTTGCCAAACAGCAACTCCGGCGGACAGTAACAAGGCCCTCCAAAAATTTGAGTCCATTAGGGCTGAGTGTTCCGCTTTACAAGAAATCCTAGTACCAAATCATATTTGGCCGGAGTTCAAACAATTAGCCGGGAAAGATTATAACGAAGCCAGACATCAATATATACTGCTGGGGGCTCTTAAAAACGGTTTCTTATCAAAAATAACCTTCCCGATTCATCGGTTTCTTCTGGATAAAGGCGGGCCAAAGATCAATCTGACGAATCAATACCGAAAAGATTTAGTTGAGCAGTGGATGCTCGAAAACAATCCTTTGGAACGGCATAGAAAATCGCGCATCTTTCAAGGCAAGCTCGCCGAACTATTGGCTGCAGCTTGGATTGAAGATCAAGGATGGAAAATTCATAACTTAGAGGCTCTAGGCGGTGAGTTCGATATAGAGGCGACATCTGCGGACAACGCTTCCTCCACAATTGAGGTGAAATATATTGGTCAAGAGGATGTTCATTTTGAAAAAATTATGGAAAGCCTTACCTCGGGCAATGCTGTTGGGGGATCATGGGGTCTTTATGATGGATATAACTTTTTTTTATTCAAAGCATATGATGCGGCAAAACAGCTTTCCAGTAGCAACAAAGCTCGTCTCGGATTCATAATCATTTGTAACATGGCTTGGGGCTTCTTTGAAATGCCAATCAAGGATGATTGGATCTCAAATCGGCCACTGACTTTCTCAAACAGTGCTTCCTCCAAATGGCAAAATTTTATTGCAGAAAAGAAAAAAGAAAAGAAGTTTTCAAATATCGAGAACGACCTGAATGACGTTATAAGTCAGCTCAACGAATTATGGATTATAGAAGAACGAAATCAATTGAATTACTCGCTGGAAAGGATTGTCAGATTTAAGGAAAGCTAACCTGACGCTTCACCCGACTGCCTTTTCTTTGCCGCACTTTCTTTTTTGGCTTCTTTGAACAGGCTACACTTCTCTTTGAATATTGCAGTTGTAAAGCGGCATCGGGTGAGCTTTTCGTTACTGACTTTCGATTTCTGCCACATATCAAGCATCAGCCAATTTTCACGATACTGCCATAACATCCTGAAAATCGAGGCCGTCCAAAATCTCACAATTACCCTCCGTGGCTTGAATTATCAAGGTTGCTCCTGACCCTCCGTCTACTATTCACGATTTCAAGAAAGTATGAAAAGATTCGTGGACCAAGGATTACTTCAGGTTTTGAGCATTATGTAAACCTTGGGATGGCTAACGATAGCGCATGCATATCAAGTCGCCGGATGGCGTGAATTTCCAGAACTGACCTCGTCTCATGAAAGCCCGAATAGCTAAATAATATATAAGATAGAATACCGTCTCCTATCCTCATCCCATACCGTAGTCCTATCCCTCCCATCCTGTAATGAACCATACCGGATCATTCAAATGTGAATCATGGCATTGCCCTTACCAGTTGTTCTTGTTGTC
>SDBT01019141.1_pt1 | contig 10735 bp, 9 predicted proteins | sample 2277101 | NCBI WGS metagenome assembly SDBT01 (sample SAMN10404973, study PRJNA504765) | marine sediment metagenome | isolation source: marine sediment core GS10_PC15, 103 cmbsf | place: Arctic Ocean: Southern Knipovich Ridge | collected 2010
AATATTCGAGACCCGCCGCGTTTTGCTCGATAACGACATAAGACTCTTTAGAAGCCTCCACCTGGATAGAGAAGCTGCGGGAGGCAACGTCTATCCAACGAGGTAGGCTCCTGCTGCCTTCATTGATTTGGTAAATCATGCGGACGAGGTGTTGACCACTTCGGTGGGTCTCGGGTAGCTCCAGCCGGAGGACCACCCGCCCGTCTTCCGCTTCCCGCACCCGGCAGTCGAAACCTTCCGACGTCCTCATGATCTGAGAATCCGTGGGAGAAAAGGTAAATGAATTATAGAAGCTGTTGTTGTCCACGGTATCGGGCTTGGCGTCTAGAAGCGTTGCCGCTTCGATCTCACCCAGATAGAGTTGCAGGCGGATGCTGAGATCTACGGGATTATCGGGCGGCGACTCGAAGGCATACCAGAAGGAGCGCCCCCGGATGTCCAAAGAAACGACAGGCCGTAAGCTTTTGGCAGGAAGCAAGTCCGGCTTCCCTCTAGGTTTTGTGGCCGACCGTTCGACGGCCTTGTCCTCAGCCTTTTCCGCTTTCCCATAGTCGATGCGCAGGATATCTTCTTTCGGAATGGTCAATTTCCCGTAGGGGGTTTCCAGGGTGATCCGACGTGCATCGACTCCCACGAGACTGCCGTGAAGGACATCGCCGTTTTTGAGAAAGACGATTTCCGCCGACGCGATGCTGCAAGCAAGCCACAGTGCGACCGCCGCCACTAGGCTACTCGAACGAAGTGACTGAGTAGGACTCACAACCAACCTCCTGCTCTTTAGATTGGCGCGCTTTTCTCGTGATGAGGACGTCTCCCTGCCCGCCCCTTTCCAAAAGAAGGGGCGTTGGATCTCCTAGAATCTCTCGACCGGTACATTCTCCAGTTCCGTGATCGGTTCTGAGGCGAGAAGGACCGTTCCACTGATGGGCATGAGCGCCTCGTAGTATCGCTCTTTCACCTCGAGGGCAATCTCATAATAGCCCGACGTATCGTGGACTTGAAGCAGTTTTCCCTTCGCCCCCTTGATACCCAGCGTCTCATTGTAGACACGCACTTGAGTTTGAAGCTCCATCGGCAACTCCTTCAGAAAAATTTAAGCCGGTTTCGTAATTTTAATTTTAACGTCGTTCGGCAACAAATAACAATCCCCCGGCGTAAGCCGGGGGATTCTCCGAGACCCGAAGGACGCGAGAAAGTGATCCTGCCGTCCTTAAGGACGACCCGGCCGCCGCTATTTGGTACTGCCCAAGGCTCGGCGTGCAATCTCGATCCCCTCATCCACTTCCTTGCGCGCAATCGTAAGCGAAGGCCGGAACCGCACGGAACGGGTTCCGCAGCCGAGGATGAGCATTCCATTCTCGAAAGCTTTACCGAGAAAACCGTCACGGAGCTTCTCGTCCGGAAGATCGAAAGCGCACATGATCCCCCGCCCCCGCACGTTGGAGATGAGCTGGCGAAACTCCTGCTGGAGCTCCTGGAGGCGGGACAGAAGATGGGCCCCGACGTCGCGGGAATTGTCCACCAATCGTTGCTCCTCGATGATCTCCAGATAACGGGTCGACCGAACCATGTCGACGAGATTGCCACCCCACGTCGAGTTGATGCGCGAGGACTCCTTGAAGACATTCTTTTCAACCTCGTCGAGCCGACGAGAGGCGAGGATACCGCAGACCTGGGTTCTCTTACCGAATGCCAGCACGTCGGGAAGCACGTCCATGTGCTCGTAAGCCCACATCTTGCCGGTAAGTCCCAACCCTGTTTGCACCTCATCTAGGATGAACAGGAACTCGTTCTCGTCCGCCAAGGCTCGGATCTCTTGAAAGAACTCCTTCCGGAAATGATTGTCGCCCCCTTCCGCTTGAATGGGCTCGATGAGCAAAGCAGCTATGTCATCTTTGTCGTCCACCAGGACCTGCTTGATCTGCTCGATGGCCTTTTTCTCGGCGGCAACCACCGCTTGGAGATGGTCTCCCTCCAGAGGGAAGCAGATCTTCGGATTGGTGATGCGGGGCCAGTCGAATTTCGGGAAGTATTGCGTCTTACGCGGATCGGCGGTGTTGGTCAGAGACAGGGTGTATCCGCTCCGGCCGTGGAAAGCCTGCTCGAAGTGAATCACTTTGTGGCCGCGTTCTCCGGAGATCCCTCGGGCCATATTTTTGCGTACTTTCCAGTCAAATGCTGATTTGAGAGCGTTCTCCACCGCCAGGCTTCCTCCGGCAACTAGAAACAGGTAAGGCAGGTGCTCGGGGATCGCGACTCGGGAATAGGTATCGACGAACTCAGCCATTTCCACTGTGTAGACGTCCGAGTTCGACGGATTCTGGACGGCCACCTCAGCCAACTTTTGCTTGAAGGCCGGTTCGATCACACGGGGATGGTTGATCCCTACCGGATAGGTGACAAAGAAAGAAAAGAAATCGAGAAAACGACGCTCGTTTTTGGCGTCGACTATGTAAGATCCCTGGCTTCGTTTCATATCAAAAACCAGGTCCATTCCATCCACCAACATGTGCTTGGCCAATATGGCATGAACATTACCGGGGCTAACATTTACCATGATCCTCTCCTTGGCAATTATCGAGCTGGCCCGATGTGAATGGGTCCGCGAGCGCTGTCGTTGAAAGTTGATATCAAACGTTGGCAGGAAATGACGGGCCTAAGTGGAACCAAACAGATAAATCGCAAATAAAATATTTTGCCACTGCTTTCTCATCGTCTTTCCCAGGTCTTCTCATTCTATCACCTACCGCCTTGCTCTCGAAAGGCCGGCTCCGGACTCGAGCCCGAGCCCGGAATCGTGAAATGGCTGATAGGAACGGTCTCAATTTGCTGTTCTGACCCGCTCTTGACGGCCTGATGAAGAGCTAGCTATAATCGTTCAAATTTTAAAGGAGCTCAGCGGAAGCCCATTCACCTTCGTTTAGAGGATCGCGTGGAAAGCACCGCCTTCGGCGAATTGGACGACATCGACTTGTTGAGAGAGGCGGAGCTCTTCTCCTCCATGCCAGAGTCCGTCATCCGAACCATCACGCTCCAGGCCCACACCGTGGAAATGCCGGCCGGATCCTGGTTGATTCGCCGAGGCGACCCCGGTGACAGCGTTTTCGTCGTAAAGAGTGGAGTGGTGGAAGTTCTCGGCCCGCTCGAAGACGGTAAGCAATTACCCCTTGCTTACCTCGGGCGAGGCGAGTGTCTGGGCGAGCTGGCCATTCTCACCAACATGCCGCGACAGGCGGATGTGCGTGTTCCCGAACAGGCTGAGCTGATGGTGATCGACAGGGATCTGTTCCAGGACTTGATGGCCAATCATCCTGGGTTCGGAAACCAGCTTTGCGTCATCCTCGCCCACCGGCTGGCAAGGCTTCTGCAGAACATTCCGGCGGGGACGGGCAAAAAGGAGCTGCAGGGCAGTTTGCGCTACTTTGATCTCGCCACCGTGATCCAGACCCTGATCGGCTCCGGTCAAACCGGGCTCATGTCCTTGACGAAGGAGGGCCGGAACACCGGCAATTTGTTTTTCCAGAATGGCAACATCGCTCGGGCTCAATTTGGGCACCGCACCGGCGACGAAGCCGTTCATCAGCTTTTCCAAGTACGTCTGGATGCGGATTTCCTTTTCACCAGCAGCGACGAGGTCTCCCAGGAAGTCGGCTCCGATCCGAGCATTACCATGCCGTCGATGGCTCTCATGCTCGACTCCGTCCGCCTCCAGGATGAGCTCAATGTTCTAAACCAAAAACTTCCGGACTCTGCAACCCTTTTGGAGCGAACCGACAGTGCGCTCAACTGGTCTTCGCCGGAAGGCCGAACGGCGGCAGAGGAGGTCTGGGCACGGCTGAAAGACCCTGCTACAGTTGGCGAGCTCCTTGATGGCTCATCTTGTTGCCATTATCATGTCGTGGCGGCCTTGCTGCACATGCTGGAGACGGAGCAGTTGATGCCCGCCCTCGACTAACAATCCCCCGACTTGAGCCGGCACTGGCGAGCCGAGATGAGACAACGACGGATACAACTCGCGGCGGCGCTCACGCTTTCCTTGGCAGCGTCTCCAGCTTCGACCACAGCCCAGATGACTCCGTTGCCCGATAACCTGGTCGTCGATTTGCGGGTGTTCGAGGCGCGAAGCTCCAATCCCGATCTCTCCACTTTGAATCAACTCAGTTACTTCGTTAACACCGACGGAAGAAAGGCTACCGCAAACCAGTGGCTGGCGACACTTGCCAACAAAGTCAGTGGAGCTTGGCTTGCTCAGTTGGCTTACGAAACGGTCCCGGTGGAGCAGGGGCGGGCCCGCCTGCGCTTGCCCAACGGTTCTCGCAGCTTCAACCTGGACATTGACTTCGATAGCTTTCACCCTTCCGGACTATTCAAGGCTCAGGCGGCCGCCACCTTGATGCGAGAGGGCGAGCCCATCCGCAGGTTTGAACGGGAAGTGTACTTCCAACTGGGACGAACGTCTTTGTGGAGCGGTTCTGACCTGGAGCTCGCTGTCACCGATTACATTTCCCATTTCAGGGAATACCGAGACCGCGAGGGCCGAGGCTTGCTCTTCGAGAAGCTCCGGGCCGAGAGGATCCACTTGATCCTGGCCGCCACTCCTCGTCTGTGCCGAGACGAGGAAACCGGGCAGCTCAGCCCGAAGAGGCTCACCCTTCCTCCGGGCAGGGTTATCCCCGAGCTGGACAATCCCTACGATGTCCCGATGAAGGGCACCGTTTTAGTGGGTTTCGAGCTCGATGCGGAAGGAAAGCCGGTTAATCCGCAAATTGTTCGCACCACCCTGCCTGAGGCCAACCCTCACATCCTGAGGGAATCGTTGGGATGGAGATTTACCGTCTCTCCCAGGGCCCCGGGAGACAGAATGTGGGGCCGCGTCGAGGTTGAGCTCAGCATGCCGTAGCTCGGCCGGCGGTCGTGTAAGCTCTTTTTTAGCAAGACCTTGCCTCTTTGACATGGGTTTTCTCACGTGCTAACTTCCGTTTAGAATGGAAAGGACTTTAAGCCAGGACCAGCTGGTCCTCGTAACCCTGCTGGTCAAACTGGGAGTCATGGCTTCCGTTGCCAGCCTCCTGGGACGTTTCAGCGCTTTCAAGCGACTACTCTACAAAGATGAGCTTTCTCTCAAGGAGAAAGTGATCTTTGCGCTGTTCTCGGGAATGCTGCTTTCGTTTGGGGTGATGATCCGCCTTCTGCTGCAATTTGAAGCCGCCGATCTGTCGCTTTCCGGCACCCTGCTGGTCGGCCTGCTGACCGGCCCCTTGACCGGCGCGGCGGTTGGCCTCATGGTGGGCGCTCCGGCCGCGGTTCAAGGGGAAATGTTCGCTCTTCCCTTGGGGGTCCTCTGCGGTGTCGCCGGGGGCGTGGTGCGTGAGCTTTGCCGCAAGGAAAACATCTGGAGCTTTTCGCCTTTTGTTTTTCTCAACCTCTATCGCATCGCAAAAACTGCGATTCGAGACCGAATCTTCGACTGGCAAATCGTCATTTTTGCGGTGACGGTCGGAATGGAGTCTCTCAGGATCTTCATCGGCGGCGAGACGGGGCTGGTTTTTCACCTCTCTACGAACAATACCTGGGTCATGCTCGCCATATACATCTGCACCCTTTCCTGCCTGGGTATACCGCTCAAGATCTGGAACAACATTCGCCTCGAGCAAAAACTGGCCGAGCAGGAGGTCATGGTCATGCGGGCCAGACTGAAGGCTCTTGCCAGTCAAATCAATCCCCATTTCTTGTTCAACACATTGAACTCGATTTCCGCCACCATTCGCACCAACCCCGATACGGCACGACGTTTGATTCTAAAACTCTCACGCATTCTGAGAAAACTCCTCCGGGAGCAGGAGAGCTTCATTCCCCTCAAGGAAGAACTCGATTTCATCGATTCTTATCTGGACATCGAGTCGGTCCGGTTCGGTGTCGGCAAGCTGCTGGTGGAAAAGGAAGTGGAGCCCGATGCGCTCGAGACCCTCATTCCCTCCATGATCGTGCAACCTCTAGTGGAAAACGCCATAAAACATGGCATCTCCAAACGACTCGACGGCGGCCGGATCATCATTCGCGCCAGGTGTGACATTGGATCCGCCGTCATCGAAATCGAGGACAACGGTAGCGATATCCCAGGAGAATCGACCCACAATGAGGGCCTGGGGATCGGCCTTACCAATGTCAGCGAGCGACTCAAAGTGATTTACGGTGATAAGGGCCGCTTTCTTCTTTCCAGCCTTTCCGGCCGAGGCACCCTCGCCCGCCTGGAAATCCCTCAAGTCGATTTGTCCGATCTGAATATGGCCTGACGACCATGGCACTCCGAGCTCTAATCGCAGACGACGAGCAACTGGCGCGGGACGAGTTGTGCTACTTGCTCGAATCTTTTCCCCAGGTCGAGGTGGTGGGCCAGGCGACGAACGGTCTCGAGGCGGCATCGTTGGCTCAAAAGCTGAAGCCCGATCTGCTTTTTCTGGACATTCAAATGCCCGGCCTCGACGGGTTCCAGGTGGTTCGGAAGCTCATGAGCCATGGCGAATCGGTGCCGCGGATCATCTTCGTCACCGCATACGACCAATATGCCATTCGCGCCTTCGAAATAAACGCCGTCGACTACCTGCTCAAGCCGGTGGAGAAGACTCGTCTCGGCGAGGCCATCGCGCGCACCCACCGGGAGATTGCCGACAACCGGCCGCTGATGCACCAGATTGAGCGCATTTTGGAGGCCCTAGAGCAGCCCTTGAAACGAGTGGCGGTGAAAAGGGGGGAACACTACAGGTTGGTGGATTCGAAAGACATCGTTTATGCCACGGTGGAAGACGGCATCGTTTCCATTGCCACCAACGAATCGACCGCTACCTGCAATCTCCGCACCCTCGACGAGCTCATGGCAAGCCTGGACCCGGCGGTCTTTTGGCGAGTCCACCGTTCTTATATCATCAACATGCAGCGCATCAAGGAAGTCATCCCCTGGTTCAATCGTACCGTCCAGCTCAAGATGTCGGACAATGACGAGACCCAAATCCCCGTTTCCCGTAGCCATACGCGACGATTGAAAGAACATCTTAAACTTTAAAAATGAACCGCGGAGACGCTGAGGTCGCAGAGAGTTCCCCTCTGCGTTCTCTGCGCCTCTGCGGTGAGAGTTAAACGTCCGCTTTCGATACAAGATATCTCACATGCGGACACGGCTAGGAGAGGCTCGAAAGCGCTTTTCCTTAGTTAGATCCTCTCCGCCGAGGACTGGACCTCAAACAAGCAGCGCATCCTGCGCGCCGTGTGAGCGGTAGGTGTCAGGAACGGTATTCGCCAGAACGCAAACGTTCCATACGGGTCATGAAGGATCGGGCTACCTTCTTCTCCTGTAACCCCAGGCAACGCGCGTATTGAGATACGAAGTTCTTGAGGTAGACCGGCGCCGGGAGCCGCTCGATCCGCTCTTCCTCAATATAGTGCAACATGGTGACCCCGATTTTGGTCTCTTCAGCGATCGTTCGTAGATCCAATCCGGTCGACTCTCTCACCCGACGGAGGAAGTCTCCACTCGCTTCCTCTTTTGCGCCGAGCTGTATCTTGGATCGCCGTTGCGGCCGTTGAGATCCCTTGACCAATCGGGGATAGTTTGGCGAGGAAGGCGATGCGGTTTCTACCGTGGCTTTCTCATCCCGCCTCGCATGGAAATGAACGCCGTCAGACTCGTTCATCCTTTCCGTCAAGGATTCATCGTATAGGCGACGGCTTTCTCCCGCGATCAAGGTATGGTACGCCTGGCTGATGCGACTCAGGATTTGACGGCGCTCCTCCCGATCCAGGATGGAGCTCGAGACCAGGGAGTCCCCCCCGTAAATTTCTCTAGCGCTCTCATAAGCAGTTTGGATTTCCTCGGGGCCGGCTTTGTAGTCCACCTCGAGGACCTGGTAGTGGTCCTGCTCGCTCAGCCGCTTAAGCATTTTAAGGCAACGAAAGTAGCCGCCCCGCCGCTTGATCGATGGAGCGAGCCGTCGGAGAGTCCGGACTGACGACGACGAAGGGAGTCCTTTTGCGATGGGCACGCCAAACCCCGTCATCATACTGTACGGAACCCAAACAATCTATGTCCACCCCGAGGTGCTTGCGACAAACCGCGGCCATGGACAAGCCAAGTCGTTCGTCCTCAGGGTATCGAGTTTGATTGACGAGCAGTCGGGGACGGAAGGTCATGGCTTTTTGTTTGAGTATCTGGCCCACCTTGGGATCCATTTTGTCCACTGTTTCCAGAAGGTCGAACGGGGTTCGTATCCCGTACTTATTTTTCTGGTCCATGGCATGCTCGATGACCGATCGCGCCGAAGTGCCCTTCAAGCCGGACCAGAGGTGGCGGTAGAAGCTCATCTTGAGAAAGCGATAGGCACCTTCTATCGAGCTGGGCTCAGGCACGACCACCAACAGCCCCACCTCCGCCAAGAGAAAGAAGTCGACGACGTTGAGCGAGATCCCCGCACCGATGTCGAGCAGAATGAAATCGGCATCGATTTTGCTAATTCGGTTGAGGATACGGGTTTTCTGAAAGTACTTGAGATTGGAAGCGGTTAGAAAGTCGTAAGCTCCGCTGACGAGGCCCAGTTTGGGGATGCCGGTCTCGACGATGACTTCCTCGATAGACTCGACCCGGTGGTGGATGAAGTCGGCGAGAGTGCCCTTGGGCGTCGAGACACCGAGTGCGGTGTGAAGGTTAGCTCCGCCTAGATCGGCGTCAATGACCACAACCGATTGACCCCGGCGAGCAAGACTGATTCCCAGGCTGCTGGTGATGAGGCTCTTTCCGATTCCGCCTTTGCCTCCCCCAACCGCGATGATACGGCGACGCGGCTGGGCCGGTTGGGCCTTGACAGGTAAAGGGGCCACAACGGTTTTGGGTAGGCCGGATCTCCCCTCCCCGGGGAGTACGGCAGGACTGGCAGCCGAGATCTCATGCCCCGCCGGCGCACCGATGCCGTGCGTTGACACTTGACCTTTGGGATCCACAGCCACGAAGCTCCTTTTTGTTATATACTAATGGAAAACCGTCCGCTTGGAGGCGGCGACTGGTAATCAGAGATAATGTATTCCAGGCGCTATACCGATGTAAGTGATATGTTATCAGAGTTTGCAGCGAAATGTCAAGGAGCAGATGAAACATGAAACCGGCGTGCATGGCTGCGGAATACCCACGGACCTAGGTTTGGACCGTGGTGAAACCGACTCACCGCCTTCCCGCGTCGATCCAAAAGGCAGCAACACTTCTACTTTGTAGTGCTACCCCAACCTCCTCCACCCATGAGTAGCAGGGACGGAATGGGAACTCCATTCAAGGCCGCCGGTTTGAACGTCGCCCGAATCACCGCAAGCATCATGATGGGCATGGTATCGGATCCGCCGGGGTTGACCCGAGCCGCCACCACTTTGCCCCGGTGGTCAATCAACAACGCCAAGCCTCCCCGGCTGTCGCGGCGGGATTGAATCGAGCGTGGAGGTCGAACCATATCCTTGACCACTCTAGGAGGCTCGTACTCCGCCGCTTTGTTGCCGACCATCTTTAATACCACCGAAAAGGGACCGATGTCGTGCATAAGGTAGTCCATGTCCTGCTCGAAAGCGGATGAGAACTCGAGATCCGAACGCGACAGATCGGATCGAAGCGCGTAGAGGTAACCGAGCTGGAGATGAGCTTCGGTGTCGCCCGGTACGGCCTCGGCTAGAGCCTCATAGAGGTCCAAAGCGTCTTCGAGGTCTTCATTGTAGGCATGGGCTCGTGCGAGTAACCTCAGTGCACGAAGGTTTTCCGGATCGGCCTCTAGAACCTCACCCAACCGGTTGATAGACTCGCCGTATTCACGTTCACCCAGAAAAGCCTCACCGATCAGCAACCGCGCCTGAGATCGCTCTCCATCCGAGGCAGGCATGAACGTCCGAAGCCAGTTGATGGCCTGCTGGTACCTTCCCTCGCCAATATAATCCCGAGCACGACTAATCGGGTCTTCAACCTCGACCAGCTCGAGCGGAGACTCCTGACGGGTTGGCTTCAAAATCAAATGACGCGTCGGTTGGAGGTTCGCCGCGGCGAGGCTCGACGCGAGCTTCGGATAGAGTTTCCCCAACCGCTCGAACGTTTCAGCATATTCGTCCAAGACCCGCATAAAGTGGCCTCGATAAACGATTCCGTCGCGGCTGTTGTCGACCTGAATGGTGCCTATGTAAACCGGATTTTTGGCATAAGCGTAAAACGCCGGCAACTTTGCCCCACCGCCGGGCCGGAGGCTAAGCCTTTGCTTGACCGGGCGAAACTTGTGGTGGACGGGGCGAATGGGAGGATAGTAAGTCGCCTCGACGCCGACAATTGTGTAGGAGCCGGGAGGCAGGGTCTCTTCGAAAAAGCCGAGCCCGTCCCCTATCGAGATGTAATATTTCTTTCCGGTGTCTACTCTCCGCAGCTCGATTTTCCTTGCCCTAAAATCGGGGCCTTCGAACCGGCCTTCAAATCGGCCGAATACGAGAGAGCGGCCTTTCGAGTTGATTTTCTGCCAAGAAGATCCCTGACCGAGGGAATTTCCTTTAGCCGGTGCAGCGAGAAGGATCACGAGTATCGCTGCGGACGTAAAATGGAAAATGGACAAACCTCGCATTGACGTTCTCCACCCGAATCTCATTTTCGTGAAATGATGCGGAAGCTCCCTTGTCATTCGTACCACCAAACTCACCATCGGCGCAAGTAGTTGGCGGCGGGGACTCTAGT
>SDBT01019142.1_pt1 | contig 10735 bp, 7 predicted proteins | sample 2277101 | NCBI WGS metagenome assembly SDBT01 (sample SAMN10404973, study PRJNA504765) | marine sediment metagenome | isolation source: marine sediment core GS10_PC15, 103 cmbsf | place: Arctic Ocean: Southern Knipovich Ridge | collected 2010
GCGGAAATGATCCCAGCCCGACTCCTCGACTATCTCGGGAATCGACTTTCCGGCGCGCCGCACAATTTCGGCGTCCATCCCGATGACGCGCATCGACAGTTTCTCTTCGAGTATTTCGGCGATCGTGCTCTTGCCGGTCCCGCGATAGCCTATCAACACAACATTCATGAAAGTCTCCGACCCTTGGGCTGATCTATTTCAGGTTTTCCTCGACGACTCTTCTCATGACATCGATGGGGGCGGTCTCGCCGGTCCAAAGCTCGAATTGCACGACCGCCTGGTTCACAAACATCTCGAGGCCGGGAATCGTCTTGCAACCGACCTCCTTCGCCTCCCTGATAAGCCGCGTCTCGCGCGGCGTGTACACGATGTCGAACACGACGTGCTCCGGCGTCAGCAGCCCCTTCGGAATCAGCGTGTCTTCGATCTTCGGATGCATGCCCACCGGCGTGCAGTGGATGATTATTCCGGCGTCGCCGACGCCCTTGCGGAGCGAGGCTTCGTCCAGGCCGGTTTCCGAGATCGAAGCGGGGGTCTTATCCTTCAGGTCGCGCGCGAGAGCGTCGAGCTCGTCGGGGATCACGCCGAGCAGCGAAATCTCGGGCGGGTTCTCCATCGTCGCGAGCGTAAACGAGACCGCCCGAGCGGCGCCGCCCGTGCCGAGAATCAGCACGCGCTTGCCCGCCGGGTCCGCGCCGCGGTCTGCGAGCGCCTTCAGGGCGCCGGGACCGTCGCTGCTGCTCCCCTTCAGGAGGCCGTCCTCTTTGAGGACCGTGTTGACCGAGCCGATGTTGCGGGCGACCTCGTCGACCTCATCGAGACATTCCATAATAGCAGTCTTGTGGGGGATCGTCACGCTCAGGCCCCTGAAGTTGCCGAGCGCGCGCATGCCCGTCATCGCGGCCGCGATGTCCTCGACCCGGAAGGCGACATATGCGTAATCGAGCCCGAGCTTTTCGAACGCGGCGTTGTGTATCGCGGGCGAAAGCGAGTGCTCGACGGGGTTGCCTATGACCGCGCACACTTTGGTTTTCGCATCGATTTTTCGGGAACCTGTCATCTCATCCTCTCTAGACCTTCAGCAGTTTTTCGGTCACAAGATTGCACATGCCCCACACGACGTCGAGCGCGAAATGCTTTTCGGCCGACGTGTCGAACAGGATCTGCGAGCGGGCGGGGAACTCGTCGTCGGCCTCCCAGAGCACGTATGCGATCTGAACCCGCGGAAGCGCCAGGAGTTCCACTCCTGCGTCGCCGAACTCGATGGGTTTTCCGCCGATCAGTATCCCCTTTTCCAGGAAAGCGCCGGCGTCATCGCCGAACTTTTTTTCCACGCGCCAGCTTGGAAGCGCGTGCGGACCCTTGAAAAAGAACGCGCCGTCGGTTATCTGGCTGTCCGTTATGTATTCGTTCGCGATAGGCGTGTCCACGGCCCGCAAAAGGTAATGAACGGAAACGAGGACGGTGTTGAAATTCGGCGGCGGGTCGCCCTCGCTGACGGGCTCGCTCACGCGAACGACTTCTCTTTTGTCGGGATAAACGAGCAGATCATCGGTGAGCAGCCTGAGCTCGTATGCCTTTTCGGCGTCGTTGTAAGGGGCCAGCGAGCGGCGAGTCACATCTGCGGGATCCATCGCCGCCAACTCCTCCCAGAACATGCCGGCGATCTTATGATCCTCCTCGAGGAACGAGTCGTCCTCGGCGCGTCGCTTGGATATGTCCGCCAATCTCAACCTCGCTTTTAGACCGAACCGGGTTTGCGCTCGCCTCCAGGCGGCCCCGGCCGGTTTCAATTATTCTTTCGCGGCCTTTGAAGGCCGCGGGGGAATCCGCATCGAGCAGGGCACCTTCGTCTGGCACAGCCCGCACCCGGTGGTTACGTCGATGCCATACTCCTCTTGCAGCCCCTCGATGCATGTGGCGTAAACGTAATGGGCGCAGGCGACCTTGTCGTGGCCCGATTCCGAAAGCGCGCCGGCCGGGCATCTCTTTATGCACGCGCCGCATGTTCCGCTGCTGTAGAACAGGCAGTTTGCCTGGTGGTTCTCGTATGGGCGCGACGAGGGCTCGAGCTTCAGGTTGACGACGACGCTGCCCACCCGGTGAGCGATTCCTCTCGGCGTTATCAGCGCGTCGTTGAGGCTGAAAGTGCCCAGGCCGGCCGCGTAGGCCGCGTGGCGCTCGGACCACGAGGAAGCAAAGCCGACGCGCTCGTCAATCAACGTCGACCAGTAGCTCGAATCCATCGGCGCCAGCGCCAGGAGCCCTTCGTCCCTTAAGAGGTCGACGATGCGCTTCCTGACCTGCACATTGAATTTCTCGCCGCTGTCGCGCGTGTGGGCCCATTGGATCGACGGATACTTGTCCTGCTCGGCGTTGCTCTTTATCGTTTCCTCCACAATCGGGAGGACATAGACGATCACGCTTATGTCTTCGAGGCTTCCCTCATATTTCTCGTCCGCGGCGCATTGCTCGAGAAGGTCGCGCGGCTTCCAATGGAAATCGCCGATGACCTCCTTGTATTCCTCGAAAATCGGATCGTCCGCGCTCGCGAAAGCGATCATAGGCTCGTCGAAAATCGGAGTGTCTTCGCCGATCATGGTAAGCCGGTTCGCCTCGCTCTCGGCGACGAATCGCTTTATTTCGCGTTCCAGGAACTCTTCGGGACCATGAGAGAGTGATTTGTTCATTGATTCTTCCTCCCTTTCCGCGCGCCCAACGAGGCGCCGGCTTTCGTAAAACAAGCAGGATAAGTCTAGCAGAAATCGGATTTCGAATGCAACAGTTAGACACCTTGCGGGCGGACGCCCTGCGTGGGAAACGCCATGGCAAGGGCGCGTTGTCTTCGGCGGCGTCCCGAAACGAAACGCCCCCACCACTCATTGGAGCGATGGGGACGATTTGAATGCGGTTGCTTGTCCTCAGGAGAAATCGACTTTGGCCCAGCGTCCCTGGCGGCCGCTCATCACAATCCTGTCGGTCAGCACGACCGATTCGAAGCCGTCCTTGAACGTCGCGAAACTCGCGGGATCGCGCTTGGGATCCTTGCCGTCGGCTATGTACTGGTAGACCTCGCGAATGAAGTTATCGATTCCCACTCCCCAGGCGTCGTGGCCTTCTGCCGGGAAGTGGCCGGGTGCGCCGATCCTTGCCTTCCCCTTTTTCGGCGGAAGCTCGTTTGCGCGGTCCCGATGCCCGATCCACGGCGCGTCCGGCCGTTCCTGATTCCAGGCGGCGGATTTCTTCGAGCCGTCCACCTGGAGGATGAGCCGATTCTTGCTCCCCGCGCTCACTTGTGAAACGATGAGCGAGCCCCTTGCGCCGTTTTCGAACCTGAGCAGGACGGAAGCGTAGTCCTCCGTGCTGACACGGGCGGTGACGAGCCGGGGCGTGCTTGCGCGGCCGAAGGTGCCGACCGTCGAAACGCTCTTCTGCCTGATGGGCAGGAAGGTCTGCATGTCGCCGATGACCTCGACAATCTTCTGGCCGGTAACGTGCTGCGCGAGATCGAGCCAGTGCGAGCCCAGGTCGGCCAGCACGCGCGCCACGCCGCCCGCCTCGGCGTCGACGCGCCAGCTATAGTCCGTATCGAAAAGGAGCCAATCCTGCAAGTAGCTGCCATGAATGGCGTAAACATCGCCCAGCTCGCCCCCCTGGACCGACTTTTTGAGCTCCTCGACAACGGGATGGTGGCGATAGTTGAAGTTGACCGCGTTCACCGCCGCGCTACGCTCGCCGGCGCCCAGCAGCAGCCGGGCCTCGCGCGCGTCGATCGCGAGGGGCTTTTCGCAAATGACGTGCCTGTCCGCGGTAAGAGCCGCGCGGCTTATGGGAAAGTGAAGATAGTTGGGCGTGCAGACGTGGACCACCTGCACGTCGATGTCCCTGATGAGATCCATGTAGTCGTCGTATGGGCGCTGGATGCCAAGCTCTTTCGCCTTCGCCTTGGCGTCGTCATCCGTAGGACCGGCGATCGCAATCACCTCGCCCAGGCCGCTTTTGTTCACGCTCTCGGTATGGATCTTCGCCATGAATCCGGTACCGATTATTCCGGTCCTCAATCCAGCCATAATAATCCTCCATGTAATTGTTCGCCAGAGGCGCTTCCTGATTCTGTCGCAGAGATTACAGTCGGTGGCGAAGCGGAATGGATACCGAAATCAATATTCCCGCCGGCTTCAGAATTTTCGCCCGCGACGGGAGAGACCTAAAGGGGCGCATTACCTGATGGAGACCCTCGCCATGACAAATAAAGGAGACAGCGCAGTGGAACGATACGCTTCATTATGAATCGTCCCCCGCTCCCGCAGAAAACCTATTCAGATACAAATCATACAACAACAAATCCGGAAATTGCAACCACTTTTTCCTGGCGCAATTACATACACAAATGCGTCAAACCCGATGTTTAGCAGAAATTTCCCGGATGCGACATGCCGTCCGATCCACGCGCTTTCGCCCCCGCATTTTACCGGGACACACCGGATGAAAATTTGTCGTCGATGTGAATGACGACCACTCCCGCCGGAGGCGAAAACTCGAATGCGCCGTCGGGAGGCCGGGCGTTGATCTCGAACCGCTTTATTCGCAGCGTCGCCGTCGCCCCCATCCGCACCGAGACGATCTCGACCGCGATCGGAATCGCCGCGCCCGCTTCGATGGCGTGTTCGAGATACGTGATGTCCGTCTCCACGAGGCCGTCATCTCCAATCAGCAACTGGCGCGTGGCCAATCCCGTCGCCGAGTCGATCCATATTGTCTTTCCGGCCCCCGAGGCCTCGGCCAGCTCCACCCGCCAGGAACCGTGTTCCGGATAAACGCTTGTCGTCGGCGACGACAACGCGCCGGGATCGACCAGGACGCACAGGGCGGCGATGACGGCTTCGGCCGAGACCGCCACGTAGTCGCCATCCACGCGGAACGGCCCGCATTCCTCGCTCAGATACGCCGTCCCCCGGGAAGGCGCGTAGAGCCAACACACGTTTCCGTCGGAAATGAATTCGAACAGCGGGGGCAAGAGCGGCCTGTAGGCGCGCATGCGCACGCTGTCGGGCTTGCGAAGAATCACCGCCAGCGACGCCCGCCTTCCCCGCCCCTCCCCCGGAAGCGTCGTCTCAATCCGGCCCGTCGCCTTCAGCGACGTCGCGGCGCCGTAATGCTCGAGCAGCATCCCGATCGCGTCGGAGGCGGACAAAAGCTTAGGAGCGAAAGTCTCCGGCGGGCGCGTCATCCGCTTTCCAGAGACGCAGCCGCCCTGTGGAAACGCCACAGCCAGGACAGCGAGCGCCAGGCACAGGCGAGCCATGGCCCCCGCTATCGTCAAACGGAGGAAAGACGAGCGGGCGGGCCGACCGCGAGCGGACGTTCCGACGCGCGGGACCGGTTCGGATCGATTTTTCGAAGGGGCGTCAGGCGTCATCTTCTCGGAAGGCTCCGTCCGAAGGGTCGCATTCGAAAATTCGCGGAACCCGTCCGAAGGCGCCCTGGTACGCCTCGGAGACGGTCGTCTGAAAAACGTCTATCGCCGACCTGCGAACGAGGCTGATCGTGGAACCGCCGAACCCGGCGCCCGTCAGCCTCGAGCCAAGCGCTCCAGCGACACCGCGAGCGGCCTCGACAAGCAGGTCGAGCTCCGCGCAGCTTACTTCGTAATCGTCTCGCAGGCTGTCGTGCGACTCGTTCATCAGCCTGCCGAGGCCTTCGACGTCGCCTCGTCTCATGGCCTCCACCGCGGCCGACACCCTTGCGTTCTCGCCGATTGCGTGACGGCAGCGGCGGTAAATCGTCTCCGGCATGTCGCTCATGCATGCGTCCAACTCGTCCGGGGCGGCGGCGCAGAGGGTGCGGACACCGTCGAACCGCCGCGAGAGTATCTCCAGACCCCGCTCACATTCGGCCCTCCTGCTGTTGTATTCCGAGGCGGCAAGCTCGCGCTTCACGCCCGAGTCGCACGCCACGAGCGAGTAGTCGCCGAGGATAAGCGGGATGTGCTCGCGCTCGAGGGTGTTACAGTCGAGGAAAAGGGCGTTTCCTCTCGTGGCGGCGGCACAGACGAACTGGTCCATTATGCCGCAGCGCGTGCCGGCGAATTCGTGCTCGGCCTTCTGGCAAAGCAGCGCCGCCTCTTCGGGCGCGATCGAAAAATCGAACAGCTTTCCGAGGAGACGGCAAACGACGATTTCCATCGCGGCGGAACTGCTCACGCCGGCGCCCATCGGGAGGTCACTCAAGAAAAAGGCGTTGAACCCGCCTATCGGATATCCTCTTCGAATCAGCTCCCGCACGACGCCTTTTGGAAAGTCGCCCCAATTGCCTCCGGGCTTTACCGAGGATGCGCGAAAAATCACTTCGCCCGCGAGATTGCCCGAGCAAAGCGTGATCTCCTCGCTTCCGCTTGCGACGCCGGCCGCGTATACCCTCTTCCCGATGGCGACCGGGAGCACACGCCCGCCGCTGTAATCGATGTGTTCGCCGATTATGTTGACCCGGCCCGGAGCCCACGCGCCGGCTTCGGGGTTCGAGCCGAACCTTTTCCGGAACTCTATTTTCAGGAGGTTTTCGATATTTCTCATTTTTTCAGACGGGAAACGCGAATGCGTCGCCGCTAACCTTGCCCGGGGCGCGGATCAAAAATGACAGGCGCGCCATCCACATCCGGCCGGCGCGCCCGACACCTTAGCCTACAGGAATGTTTTTTCCACGACGGCCGAGTAATCGACGACCGTGTAGTCGACGTCGCTGCCGGTCTCCAGGGGCAGCAGCTCGACATACCTGCGGCGCCCCTCCACGTATTCGCGCTGGATGTACCCGCTTATCGTATTGCCTTTCTTGAACATCAGCTCGACCCGCTTCATCGAGTCGGGTTTCGGCATGGGGCGTTGCGACCCCGAGAGGATGTCGACGACCCGGCGGTAGAAAGTCGCATAGCGGATGTCGGAAAATTTTACGCGGGCGCGTTCGCTTGGCGAGACGGCGTCCATCGGGCTCAGCGTGAAGCCGTCCGCGTCCATGCCCGTCGCGTCCAGGATTCCCGTGATTCGCCTGCCGTTGCGGCGGACGACCTCGACCTTCTTGTACATCTGCGAGTCCTCGAACTGGTAGATGAATTCGCCGATCTCGATCCGGGCGCCGTCGGCAAGGCGGACCCTCGATTTGATTCTTTCGCCATCCACGCTCACGCGCGCCGACTCGAAGGGATCGATGTAGGTCACAAGCCGCCCGGCTGCCAGGTATGTCTCGAGGGTGCAGTGCGTGGGGCTGATCGAAGCGTGCCGGAGCCTTACTTCCGACGACTTGTCCTTGCCTACCGTCAGCGAGAGCCGACTCGATTTTGTGCTTAGGGCTTCGAGGTTTATGGTGCCGACCCGGCCTCCAGTGGGGTCGTTGATCACGATCAGGCGCCCGATAACGGCGTGGGGCCTGGATATCATACGGTTTCGCGCGCGCAACAGCTTTCCCGCCGCCAGCGCGACCGCAACCAGCAGGATAACGCCTCCCGCGCCGAACAGGACCGACGTCGGCGCCATGGGTCCCTCGGTGGTAACCGTAATTGGGACGACGATCTTTTCAAATACAACCTCAGATTCCGGCGCGGGCAGGACCCACATCGTTCCGATGTGCGCCTCCGACCTTCGGGATTGAAAGCCTCCGGCTCCGTCCACCCTCAACTTCAAGGTTTTCAGGTCCGGCCTTTGGCCGTCGATGATGCCCGAGGACAGGATGAGGCCCTCGGGTAATTCGAGCATGATTTCGACGGCGATCTCCATGCGCGAAGGATCGTCGATCCCGGCTATCCGCAACGTGAAGTCTCGGCTCTGGATATCCTTGGCTCTTATCGGGCCCAGAGAGATAGCCTCATCGGGAAAAATGACTTCAGGAACGGCGAACTTCAGCGCCGACAGAGGCGTCCCGCCGACGAGTGCGCTCTTCCATGATTTCCATTTTTCCAGGACCCTGGGCACGGAGGGTTCGATTTGCCCCACCATCCGGTCGCGGGCGAGGCGGATCGATTGATCTTTTCCCACACGGAACAGCTTTTCATTTCCCTCGGTCAGTTTCACCGGGAAAACATCCGAAAAAGACGTCACGATAAGCTCTCCGGCCTCCTCGGAATATTCTACCCGGGCCAGTCCGCCCAACGGTTCGATTTCAACCCCGGCGGCCGACAGCCTGAAAACGCTCGACGATCCTCGATCGAGGTTCATCCAGACGGAGCCGGCCTCGAGTTCGACGCCGAAGCGCGACTTGCCGATCAACGGGTTCTTTATCGCCTCCGAGAGCGTGAGATGTGTCTCGGGGGCCAGGCCCAGTCGGCCCAGGGTCCCCAGCGCGATTACGGCGCGCGAAGCGCTGGCCACGCGCAGGCGCATCTTTTGGGGCAATTCCGAGCCGGCCCTCAGCGGAATCCATTCGTCGCTCTTTTTATCCTTTCCAAGGATCGTGCCGCTCAGGTCGATTATCTTGGGCGGGTCCAGTTTCGCGGGGGATGAGAATATGTGATGGAGTTCTTCGTCGGGCTCCGTGTATCGCCTGGCGGTCAGGATGTCAATGTTATAGGAAAACCCGTACCTGGAGGAAACAAAGGCCTCCACGGCGCGATCGACGACGCCGTTCAGGTAGCAGTATTGGATGTACCATTCCTTCCTCGCCACATGACTGTCCAGTTCCGTCAAGGCGGCCCGGAGCGTTTCCTCCGCCCGGGCTCCATCCGGAGATCGCGACGAAGAAATGATGATAATGCCTTTGGGGCTTTTGTCGCCCCTGCGCCTCAACTGCCCGAGCTCGCCAAGCGCGCGAGCGACACCCGCCGCGATGTCGCTCACCTCGCCCCCTGGTTCGATCGCGTCCAGCCTGCTCGTCAAGGAGCCGACATCCCGCGGGTTCGATATCTTCTTGACGACGAGCTTCGTCGCCGAGTCGGAGCACGAAATGATCCCCAGCGTGCTGCCGGCCTTGACCTCGCCGGCCGTGGTGACGATCGCCGCGCGCACCGAGGGCATGTAAGGAGCCATCCTCTCCGAGGAATCGATGACGAAAATTATCGTGCGGGCCCCGGCGGTCTTGGCGGCCGCGCGCGCCGGACGTGGCGCCGCGCCCGCAAGGCAGGTCGCAATAACAATTAACAGGGCTATCCGCGCCGAGCGAATCGGGCGCCGGCTATGCCTTTTTCTTGCGCTTCCCATATCCTCCTCCGCCCGGGGTGGCAATCCGGACGATATCGCCTTTTTCGAGCGTCATGTTGACTTTCGCGGGCAGGCTTTCTCGACTGCCGGAGCGGCGGATCGAATTCTCGCCCGGCGTCCCGTCTTCCCCGCCCGCAAGACCATACGGCGCCATGCTTCGCCTCTCCGAAAGGATAGATAGATCGGCTTCACATAGCATCTCGTACTCTCTTATCAGCCCGTCGCCTCCGCGGCGCCGCCCCCGTCCCCCGGAGCCGCCTCTGACATTGTAACATATCACCTTCAAAGGATAGGCGCTTTCGATAACCTCGATAGGCGTGTTCATCGTGTTCGTCATGTGCGTGTGGACTGCGTCGAGACCGTCCTTGTCCGGCCTCGCGCCCATTCCGCCAGCCAGGGTTTCGTAATATGCGAACGGACGCCGGCGCACGCAGTCGTATCCACCGATCGAAACGTTGTTCATGCTGCCGCAGCTCGCCGCCGGGATCTTGTCCGGAATCGCCTTGGCCAACGCGCCCAAAAGAACGTCGACGATGCGCTGCGAGGTTTCCACGTTTCCTCCGGCGACCGCCGCCGGCGAAAGCGCGTTGACGAGCGAGCCGCGCGGCGCAAGCGCCTCTATCGGACGCATGCATCCCCCGTTGGGAGGCATGTCCTCGCCCGCCAGGCATCTGAAGACGTAGAAAACACACGAGACAGTTATCGCCAAAACCGCGTTGACACACCCTTTGGCCTGCGGGGCCGTATCGGCGAAATCCACGACGGCGCGGTCTCCCGCGATCGTGACGGTCACGCGTATCGGGAGGGCCTCCCCCCCGACGCCGTCGTCATCCATGAAATCTTCGAACGAATACGCGCCGTCCGGTATCCGCGAGATGCACCGGCGCATGAGCGCCTCGGAATAATCCTGCAGCGCAGTCGCAAATTCCGACAGCTCCGCGAGGCCGTAGCGTGAGCGCATCTCCGACAGTCGGCGGATGCCCGTCTCGCACGCCGCCAGCTGGGCCGATATGTCGCCCTCCCGCTCCTCGGGAGTCCTGACGTTGGCCAGGAAAAGCGAGAGCACGCCCCTTTCCATCTTGCCGCCCTTAACGAGCTTTACCGGCGGGATTATCAGGCCCTCCTGGAATATCGACGTCGACAGCGCCATCGAGCCGGCCATGTATCCGCCCACGTCCGCGTGGTGCGCGCGGCTGGCCACGTAAAAACTCGGGCGTTCGCCTCCGAGAAACACCGGCGCGACCATCGTCACGTCGGGCAAATGCGTGCCGCCGCGGAAAGGATCGTTCAACACCGCGACGTCGCCGGGCCCGAGCTCGACGCTCTCGATCGCGCTCTTGACCGACATCGGCATCGACCCCAGATGCACCGGAATGTGCGCCGCCTGCGCGACCATCTCGGCGCGGGCGTCGAACACGGCGCACGAGAAATCGAGCCGCTCCTTTATGTTCGGCGAAAAGCCGGTGCGCCTCAGCACGACCCCCATCTCGTCGGCGACCGACGCGAACATGTTCCTGAATATCTCAAGCCTTACCGGATCAGTCATAGCGGCA
>SDBT01019143.1_pt1 | contig 10735 bp, 18 predicted proteins | sample 2277101 | NCBI WGS metagenome assembly SDBT01 (sample SAMN10404973, study PRJNA504765) | marine sediment metagenome | isolation source: marine sediment core GS10_PC15, 103 cmbsf | place: Arctic Ocean: Southern Knipovich Ridge | collected 2010
CGGATGGGGTGGAGGTGTAATGATCTATCAGGTCTGTCCATTATGTGGAAAGAAAAAAGTGCTTTATGTCCCTATATCCAAAGCACCAAACCATTTTAAATGTACATGGTGCAAAAAAAGATTCGATTCAGATACATTATTAAGAACAACTTATCCAATCCCAACCAAGATAAAGCAATATGAAAGCACAGAAGCGACTCAGGGCATTTATAAAACGTTGTGATCAGGAACGGGTATTTATATTTGAGTCTATTTATAAACCACCTAACAAAGAGAAGAGATGAAATTAATAGCAATTCTTAAAAGAGACAAGATCGACCTCATCGTTTGGTTACTGGTCATAGCCGCAACAGTCCAACACTTTATCGCAGGCATAAACGTAACGCCTGGATTCACTGTGTTGATACTCTATAACTTTGGCGTGATGTACCGGCTATACACCTACAACATGACCATACGCAAACAGGATAAGGACATACTAAGGCTGAACCTGCATATCCAGGACCAAAACAAGCTACTGGAACAGATCATCAAAACGAACGCTCCAAAGGGAACTAAGCATAGTTTCAAACAGAAATTGGAAGAGTTGTATAAGGAACAGAGGTTAAATAAAAACAGAGATGTACCAACACAGTAACCCACCACCGCCACCTCCACCTTCCAGGAAGATTGGAGACTATAATTTAGTAACCGCAAAATCTATGCGTAAACTTACTGACTCGAAAAACAAAAAAGGAAAGATTGATCAGAGAGTATTTAGGAAAATAAGAAGAAGCGCACGTAAGAAGCAAGAATCAGTCAGGTTTAATTTTATGAATAAAGATACACTCCAAGAATGTTTTAATAGGGGATTTTCAATAACAAGGCATAAAATATCTTTGATACCCGACCATCTTGGATATACTGTAAGCTGGTAAATTTGACTTGATAGATTAAATTGACTAAATTTGTGGGATGGCAGCACCAAAGGGAAATAAGTTCTGGTTACTTCGATCATCTCATGGTCCAAATCCTAAATTCGATAACCCTGATGATTTATGGAATGCCTCATGTGAATACTTTGAATGGGTAGTTGCTAATCCATTACAGGAAGAAAGAGCTTTTGCATATCAGGGAATAGTAGTTAAAGATAGCGTTAACAAGATGAGAGCCATGACGTTAATAGCTTTACAAACCTTTCTTGATATTAGCCATACAACCTGGGGAACATATAAGGAAAGACAAGATTTACTTGCAGTCACTAATAGGATTGATAATATTATTCGATCACAAAAGTTTGAAGGGGCAGCAGCGGAACTACTTAATCCCAACATCATAGCACGTGACTTAGGCCTATCTGAAAAGACTGAAATAAAAGGGAATGTTAATATTGATCCTATCAAATGGGTAGGTGAAGATGAATAGAATGAAGGGATTCTAGAAAGTAGATAAAGATGAGTGCAGCTAAGAAATAGGGTTGACGACCTGTTCTCTTAATCTATGCCCCTTCATTTTATTTAAACATAATTAAATGCCTTTAAGAATCCATAAGAAGTTCAAACCACTTTGGCTAACAAAATGCTTTATCACAATCGTCACAGGAGGCAGAGGGTCAATGAAGTCGTTTTCAGTCGGGAACTTCATAGAGAATCTTTCATTCCAAAAAGGGCACAAGATACTTTACACAAGGTACGCTCTGTATACAACATCTGATTCAATCATACCAGAGTTCGAAGAGAAGATTGAACTTAATGGACACTTAGGGTTATTCTACATTACCAAGTCTGATGTGACAAACAAAGAATCCGGTACTGAGATACTATTTAGAGGTATCAAAACCAGTTCAGGCAACCAGACAGCTAAACTAAAATCTATCCAGGGATTGACTGATTGGATTCTCGAAGAGGGCGAAGAGCTAGACGATGAAAAGACATTCAATACAATCATGCAGTCGGTCCGGCAGAAAGGAATACAGAACCGAATCATACTAATACTCAATCCCAAATCAAAAGAGCATTGGATATATAAGCGGTTCTTTGAATTACCTGGTGTCGATCCAGAATTCAATGGTGAGCATGAGGGTGTGTGTTATATCAAGACGAACTACCTTGAGAACCTTGACAACCTATCTGATGAGTTCATTAAAGAGGCAGAGCGTTGCAAGCAGTACACCCCGGAGCTTTACAGATACGATTACATGGGTGAGTGGGTGCTGAGTATTGAAGGTGCTTTTATTCCCTATGATAAGCTGAAACGCTACAAGACGATCAATGAGGAAGGTGTTTCGATGTGTTATATTGACACAGCGGATGAGGGCACAGACCATACAGCCGGTCTGATTGGTAGATTAATAAACAATAAGTTCTATGCTACTGATGCTATATTCAACCAAGTTAATCTAACTCTGAATGAACCGGTGTGTAAAGATCGTTTCAAAACTCATAAGGTTGATCGTGGTTATGTTGAGACAAACGCAGCCGGAGCGTACTTTCTTAGGACATTACGTGAACAAAGTCCTAACGTGCCATTGGTTGGCGTACACTCCAAATCAAATAAGCTAGGACGCATCTTAGCACAGTCGGGATGGATCTTGGAGTTTATGTACTTTCCTAAACAACCTAACGATGAGTTGCACAAGTTCATGATTCAGATGTGTGGTGTCACAGCAGAGTCAAAGGATAAGGATTGCGCTGCTGATTCCGCAGCAGGAATATCAGCGATGATAAGAAGAGACTACTTGAGATGAGAAAATTTACAGTGGACCCATTTGAATTTGAGGTTGACTTAGACGATCCAAAAACCTATCGCTATCTTCCAAATGATGTTAAGTTATTACGTGCTATGTTACACCAGGAAATAGGTTATTACTATTGCTATGTGAACTACTGGCATCCAGATTGGGACGGTCCGCAAGAGGCTAGATGCGAAAAACTTATTCAAAATTACACAGCTAATTGGAGAGATAATATGAATAATGTATTATGGTTTCAAGAGCAAGTATTTATATTCCAATCTGAGATAGAGAACATGTGTTAATCAATATTGATTCTAAGCGTTTAATGGATTAACTTAGCGTGAACTAAAACTGATGTTATGGGAACCAATACAGAAGTAATTGAGATTAAGATGCAAAGTTTATTTATTAACTTTTTTCAGGAAGCCTCTGAAATAGAGAAATCAATTGGGCCACAAGCATTTCACATAATCGGTTTTTATAGACATTGGGCAGAAGAAAATAATATTCAATCCCACACCAACCCATCCGCACAAGAGATGTATGACAAAGGGAGACGGTATTTTGAAAACGTTTGTCCCGAACTGAGCAGGGAGGAAAACACTCGCGTATATAAAGCTTTAAGAATGACAGCCGGATTAGAAACCTAACGAATTAAATTATGATAGAAAAAAAAGAATGGTCAGAGTTTAAAGGTACAGGATTATTATTATTTATTAATCAAATATTACACGTATTTGGTTGGGCTATTGTATTTATAATAGATGATGAAAGTAGTAAAATATTAGATGTATATCCAGCAAGGGTTAAATTCAGAGGATTTGATAATGAGGATGTTTCACAATCTTATGAGAAGATATCAAAATACATGAAAGATAATGCAAATGATCTTTTAGAAGAAGCTAAAACTTAACCCTTGACATGAACCCCTAATGAAGATCGAGTTAGTAATCAAGTACAACGATGAATATTACAGGCAGCCTAATTGCAGAATGAAAGTCAATGAAGAGGGCGGCGTTCAGATTCTTGTCAGGCAAAACGGAGTATTCCAACCAGTAAAAGGAGAGATTGTAAACATAAAATTTAAAGTATGAAAAACCTTCAGATCAAACAAATCAGTTTTGATTACGATAAAGGTATTGTTGAAATCATTTATAGGATAGATGGGCGATTCTATCTACATGGATTTTCTTTTACTGTTTGGGCTGAACACAACCATTTCAATGAGGATGATCTAAAGAAATTACTTGAATTGTAAGTACACTTGACAATCAATAACCATGAAAACAAATAATCCAAAGTATCCATTTCATTATGGAGGAACAATTCAATATTCAGTTCAAGGTGCGATAAAAAGCATGTTTGAATTTGTTAATGTAATAAATGGGCTGAAGGAAAAGTCAAAAGAAAGATCATTCCATCTCTATTTGAATGAAAATGAATGGATCGTAGTCGCTGACTCTGTGAAGGAAGAATATGGCAAAGGGAAACATATACAGGAATTCACTGTGCAGCATTAACAATCAATAATCTTTTTGTATCTTTGTTATTCAACGCTTAGACATGACACCACCCCTATTCGATTTAGGATAGGCCGCCGGGATCTTACGAGGTTCCGGTTTTTTCATGTCATATAAAGTTGTACCTTTGTAAGACCACTCGATGCTATCTCCTGGGAATACTGGTAGGATGGACTTCCTGACGAGATGAAGACCGCAAAGCCAATTTACTTGATAGTTGAGTGGCCCGAATAGGAACCAGCCGATGTCGGGATTTTAGTTCACTGTACCAATCGGACGGAGGAAATCGAAAAGCGCGATCATTAAGTTGGTTGCGCTTTTTGCATATATCACCCTTATGCTAATTTAGTCTAAATAAGAATAAGTTGATATTCTTATCTCAATTGCGTAACTTTGGGCAAATTGTGTTCGCATGGCATTTAACCCATTCCGAAAGAAGTCTGTTGTAACTGAGACAGTAAGCACACCTACATTTTTTAGCTTAGAATTTATTCAGCACTTCTTAGCTGCCGGAGTATCTGCTGCTGACCTGAAGTTCCTTGAGCTGTATCTGTCTGTACCTGAACTGCAAGCGATAATCAACTACCGTGGCAGGGTGTTCGCTGACATGCGTATCAAGATGGTCGATAAGGAAGGTAAGGAGACAGAGCGACCTATACCGGATCTACTCATTCAACCCAACCCATTGCAGAACTTCAAAGAGTTTGCAATGCAGTACCATGTACTCCGGGACATATTCGGTAACGGTTTTATTCATCCCGTGTTCGGTAAGGACACAACGAAAACCAGAGTCATGTGGAACCTGCCACCTGTCAACGCTGAAGTGATCCCAACAGAGGCAGTCGATAAGGGCACTTTAATACTGTTCAACGCCACCAAACAGGAAGAGATAATCAAAGAGTACCGATTCAAGTACCAGGACAATGAGATAACTTACCCACCTGAAGAGATAATCCACTTCAATGATAACCAAGTCAGCTTCAAGGGCGATAAGTTCCTACTGGGTGACTCGAAGATCAGACCATTACAACAGGCATGCGGGAACATCAAACACGCATATGAGGCAAGAGGTATATTAATTCAGAACTCAGCTTTAGGTATCCTCAGTAACGATGCGAAGGATGCCGTAACGGGTACGGTGCCGATTATCCCAAAGGATAGAGAAGATTTACAGGAAGATTTTAAAACCAAATACGGCCTGACAAAAGAGAAGTGGCAGTTGATCATTACCAATATGTCACTGCTCTGGCAGTCGATGGCAGTCGATGTAGGCAAGCTGAAACTGTTTGAAGAGGTTGACAGTGATTACAGGGCTATCGCAGCGGCTTACAGCTTTCCACCTGAACTGTTACAACCTAAGTCAGGCACATCGCTTAACCAGGAGAGTAAAGACGAATCACTAAGACAGCTTTACCAGGATGCAACCATACCCGAAGCGAATGAGTTCCTATTAGGGCTTACTAATTTCTTAGGGTTAGACATGATCCTAAAGGCTGACTTCAGCCATATAGCTGTTTTACAGGCCAACCTCACACTACGATCTAAAGCGATGCAATCAGCGTCCAAAGGTTTATCTGATGCAGTAGAATCAAATCTTATTGAGATAGGAGCCGCACAGGAGCAATTTAAAAAGTACTTGTTATGAAAACTATACAGGAGAAGTTAGATACGCAATATGCAGTGAAGGGGAATAATCACTTAGATCATAAAGAAGTTGATCTAACAAAACGCACTGTTGATTTGATTGCGAATACTTATTGGTGGTTTGATAGTGACTTCGATGTGTTAGTTCCAGGCGTTGCAGTTAAATCTATAAAAGACAGAGGCCCGGATTCAAAAGGACCGGGTAAAATTAAACATGCTGAGTCACATGATTTACGCAACATTTATGCAAGGCCTATTCTTATTGAAGAGACAAAATTCGAAGGACTAGATGTATTACGCGCTAGCTCATTCTTTCCAGAGCAAGAAAACTCAGAAAGGAAATTGATAGAATACCAGAACGACATGATCGACCAGCATTCAATTGGATTCCGATATGTCAATCTAAAAAGGATTACTGAAGAAATGGAAGAAGAGTGGAATGAAATATTAGCAAAACTTATTAATCCTGAAGATGCTGAAAAGATTGGTGTCTTGTGGAATGTTAAAGAGATTGAGCTATTTGAATTTTCAGATGTAGCTTTTGGGGCCAATAGGTTAACTCCTTTTCTCGGTTCCAAGTCAGCTAATAAAAATGTACAGTATAATAATCTGATTACAAAGCTCGATGTATTGCATAAAGACATGCGTTCGGGTAATGGTGATAAGGATATAATCAGGTTACAAGAACGACAAATAAAACAAATGATTTACGAACTCTATAATCCAGAGCCGTCAGTTAAAGACACCCCACCGGGGCCGCCCAAGGTTGACACTTGGATCAAAGCAATTAATAATTTTAATTTTTAATCAAATGGACGAAAAAGCAAGAAATGAATTGCTTGAAAAAGTCAAAGAGTCATCCACTGAGTCTGCAAGGGCTGCTGCACAAGCGGTTCTTGATAACTTCGAGAATGATGCAATGACTTCCGATCAATTCAAAAAGGAAATGGACGCGATTGCCGAAACAAATGACATCCCAGGCTTAACAAAAGCGATAGATGATATGGCAATTGCAGTCAAGAAAATGCAAAGTGCAGGCCCGGTTGTTGAGAAATCACTAAGGGAAACTCTCATTGAGAAAAAAGAAACGCTTGGTAAGCTAGCTAAAATGGATAAGCAAGCTAACCTAACACTCACTATTCCGAACAGGAAGACTGATGTTTTAAGGGCAAGTGTTACGAATCATACCCTGGCATTTCGTTTGGGTGATGTGGGACAGGCAGCATTTCGGGCAACAGTTATAGCTGATCTGTTCCGTCAGGCTACTATCGGACCGGATAACAACGGAACCATTCGTTACGTTGATCAGGTAACGATAACACGTAATGCTGATACGGTTGCAGAAGCGGGTACATTCCCTGAATCAGCTATCGTATGGCAGGAGTACAGTTTACCAGTTCAGAAAATAGGAGATTCAATTCCTGTTTCAGCAGAGATGTTGAGTGACGTAGATTTTGTTGAATCAGAACTACGTAGGCTGATGGAAGTAAACGTGTCTCTTGTGGAAGATACTCAGGTATATTCCGGTGATGGAACTCCGCCTAATCTTGTGGGTGTAAACACTACTGCTACAGCTTTCGGTGATTCAACACCTAAGATCTCAGATGCTTCATTATACGACTTGATCAATGTTGTTTCAACAAAGATCAGTAATGGATTTCAGAGCAAGTACGCTCCAAATGCTGTATTAATGAACCCTACTGATGTGCTAAAGATGCACTCAAAGAAGGATGCAAATAACAATTACGTGCTTCCTCCTTTCGTTTCTCCTGATGGTATGACCGTTGGTAATGTTCGCATTATACCAACCTCTACCGTTACTGTTGATACCATGCTTTTGGGTGATTTCAACTGGGGTACTTATTATAATTCAGATGCTTTTGAGATTGAAATTGGCTTCGTTGCTTCTCAGTTTCTTGAAGATATGATGACCATCAAGGCACGTAAGCGCTCTGCTCTGCTCGTTAGAACTATTGATGCAACTGCATTTTATAATATAGCTAGCATAGCAACTGCATTATCTAACATTTCAGCATAAGAAAGGAGGAAACGATATGAAAAGATTTATAATTTTGTTATCAATGATCGTTGCTTTTGCTTTCAATGCAAACGCGCAGGATGCACACATCAAACGAGGTGAAGTTAACTTTTTAGTTACCCTCGATGCTGGTGATACTATTCTCAATACAAACACTCTATCAAAAGTGATCGGTGTCGTTGCTAAAGAATCTGTGCAACTTTACACTATTCAAGTGACTATTGATTCATTATCAGGGACACCGGCGCATACAATCGCGCTGCAAGGTTCTATTGATAATTCAAACTACACTGCAATAAGTTCTGTTTCCTGGGGGGGTACAACGTCCGATACTACATTTGTATGGACTGATATATCCACAGGAGTAGCATGGCCTTATATGAGAGTACTGGTCACTGGCTCAAGCACATCTAAGTCGCAATTGACTTATTTAGGAGGGCGATTCTTTGATGAAGTAAGATAAATATATAATTATGAGAACACACGTAGATTTTGAATTTTCAAAGAAGTTTGGCATTCATGTTAAGGGCGATGTTAAGTCGTTCTATAAGCCATTTGCCAGAGAGCTTCAGGATGAGGAAAAGGTTGGTAAAATCTTAGGCCCGACTAAATCGAAAGAGGATATGAAGGTTTTGGAGGATGCTAAGAAGCTGATTCAGGAAGAGGTTGATGCACAGGTTAATGGTCTTAAAAAAGAGAACGTTGATCTGAAGAAGCAAATCAAAGTACTTTCTAACAAATTAGACAAACAAGCCTCAAACAGAGCAACGAAATGAGCCTGATCGGTGATACATATTTTATTCGTGAGATAAATCTCGCGCAGAACGCACTCAATAGTGACATGGCAGGGTTTATTACTCAGTATGAGAAAGAGGCCCTTATCATGTTGCTGGGGTACGAACTGTATAAGGATTTTATAGCCAATCCCGCTGATACGAGATGGGCTCGCCTTATAAGCGGTCACGAATACGATGTGGATTTTGCCGGTACAACGACGACTATCAAATGGAACGGATTAACCAATACAGATCTATTGAGCTTACTGGCTTACTATATCTATTATTGGTACATGAACTTTCACGCCACAGATACAACTAGTGTGGGCGAGTCGGTTATTGAAAAAGAGAACGCCTTGGGTGTTACTCCTATTCAGAAAATGACTTCAGCCTGGAATAACTTCTTGCATCTGTATGGCAAGGTGAATGGTTCAATTATCAACCCAACAGCTTACAACTTCCTTAACAAGTTTAAGGATGATGAGACAAACGGGTACGACGGTTGGATCTTCACACCGATAGATAGGATGAATATCTTAGGGTTATGAGCTACAATGACATATCAAGTTCGGTTTCACCGGCTCCATTTTGGGTCGATGTGATCGAGGATGTAGTGACCGAAGTGCGTAATGACGCTGACAAACCAGGGGTCGGATTGATCCCTGTCGATTCGCCTTATTACCTACATGGCCATCCACTTGATATTATCAAGGTGCTGAACGCAAAGGATCGTTCACCCACTAATAAGTCTAAGAAATATCCGCTTATTGCACTGTTTCAGGATTTCACAGAAGAGATTGGTACGGACCAAAGGATCACATCATCTGCATCGCTTAACCTTGTCATAGCTTACTCGACTAAGAGTGAGTATGACTCACCACAGAGGTATGATAATTCGTTCCGTACTATCCTTTATCCTTTGTACGATTTGTTTATTGAGAAGTTGAGAACATCAGGATGGTTCTTGAATGCATCAACCGGCTTAACGTTACACGACAAGATCGACCGGCTCTATTGGGGTCGTGGCGAGACGAAAGGTAACAAGGCTGTTGTGTTCAATGATCTGATTGATGCTATTGAGATACAACATTTACGTTTGGATTTAAGAATAACACAAAAAATATGTTGAAATTATGGCATACAATTCACCTAGTTGCGTCGCTGTCTTAGGGAAAACGGGTTTATCTAACTGCAAAGATGAACTCACACAGGACGCTATGTTAGTATGGACTACACTAGCTTTTCAATTTGCTAGTGAGGCCGATGCAGAAGATGAATCTAAATGGATCGACGGGATTAATTTAGGTACGGTATTTCCGCACCCAATATTTGATGAGGTCGAACCAGCTGTTGAAGATAATGTAATACAGGAAACAGCGATAGGTGTTAAATTATTTGTCCGTGAGGGCAAGTACGGAGGCATCGGACGTGCTATTACTGCACAATGTAATCTCGCAAATCTCAGAACCTTTAACGAGGTGACAGGTCGTGCGTTTATCGTAACCGGCAACGGGAAGATTTATGGTACATCACCAGATGGAACAATCTTTAGAGGATTTTTACTTTCAGAATTCCATGTTGGATTTCTTGGAGGGTCTGATGGAGCAACAAAGCGTATGGTACAGTGGGATTATCAGATGAAATTACCTACAGAGATGGGTGATTTTGGGGCCGTTCCGCAAATAACATGGAACCCATTAACGCAGCTTACAGGTGTTGTGCCTGTTACTATTGCTGTTGTAGGGGTTGCAACTGCCTCTGAGTTGATTGTATCTATTATCAGGGATTGTGATAATGAGGTTGTCACCGGGCTTGTTGAAGCTGACTTCGTAATTCTGGATGCAGGAGCAAACGTACAGCCTACTACTGGATTTACAGATAACGCTGATGGTACGTATACCTTCACGTTCTCTGCTGATCTTGAAACAGGAACGGTTAATTTAGAGACACCAACTGCGCAGACTACCGGACAGTTATTCTCAGCTACAGTAGCTTCCTATACTATTTAATGTCTTTTGATGCTAAGATAGCGAAATGGGTAAAG
>SDBT01019144.1_pt1 | contig 10735 bp, 12 predicted proteins | sample 2277101 | NCBI WGS metagenome assembly SDBT01 (sample SAMN10404973, study PRJNA504765) | marine sediment metagenome | isolation source: marine sediment core GS10_PC15, 103 cmbsf | place: Arctic Ocean: Southern Knipovich Ridge | collected 2010
ATTTTAAAGGGAATAATAATTGTATAATAAAATAAGATGGGACCTAGCAATAGGAAAAGTGCTGCCCATAGACCTAAAAAATCATTAATACTCATACCGCCTTTTAAAATGTAACCGCCTTGATATCTAATGAATTCCCAATCATTATTGTAATTCCAAATTATAAATGGTAAAAAGATAACAAATGCAATAACGAACGAAAAATAATAGCGCCAATCCTTCAAGATAGGCCGCTTTTCTATTGATAAAAATGGGAATAAAAAAATTCCAAAAACCAGAAATATAATTGATATCTTTGATAATAAACCTAGTCCCAATACGATTCCCACAAAAAAGAAATAGTTTGTATTGGTAAAATATGCTTTGTAATAAAATATTATTGTTAAAAAACCAAAAATTAACAACGGCGTGTCCGGTGTCATAATAATTCCGCTAGCGTGGAAAAACATGTTTATTAATAAAATAGCAGACAATGTTAGACCGGTATAATGATTGAAATATCGTTTACCGAATAAATATAATATAATGCCCAAACCAGAGAATAGAATAACACCCAATACGCGTAACCCAAATTTGGAAATCCCAAAGATCATAGCAGATATTTTTATTAATAAAGCTATACCGGGACCATGGTCAATATATCCTCCGGAAAGATGTTTTGAAAAAAAGTGATAATACGCTTCATCATCAATAATTGAAGTGCTTGAAATAAAGATAAACCGTAAAATTGTTAAAACTAATATTGTACCAATAATAATATAATCAATTTTTTTTGTTTCTTTCATTAAAGATCCAATATTTTGATCCTATAAAATTAAATACTGTCCCACCGGCGATACCTAATGCCTGAGCAACTACTTTGAACTGTGGATTAAAAACTGAGATAATTGTTGTTAAAACAACTATATTTATAGTTAATCCAATAATGGCCAAGAAAAGAAATTTGATTAATCCGTTTATGTTAGCAGATTTCTTTTTAGTAACATCAGCGAATGTCCAATAATGGTTTAGCAGATAGTTCTGCATGACCGTAATAATAAATGCACCGATCGTAACAGGAATATGACGAAAATTTAAAATATCCACTAATAAAAAGAATATGGTTAGATTGGTAATTGTTCCCAGACCACCAACTAGTAAAAACTTAAGGAAATGAGTTTGAATTAGTTTATTCACGCATAAAATATATTATTTTTCAAACATAGATACAGCATAGTTTTCAGAAAACATAATTACATTGTTCTGAATAAGCCCGACCGCTTGATAGGTTAGTTTTTGTAAGTTCTTCAAACTTTTAGAAATAGTATTATTGATTTTCTATTTCCTAATTTCTGATATTCTTTGGCATTGTAAAATTGATTAAAAACATTATTACCAAGATTAATAAACTCCTCGGTCCGTTTGGTGTTTTATTGCTGATCTTAATGATCTTACAGTTGTTTTTTATTCATTTCTCGGGTGTTCATTATTTCAAATTTATTATCAGGGATGCTTGGCGGATTCTGCAAAGTTTTATCTCGATAATTGCAATATTTCTAATAATTAAAAATGTTTCCGGGAAGCGTTTATGGTTAAGCTACTTCCTACAATCAATTTTTATCCTTTTATATTCGGCATTAGTTGGATATGTGGTGAAAACGAAACAAAGTTTCGATTATTCAATAATTGCCGATAATTTTAACGAGATTTTTTATTTTGAGTCACTTTCGGTTATATTTAACGGACTTGATACAACTCCGCTATGGATTGCTTTTTTTGGTATTATTGTCATTATTTTCTTTCAAATCAAAAAGAAAACTGATATTGGTTATTCATATTTTTTACCTAAGAGAACACTAATACTATTAGCGGGACTATATCTATTGCTTGCCGCTGATTTTGTAATTCAATTTGACGAAACAGTCAATTTATTCAGATCAATCTATTATCATTATCGACCAACAACAAATAATATCGATTTTGAATCGATTAAAACGGAATATCCATTTTTAATTGAGGAACCAAACCGTTCTGCATCGGCTGTTAAGCAGCCGCACATATTCTTGATAATGATCGAATCGTTCAATGCCGGTGTTATTAATAAACGAACTTCTGATGGTAAAGAATACCTGCCGTTTTTTAACGAGTTAATGAGTAAAGGACGATATATTGAACGATTTTACGGAAATTCGATTCAGACTGCCAAAGGACATTTCGCGAGCCTTTTTTCAATGGTACCTCTTTACAAAGGAAAAGTTTTTCGTGAATATGCTGATAACAATTTTGTTGGCCTTGCCGACTGTCTTAGTCAAACCGGATACTATAATACATTTATAAACGGGCAATATTCCTCCCGCTTTGACAATGTTGAGTATATGATGTTAAATCATGGATTCGACGCGTATCTGCCCGGTAAAGATTTAATACCTAAGTCAGATACAGAAGCTTGGGGTACTTGGGGAATTGTTGATGCTGAACTTTATCGCAGTGTCTTTAAATATTTAGATAATTCTTCTAATAAGAACTCGCCTCAATTTGTAACAATCACGCCTACTTTTCATCACGTTCCATTTTCCATACCAAAAGAAAAACGCGCATTATATAAAAATCCATCGGCGCTGGAAAAAAGGTATGCAAATTCCGTTAGGTTTGTTGATAATGGACTTAAAGTATTTTTTGAAGAATTGGACAAACGACCGGAATTTGAAAATAGCCTCATAATTATTACGGGTGACCATGCCTATCCAATAGGGGAGCATGGAATTATTTTCAATGAGGTAGGATATTTTGAACAATCATTCCGGACACCTTGTTTAATAATTTGGAAGAACCATATTACCGCGCTAATTGATTCAACAAATACTTTTTCACAAATAGATATTGCTCCAACCATTTTAAACGCAATAAATGCGATGCCCCAAAGCCATCATTTTCAGGGGCAAAATATGTTAAGTGAAAATCCGAAGGATAAACTAATTTATCTTGTGCAACCATACAATGGGACAATTCTTGCTTGCATTGATTATCCGCATAAATATATTAAGAGAATACGTACAAACGAGGAATGGCTTTTTAATCTGGAAAATGACCCTGGTGAAAAACATAATTTAATTCATCAAAAGGAATATTTTGCAATAATCGAAAAATTGCGAGATTCAATTAATTACATATTTATTAATCAATATTTAATTGAAAACAATAGAGTTTTTCCAAAGAGCACTGAATATAATATTTCTAAATAATTAATCGAAGTTATTTAGATAACTCAGCCTGCCAATAATTAGGAAAAACATTTTTACTTTTAAAATACTTACCCATTGCTTATAAATAACCCAAGATTATTGCGGCTGTCGTGCACATAGTTTGAGACAGAATTCATAAAAATAAGAAATACTACTATAAGATAATAATATCCTATAAGTGGTTAATAATATTGTTGTTATTGATAATTGAACTTATTATTATTCATGTTTTCAATTTAATTAAAAATATAGGATTTAACTATTTTTTTACAACACATTATATCTAGTAATTAAAAATTATGAACAAAATAAAATACAGACTCAAATCGATAGCGATTATATTTGCTATCTTCGTGTTTAACCAAATTCTACTAAGTCAAGATTCTAATGATGTATTCCTAACTAATGAAGGTTCAATTGAGTTCACTGAACACTTAGGAGAATACGTACCTGGAGATATTGAACTAATTGATGAAAATGGTAATTCTGTAAATATTGGGAAGTTTATTACAAAGCCTACCATTTTAATGTTCGTATATTATGAATGCCCCGGTCTATGTACTCCACTATTAACAGAAGTTGCCGATGTGCTTGGAAAAACAAATTTAGATTATGACAAAATCCCTTTTCAATTATTAACTGTTAGCTTTGATCCGCGTGATAAACCCGAAATAGCAGCTAAAAAGAGAATAAATTATTTGGCACAAGTAGGAAAACCATTACCTCCTGAAATGTGGCGATTTTTTACAGGGACCCAAGAAAGTATTAATAATTTAACTAACGCTGTTGGTTTTAGTTATCAAAGAGCCGGTTTGGATTTTACACATCCGGGCGGGTTAATTTTGCTGTCACCCGAAAGAAAAATAGTGCGCTATCTATACGGAATCGAGTTTCTACCTTTCGAATTTAAAATGGGAATTATGGAAGCTGCCCAAGGTAAAGTTTCCCCAACTACAGCAAAATTATTAAGGTATTGTTTTAGCTATGATCCTATCGGTAGAACCTATGTATTTAATATTGCACGAGTAGTTGCTACAGTAATGATTATATCAGTTTTGTTTTTCGCGGGATTCTTAATCTTTGTTACTCGTAGGAAAAGAGGTAAAGAATAATGACAAAAGAATCTTCGAGCAATACTCAGAAAGTCAGCTATTTACATAATCCCCAAGCATCCGGAATTAAATCATGGATATTTTCAACTGACCACAAAAGAATTGGGATTCTATATCTTGTTTGTATGATTATCTTTTTCATTGTCGCAACATGCTTAGGTCTATTAATGAGACTTGAATTGCTACAGCCGGGTGAACAATTTATCAGTGCTAAAACATATAACCAGACATTCACCCTCCACGGTGTTATAATGATATTTTTATTTATTGTGCCGGGTATCCCGGCTGCAATAGGAAATTTTGTATTACCACTTCAACTTGGAGCAAAAGATGTTGCATTTCCTAGACTAAATTTACTGAGTTGGTGGATATATATATTGGGAGCGATCTTAGCCATACTTTCACTCTTCTCAGGAGGAGGCGCGGCTGATACCGGTTGGACTTTTTACGCTCCATACAGTATAAATACAGATACTAATGTCTCACTAGCGGTATTAGCTGCTTTCGTTCTTGGTTTTAGTTCGATCCTAACCGGATTAAATTTTATAACAACCATTCATCAATTACGTGCAAAAGGTATGGGTTTCTTCAGAATGCCGTTATTTTGTTGGGGTCTATATGCGACCGGTTGGATACAAATCATTGCTACGCCGGTTATAGGAATAACGCTATTTTTACTTTTTTTAGAAAGGACTTTAGGAATAGGATTCTTTGATCCTGTCAAAGGTGGCGATCCTATTTTGTATCAGCATTTGTTCTGGATATACTCTCACCCTGTTGTTTATGTAATGATTCTACCCGCGATGGGTGTTATTTCAGAAATATTACCGACATTTGCTCGTCGTACAATATTTGGATATAAAGCAATTGCAATGTCTTCAATGGCAATCGCTATAGTTGGCTATTTAGTATGGGGACACCACATGTTCACTGTTGGCATGTCGGATACAGCAAGATGGATTTTCAGCTTATTAACATTTTTAGTAGCAGTTCCAACAGGTATAAAGATATTTAATTGGATAGCAACATTATATAAAGGTTCTATTCAGTTGGATGCACCTATGTATTTTGCATTACTTTTTATATTCGAATTTTCGATTGGTGGATTAACGGGACTTGTAAATGGAGCGCTAAGTACTAATATCCATATACATGATACAGCGTTTATTGTTGGACATTTTCATTATACTGTATTTGGCGGTGCCGGTATTGGATTAATGGCTGCAATTCATTATTGGTTTCCAAAAATATTTGGACGATTGTACAGTGAAAAACTTGCAAAAACCGCTATTTTGTTTATATTTGTAGGATTTAACACATTATATTTCCCAATGTTAATAATGGGGATTCAGGGTATGCCTCGCAGGTATCATGATTACCTCCCCGAATATCAAACACTTCATGTTATTTCAACAATCGGCTCGTGGATATTAGTAATTGGTCTTATAGTGATGATATGGAATTTGATTAGGAATGCAAGAAAGGGACCCCTTGCACCTGATAATCCCTGGGGAGCAACAACCCTTGAATGGCAAACTTCTTCGCCCCCGCCGACACTGAACTTTAATTATAAACCGGTAGTCACAACCGGTCCTTATGATTTCAGTAAAATACTTGCAGAGAACAAACAAAAGCGTGCTGAATGAATCAAACTTCGACAATAACTAACACTGCACTAGATCATTCGCTTCATCGTGATGATATTGGTGCTAAAACAGGCATGTGGTTGTTTTTGTTTACTGAATTATTGCTATTTAGTGGATTAATTTTAATTTATGTCGTTTTTAGAAGTAATTATGCTCATGAATTTCGTGAAGCTGCTTCTCACTTAAATGTAACAATTGGTGTTGTAAATACACTAATCCTAATTACTAGCAGTCTAACTATGGTACTGTCTTTAGCTAAAATGCAGCGCGGATTGATTCATTCATCATCAGACCTACTGTGGATTACTATTGGCTTAGGCCTGTTATTCTTAATGAATAAATTCGTTGAATGGTATGATAAAATACAACACGGCTATTATCCCGGAAGTAGTTATTTACAAAGTTTACCAAAAGGGGAATCATTATTTTATTCTCTATATTACAGCGTGACGGGATTACACGCTTTACACATCATTATTGGAATTATTATAATGGCTTTCTTATTGAAACAAATTGATGATGGTAGAATTAAGCCAAATAATTATGTGAAATTGGAAAACAGTGCTCTTTACTGGCATCTTGTTGATATAATATGGATAGTGCTATTACCGCTATTTTACTTAATTAATTAGGAAATAAAAATTGGCAAACAATAATACATCTATAGAAAAAAACGAGCATTTAATTCCCTATAAAACGTTTATTTATACATGGTTAGGACTGCTTTTTTTAACATTCGTAACAGCCGGTGCGTCGGCATTTTTCCCAGGGAAAATCGGCACTGCGACAGCAATTATTGTCACCCCTATAAAAGTATTCTTAGTTTTAGAAATATTCATGCACTTAAGATATGAAAGTAAAGTATTTAGATATATGCTCTTATCTGCGGTTATTATAATGGCCGTTTTTATGGCACTCACCCTTGTGGACTATTTTTACAGGTAATAATCAAATGAATAGTAGCTCAAGTTATTCTGCGTTGGTCGATAAAACATTTTTATTTATTTTAGGTACTTCAATAATAATGCTGATCGCTGTAACAGCGACAATGATTTGGTTTACAATCCGTTACAGCCGTAAACGAAATCCTAACCCATCTCAAATTAAAGGCAACGTATTTTTAGAATCTATATGGACTATAATACCTACGATCATGGTTTTAATTATGTTTTTTTCCGGTTGGTCGGGATTTAAAGTAATGCGGAACATTCCCAAGGATTCGATGGAGATCAATGTCTATGCACGAAAATGGTCATGGATGTTTGAATATGAAAACGGAATACAATCTAGTATTTTAATGGTACCTGTCAATAAAAATATCAAGGTGAATCTAAACTCAAGTGATGTAATACATAGTTTCTATATCCCAGCATTTAGGTTAAAGGAAGACTGCGTTCCTGGATACAATAATAAAGCATGGTTCAAAGCAATTGAAGAAGGCGAATACAACTTGTTCTGTGCCGAATATTGTGGAGATCAACATTCTTCCATGATTACAAAAGTCAAGGTTATCGATAATAATGAGTTTGAAACTTGGTTAACTGAGCAAGACAAAAAACCGGTCACTCTGGAATTATTAACAATAAAAGGTTGTACTGCTTGTCACAGCCTGGACGGTAGTAGATTGGTTGGTCCATCATTAAAGGGATTATACGGTCGCACAGAAACTGTTATTACAGATGGTGTTAAAAGACAAGTTATCGTTGACGATATTTATATTAAAAAATCTATTGTCGATCCAATGGCTGATATTGCTGAAGGATATCCTGCGGTAATGATTACCCAGCCTAACTTATCTGATGAAGAAATTGAAAAAATGATCGAATTAATAAAAGAACTAGATAAATAATAGCGAAATACAAATATCCTAATATTTTATTATAAATATCATGTCTCTTAGAATTATCATTGATTTAATCAAACTGCGCATCACGATTGCCGCTACATTAACGGCTGCTCTTGGCTACACACTGGCACGAGGAAGAATCGATCTACATATTATACCGGTATTGCTCGGTGGTTTTTTATTAGCCTGTGGATCGGCAGCAATAAATCATATACAAGAAGCAACACTTGATGCAAAAGTTAAAAGAACGGCTAATAGACCGATTCCGTCTGGTCGTATTACTAAAAGTAACGCAGTTCTTATTTCAATATCCCTTTTAACTATCGGAAGTTTATTGTTATTCTATTTTTACAATTGGCTTACTGCCGCTCTCGGAATTTCCGCTGTGATTTTATATAATTGCATTTATACGCCCCTAAAGGCGATTACACCTTTCGCGGTAATCCCAGGTTCTTTGATCGGTGCCATACCGCCCTTAGTAGGGTGGGTGGCAGCAGAAGGCTTTTTAATTGATCCAAGAATTTACTATCTTTGTTTTTTCTTTTTTATTTGGCAAATACCTCATTTTTGGTTATTGTTGTTATTTTATAGTGATCAATATAAAAACAATGATTTGCCAAGCTTATTTGATAGATTTAGTGAAGATGGAATTAAACATCTTACTTTTTTAGGAATAGCAGCAACGGCCATAACGGGCATATTGCTGCCTACTTATATATTTATTAAACCTCAGGCAATCGGTTTAGTAATATCTTTGTTTAGTGTTATTCTCTTACTACGCGCTGTTTCATTATTGAAAAAAAATAAAATAAACATAACCGCAGCAAAAATTAATTACTCTTACAGACAGCGCTTCATGGAAATTAATATTTTTGCACTAACAGTTACTTTGTTAGTTATAGCAACAAACATTATATAAATATCAAATAACATTACTTGACAAAAAACACTGCCGGAAGGCAGTGTTTTTATTTATGTGCGATGACAGGCTCGAACCACTGACTTCTGCAACATGAAGACAATTTTTTACGAACAGAAGTTTTAAAAATACGTTATAACTGAACCTTTATTGTAAGTTGAATTCATACAAAATAGGAAGTATTCATTTACATCCCATACATCCATTATTGATAAAGATAACCAATTAATATTTTATGATCTCCCAGTTCTTAACGGAAAAATTGCCAGCGTCTTCAACAGCTTTAATTATCTTTGTTTTATCAACAACCTTAGAATCATACCGAACCATGAATTGTCTGTTCTCTATATTAAACGAGTGACTTTCTATACTTTTCAGCCCATCCAGGGCTTTACCAATATCGGTTGGTCATCCCATTCATAGAATGCCACCCCTAATTGACATTCCGTCAACCTTAAATGATACTTGCATAATTTCTCCTTCACTTGTGCAATTTGATAATGCAATGAGTGTTAACACCGTAAGTGATATAAATATCATTTGCTTAATATTCATAAATGATTTCTTCCATTAGTAACCTTTAAAACATATTACTAACTCTGTTTGTTTAAGTTCAGCTCTTTTCCAGACGCATAGGCATCAACTCCATTCCACATTCATTGCACTTTCCCGGTTGGTCGCTGCGAACATGACTGTGTATAGGCATAGGACAACCGTAGAAATCCTTATTGCTTTCATCTGCCTCAACCACGGCCACTAATTCCATACCACACTCCGGACATTTACCTGCTTCCTGACTGTGAACGTGTTTATGGGTTTCCATGGGACATGTGTAATACATAACTTTATCTCCTTTTATTGATTCAGACATTTCTTGGGTGGCGACACCTTGAATTTCCTGTTTTGTTTGCTCCTCTGCGGTCTTTTTACCACCACATGCCAGTAAACCAAGTGCTAAAACCAACCAAATAATAATTTGAGTTGTTTTCATTTTTTCATTCCTCTTTTTTATTATATATTACTTATTACTTTCTTCAATTTATGCTGTATATCCCGTGCTATTTTTATAAGCGTTGGATTATTAATTGCCTGCATAGATGCTGCGGGATCAACAGCTGCTACTTCAATTTTACCATCCGGGTTTTCTTGAACAATGACATTACATGGTAGCATTGTCCCGACTTTCTCTTCTGCCTGTAATGCTTTATATGCAAAAGGTGGATTGCAGGCACCAAGAATCTGGTAATTTCTGAAATCTATATCAAGCTTTTTCTTTAAAGTTTCCTTAACATCAATTTCAGTTAAGATACCAAACCCTTCTTTTTTCAACTCTTCTTTTACGTTTTCTATTACTTCAGAAAATTCCCCATCTACTATTTTATTAAAATAATAACTCATATTTATTCCTCTTTAATTTGATTGTGGTAATAACGATAACAAATAATTTTTTCATTGTCGTTAATGTCAGAGTGCTGGCTGCCTGAATCACCCCTGTCACTTTTTTTCATATTACTATTCGTAAATGCTCTTTAGTTGGTTATCTCCCACATAGTGTCCATAGTATTCCTTAACAAGTTCGACTACTTCTCCCTCAGGCATTCCATTTTGAAGATTGCCTTCTATAAACTTTTTAGTGTTGGTTGCCGTTCCACACACACAGGCTACTAAATTTTTCTCGCCGCAAGTCCCGCATGAACAGGCAAATTCCTTTGCTACTTTCAATGTACTACTAGCAAAAACTGTTTGAACGGTTGGTGCATAGTTCGTTGACGGACCACTTTTGGAATCAATGGATAAACCTATGATTATACCAATAAAAATAACGACTACAGATACTGTTATTAAATTGCCCAAAGTAAAATTACTATTATTACTATTTTTTGATTTTATAGTCATTTGTAAACCTCCAATTAAATAAGTTTTTATAGTTTCACTCTTTGTAAACGAAGAGCATTTCCAATCACTGAAACCGAGCTAAAGCTCATCGCAGC
>SDBT01019145.1_pt1 | contig 10734 bp, 5 predicted proteins | sample 2277101 | NCBI WGS metagenome assembly SDBT01 (sample SAMN10404973, study PRJNA504765) | marine sediment metagenome | isolation source: marine sediment core GS10_PC15, 103 cmbsf | place: Arctic Ocean: Southern Knipovich Ridge | collected 2010
CGTTGTTAAGGGTAGAGGAGATTGGACTGGAATACATTCCAGCAAAAATAAGGTTATTACCCCTCTTAGAACATGTCCAGATGGGCAGGAATTTACTCTGGGAAATTCCCATTGAATTTACTGATTTAGAAAATTTGACTTACGTAAGTTTAGTCGGAAATCCAATCACGAATCAAGATGTTTTGAATAACCTGTTGTGCAACAAACTGTCAATAACCATTAATCGTCTACTCTTACCGAAACCCTGTAAAATCAATGATCTGGTGTTTCCCATTAATTCCATTCTAACTCGAGGCATCCACTGGAACAGCACCAATGGCCGAATTCACTTTACAGATTTTCAACATATAACCCTTCTCATGGATTGGCGTGGACAACGGGTTGCACAGATCAGTAAAAAACGACGCATATATGATTCCACACGCGCTTCTCTAAATATCATCTTGCCAAGTTTATTGAACCTGTGTCTGGCCTATGTGTCTGATCATGTTTTATGTTAATAAAAATTAAAAAGGAATTTTTATTTTTATTTTCCCCTGTCTATGTCTGTATTTCGTGGTGCTAGCCTTTTATTAAACCAACAACAGCAACAGCAACCATGGAAAAACCCCTGTTGTCGACCAACCAACAGAAACCGACAACAAGAAAACCACTGCCTCCACAGCAAAGCCGATGGCATAATTTTAGTGATCCAACGTATGGCCGCTGGCTGATTCGTGTGGCCTTCTATGAATTTTTTGGATCCTTTGTGCTGGTTCTGATTCAAATGGCTTCTGGAGAAAGCCTGATTCGATTAGGAGCCTCGGCTGGTGTGAATGATATCTTTGCACACGGCTTGGCTGGATATATATCTGCCTTTATGGTGGCTCATGTGAGCGGAGCCGTCTTGAACCCTGCCCTTAGCCTTGGTTTATTTTTCACAGGACGTCTTGATTTCGTAAGTTTTATTGTCTACAGCATAGTTCAGGTTTGTGGTGGAATTGCTGCTACAGGCTTGTTTCGGTTGGCCATGGGCTCCACTGTACACAACCTCGGATTGCCTACCTTGCTCAATGGAATCTCTGTATGGAATGGATTTTGGTTTGAAGTCATGCTTGGCTTTATTATGATGTTTTATTTTGCCATGATTATGTTGCGGGGCCGCTGGTTCTGGTACAAAAATGGATGGCATTTTCATCATCAACATCCTCCACGCACCTCTCAGCTGGGACTAACTAGTTTTGCATGGAATGCTGGGGTTGAAGCAGCTGTAGTCACAACTATCAGCAGTGGACCAAATCCAATTCGATGGTTGGGCCCAGCTGTGCTGCGCAGACAGTTTCAAAATTGGCAAGTCTGGATATTAGGTCCTTATGTTGGAGTCCTGCTTGCCCTTCCATTTTATCTGCTCGATGCGGCTTTACTCAGGCCAGAAAGGCGAAATATGATGCACCAAGCCAAACACAAAGCTGATGAGGAAATTATTAATTATACCCTGGCAAACCCAGAGGAAACACCAGAAAAGGCTCCTCCACCTCCCTACAGTAGTATATTTAGCAGCAGTAGTACAGCAGAACCTTTAAATTCACCATTCATATCCACATATGCTTCTCCTTGGAATTCTGTATATCCTCCAAACAGGCCTAGAAGAAGGACGTTTACACCAGAAGGCAAACCACAGCAGAATCATCATCGACGTGTTTAAGAATATAACAAAGGGAGGAGAAATTAAAAAAGCAATAAATATTTTTATAAAATGTATAAAAAAAAAACGTAAATGTATTTTGTTTTAAAGTTCATCCAATTTCCGTTTATTTTTATTGATTATCTGTTGATATTCATCTATTTCCTGTCGATATTTATCGATTTTTTTTTGTTCTTTATCGATACGCATTTGTTTTTCCTTAATCATTTTTTTATGCTGTATAATGTTATGTTCTCTTATTACCTTTTCTGACCTATACACTCTTTGCTGGCCTTCTGGCAGATTTTGTGATGGAAGTTTCATGTTCAGCCTCATTTGATAAAGGGGCAAGGCCGCATCTCCAGGGAAATTCTCTTTCAGCTTTTCCACTTTTAATTGTGCGTCAAGTTCCTCATAGATATGAAAAGGGCGTTCGTGCTTGGGACCCATGGTGACTAATCCCCAATCAATAAGAATTTTTGGATGTTTTAATTTCATTGCCTTGTCTGCGTTCGGATAATCCAAATGACTTAATAATTGAAGCAAAACCTTCTTGGTTCGGATAGGGTTGGCCAGTCGCATGAAATCAACGTTCAGGTTTTCTCCGATTGTAATCGTGCCTATATTCAATATAGTGGGTTCCAAATATCTCTTCAGTTTCTGTGTCAAACACACCGTTTGTTCTGTTTGGATTTTCAGGTCAAGCACAACTGGTTTGTCCCAGATTAACAGTGTTTCTGGAATCGCGAATAAATCAGTCGTGACTGGAATTTGGGGGTGTCTCTCTTGGACTTGTGTGACTCCAAATCTAATAATCGTGTCTGCATGGTAAGATCGATTAAAACCAATTGTTTTTTTGGATTGAACTGTTTCCCCAACAAAAAAGGCTTGAGGCCGCAATACTGTGGGCACGCGCAATACTTCAATTTCCAAGGTTCTGGTCATCCTATTTCCATCATTATACACCACTATTTGGTGACCTGGTCCAACGTATTTCTCATAGGCCACACTTGTGGTTTTTCTCCACCATTTACCATAATAGCTTGTGGACGTCATGGTTTTACTTACAGACTGATTGACTAGTCGTTCAATCATGTTTGGGGAAAGCATTCCATTTTGCTCTAAAAACTTCCGTGCATCTGCTGCGTACAGCATGTCTTGGTATGAGGTACCGCTTAAATTATTACCTTCGGTTATCAGTAAACCAGATACCCTACGTGCTATGTCTGGTTTGTGTTCAATGTATAATCCTGCAGGAATCCGTCTTTTTTCAGAACCTTTTCGCCAGGCTGTACATACTTGCATCAATTGTGGGGTGTTTCCTCCTAGATTAACCAATCCAAGGGTTAATAGCCTCTGGGCTCGATAGGTCGTTAAATATTTGAACCTCAGGTCATAATTAAAAGCCACCGTGCGTAAAAAAATTCGATACCATCGAGCATTCAATCGCTGGTAAGGATTTCCATATTCATCCGTCATATCAATCAGACCTGGGACTTCAGGCCGTGGAACTTCCATTTTATTTTCGCCATGCCTGAGGCTATAATCTGGACGTCCATCCAAGCCTTCAATAGGACTAGTATACCACTGATAATACAGGGTCCTCCTGAAAAACGGCTCCAGCAACAAAACCCGAAATGACTTGCTCACCTTGAGTAATTTTGTAAAGGTTTTCTGCAAGGCACGAAATACTTTCATCAGATGAGCCCTGCGTTCCCTGACCGAAACAAAGCTTGGTATTTCTCCCCTTTGAAGGGGTCGATGTTGTGCTAAGGGCAAGAAATTTGGCACAAGCATCGGCAGCAATATCATCATGTCGAGTTCTAAGGGGAGGTCTGTGACTCCTTCAATGTGTATTAAGCTTTTATTGCCTGAAACCATGAAATGGCCTGCAGCAGGAACCAGATAAGGGATGACATGAGCCATGCCAATCCTTTTCAACAATTTTTTTGCTTTTGCGCGATGAAGCTCCGCTGTCATTTTTGCTTTTCCACGGTGATGCAGCATTTTTCTTTTCTTTTTTTAGTACTACTGCTACTGAAAGAAACACAAACCTACTAGAGACTATAAACAGTTCAATAAAGTGTTTTTTTTTTATTTATACAATAAAAAAAAACAGAAAGCCTATTAAATAGTGAATAAAGCATGATCTAAAACACGACCGCACTGTTGAGCCAAATCAATGCATTGTTTTGAGGTAGCCGAGGCTGAAGCAAAACCTCTTAGGCTCAGCACATTTAAATAATGTTCAAAACAGTCCCCCATTAATTTCCATAAGGTATACACATCCTCATCGGCAGTACCGTAATTGCTACTTGACTCTACCAATAATCTGAAAAAGGATTGCATAAACACATCGGCACTTTCGAAATGACGATTGATATCATTTTGTCGTTCCAGGCGTTCCGCGGTTCCCAGAGGATACCATGTATTATCAATCACATATTTTAGAGTCCTACTGTACTTCCACTCTATGACTTCTCTAAGTGATTCAGCAATAGTCCAGGGGTTATTTTGATTATAGTCCATCCAAGGCTCAGCATCTAATATTCTTTCTATTCTTGCCACCTGTCGTGGCTGCATAAAACTAGCAGCGTATTCACGTACGGATGCCTCTAAATTTCCTTCAATTGTGGTTGCAATGGCCTGGAAACTGTAATGATTATTTGGTAATACAGGCAAGGCAACCACAGGCTGACCAATGGCGATCTGCTTGTATTCCGCGGTAAAATTAATTAAAGAATTTTTGGCGTAATCAATCATAGCCTGCATTAAAAGCACCATTCCAGTTTCGAAACTACGGTTCACCCTTCCAACGAGTTTCTTTGGATCAATAGGTCGTTTCAAACGTTGCTCGTTCCCGATAGACCAAGGACTAGCTGGAAACAGACCAATTTCTACCACAGTTGTTTTTTGTTGATCCAGAAAGGTTTCATAGGCCTTCCGATAAACGGCTACCTCAGGGTCATTGAGGTGATTTTCATAGGCTGTGGCTAGTTCATTTTCTTTGCTCTTTTGAATTAATAATTCATGCAAGCTTTGAGGTCCTGGTTTATTTTGTCGATCCACAACATTATGATATCTTTTCTCAAACACATCGGCGTGGGCTTCATCAGAACGATTGAAATCATGAAAGACTCTGGCTTCTCGTTGATTTTGTTGTCGTTGTACTCTACTGGAACCAGATCGAGCGTACTCTTCTATCCATCCATCAATATCCTTTTTCCATCCAGCTTCTGTGCGAAGGTTGTTTTTTGGATCAAAAAGGTTTCTTCCTGCATGAACGCTGTGAGTTCTAGGTCTGTGTCGTCTAGTACCTTGTTGTTGTTGTTGTTGAAAAGAAGACCCTGAATTTACCACAGCAGCAGTAGTAGTAGTAGTTGGAGGGTATTTCGACAGGGCGGATTTTGTCCTATATTTTTGACTGCTTTTAGAGGCACGTAACATGAGTTCTTTTTCTTTGTTTTCCATCAGACGTCCCATAAGCATAGGTAATTGTTCCATGCCATCTCCTGAAGTATCCACAGCTACATCTAAACGTAATCCTGTCATGTGGTAGGTGGCCCTTTGAAGACTTAAGGTGGCTCCTCGAACATGTGGATTCTGTCTTAATTGTTTGGCAAGTCTTTGAATAGATTGAGCATCGGTGTCGGTGATGCTTGAAAGGTAAGCATGTACCATACGCACCTTTGGACTCGGGCTAGTGTTGATCCGGCCTTTGTTGGCCTTCATCATGGCTCGGTCAGCCGAAACCATTTTACCAAGGTTAGCCACAAATATATTTGGATATTTTATAGCTGAGGCTTCATAATGTTTTTGAAAAAGTGCTGTAAGCAACTGTAAAGGTACAGCAGGCGCCATATGCCGCTGCATTTCTTCAACCATGCGTAATTCATGTGGGTGAGGTTCGGCAGTTGGTAAGAAGCCCACAAAATCTCGTTTTCTCATTATATCTGCTAAATCAACCCCACTCTGCAATTTTGCAGGTTTTATGATAGGTTTTGCAGCATATTTTCCGCCTTGAATGCGGGGCCCCACCTGAACTGCAAACATTAAATCTCCAGACATACGGCCTTCTCTATAGGTAGTTCTATCTAATCGCTCCAAGGTTTGTTTCAGGGTGGGCACCAGGTACATTTCAGAAACCGTTTGATAAAAACTACCTCCAACCAAACGAACGTCAGGATCGTCAATCAATTCAGAAGGCACGTGCATGGTCTGGAATCCTGCCTGACCAAGTATATCGACTGGCATGCGTCTTCCTTTTTCACCGAGTTGACGCGTGCTCATGCCAGTACGTGTACGGACCTCTGCTTCTTGATTCCTGGCGGCTGTAGTCATGGATTCTAATTTTGCATCATTTGTTTTTTTATAAAAGGCTGAGGCTAAAGGCAAGGGGTGCAGCATGCCTGTGCCTTCCAGTAATAAAATAGGTTTATTAAATCGGCTTCCGGCTCTCAAGGTTTTTTTGGTTGTTGAAACACTAGTTCCATAATCCACTTTCACCTGAGGCAGCCTTTGATGAACATTTTTAGCCAAAAAGGTTTTATTGATGCCACGACGAATGTCTTCTTCTGGAACCAAGAGAGTCATCATGTGAGCCCCAATCTGACCATCTTCAGGATCGCCTAAATAATGTTTTTTTACAGTACCTTTGCTCTGTCGTGTTTTGGCATCGGTCAAGTTTCTAGCCTCATGATGCACACTTAGTAAAACTCCAACAGCCCTGTAGTCTTGAGCCACCACACGAGCCGCTGCATTGATGGGATGTTTAAATTTATCAATGATCCCTTTTTCTTTCCAAAGGGTAAAGGCTACAGCTGAATCTCGAGCATCATCTTCACAATCTGAATCTGGACCGCTAACACTATTTTTTGTAGGCGGTGCAAAAGCAATTCTAGTAGTGCTTATTCTGGCACCACTCTGTTCATATTTTGATGATCCTCCTGCTGCTGCTGCTGCTGATTGAGAACCCCCCACAAACCATGAAGTGACTCCACCACTGTCTCGATCATCGTCTGTTTTCATACCAAGTTCGTTAAAACTTTCCACGGTTGGTAATCGATGTGCCTTGCCTGCCAATGGTACCGTATCTCGTACATATTGTGCAAAAACAGAAGCTCTCCAAGCGCTGGCGGAAGCCAGGACTACCCGAGCTTTTTGAACAGCTTCTTTGGGTACCTGTGGATCGGTTCCAGCTTGAAACTCTGTAGATTTTGAAGCGGCAATGAATTCATCAGGGGTCATGTCATGGGCCTTTAGGGATTGATGCATCAGATTAGCTAAATAATCATCTACTCTGACCTTTGCCCCAGCATCTTTGCCTTTCACATGACTCATGGCCACAGAAGGCACCATGGCCCAATACCAACTTCCTGGAATAGGAACTTTACTGAAGGGTCCCATATACAGAGGTGCATGTACTGCATTTAATTGTTTATGAATGGGTTTTAAAGGATTTTCTGCAGTTTCTAAACTTTCCCCAGAAGCAGAGATCATGGTTTGTGGGTCTACGGCACTTAAGTTTCTACGCACGGCTTCTCCTGTAATGTTCACCAAGAATTTAGCATGGGCTGGGATTGGTTCATATCCAGTTGGCTTGGCCCATTTAATTTGTTTTTCCATTTGACCATTTGCACTTTTGCCAGCCAAACGAATCAAAATGTTTCCTTTGTGACGTTCAGTGTCTAATTCTGCTGCTGTATATTTCTTATCCGGCATATAAAAACTATAAATGTTCATGGGCACCTGCAACCAGGGATTGCCTGATTCTTTATCGTTGGCCATTAAATCAGCCAAAGGGATTTGAGCCGAAGCAGTCTGTTCATAACACCATTTCCCATTGCTGTTTTTGACTTTAGTCATCAATAGCACCATCACATCGGCCCCAATCGACATTTTTTTGTTTGCTGCAGGATCATAAGGGAAATTAACTCGGATGCTTGGGTTTTTTTTTGGGTTGTCTAGAATTAAATCCTTGGCTTCTGGTAAAATCACCCGGTGGAAAGCAGGCCCATGCGGCAATCCTTTATGCTTAATTCCATCAAATCCAGCTGCAGGCGCAAGGCTTGTCCACATTACTATTTTTGGCTGGCGTTCTTTTGTTGGCCCAGCAAAACTATCCTTGGCCTCAAAAAGATATTCTAGTTCTAATTGACTATGGACCATTTTTTTTTCCATTATCGTATTATCGTATTATTCTGTGATGAATAAGGATTCCTGTCAAATACACATGTACCTCAAAGAGTTAATAAAAAAAAAAGTTTTTCTTTTATTATTATTTTTTTCAAAAAAAAAATATATATATACAAGATATTGGGATTGTGACGTAGATATTACGCCCCAACATAAGACACGGTTGGACTTGGCATGCGGATGTAACTGGGGCTATTGGGGCTGCTGTTTCTAGGATTGTTTTCATTGACCACTTCATTTCGACAAAGGCATTGACGAGCTGATCCATTGCCTATACAACCCAAACAAAAGAAAAACGTTTGAAGGTATCCTGATCCTTCGACCACATGAATGCGTGTGTTTTGAGTTGTTTTTTGACAGACATAACATGGTAATTTAGGAGTTTGTTGAGGTGGGTTTCCAGCATTTCCTGGTCTACTTACTGTGATGGCGTACATCGTCACATCTGCAGATCTATACACGACTCCTTTACATGGATGAGTAGCTGTTTGTGGTTGTGGAGATACTATAGCCTGATGTCTGGTGTCTGTGTGAATGTTTGAATTCCTTTTTCTTGTAGAATTCATTTTTGATGATATATAAAAAAAACAGAATCGCCGTTTCAGCCAAAAAAAAAAAGGAAAAAAAGTGTACAAATTTTTTTTTTTTTTTTTTCTATTTAATATTATGTATAAATATAATTCTGTATTTGTGTTGTGTTTTTCGTTTTTTGTTATACTTGTCACAGAAGCTGGTTTAACTGGTGTAATTGCGACGTGTAAATACGTTGCGGGATTCCGGTATAATTCCCAAGTGGAATAGTTCTCAAAAATAAATAATATTTTTATTTTTCAAAAATACCAGCACGATTCATAATTTAACATCAAAAAAAAAATATTGCAGCAATAACCATGAAAGAAGAAGAAGCAACAGCAGCAGCAGCAGCGACAGAATACAATGAAGGATTGTTTGGCCTCGAGGCTGATAATAGTTTAAAAGAAAAAACGACGACGGAAGCCCTTCAGCCTGTCATCATTCGAAAGAATCGGCTGCCAGCCATTCCAAAACATACAAGTTTAATGAATAGTGTAGCAGAAGCTAAATTATGCATTGAAAAATGTTCGGTGGCCCCAAAACGACTTTTGGAGAAATATGCAAAGGCATGGTTGGAACCAGAGATTGCCAAAGAAATCTTGGCCAGCATAGAACAGGACAGTTCTGGAATTGCTTCGTATATCATAACTTTGGCAGCTGTGGATATATTCTCAGCTGAGGACGGTTCAGGCCCAAGTCATTCTGATTTTAATGAGGATCGATTACATCAAGTCATGCCTATTTTTGAAGCTTTTAATACTATTTTCTGGTCAATGGAACCAGAAAACATTCGAAAACAACTTTTTGAAATTCCATTAAAAAAAAGTTTGGCGGCGGATCGATTGTATGTCTTTTTGCAAAAAACATGTTCTTTACTGGGTGAACCTGGTTTTTTCGGTCCTACTGCATTTTTATGCCTTTTGGATAATTGTTATGACGTTCGGGTGGCCAAAAAAAGGTACACCTTTACAGACACAGAAGTAAAATCAAAAAAACCTCGTCGAAAATGTCCCATCACAGGTCGTGTTTTCCGAGCCGGGGACACTGCCCTCGAATTGTATTTTTTGTTTCGGATAAACCCCACTGTATTTCACACAGATCCCTCTGGATTTGGGACGGTTATCAAAGATGAAGAAACTGAAACGTTTGCTCGGAAAGTGTGGATATCAGACGCCTTTATGCCAGGCTGGATGTGTTGTTTACCTAAACAACAAGAAAAAGAAGATGAAATAAAATTAAATCTAATCCATGCTGCCCGACGTGCAAAAACGGATAATTTAACAGTGGTTGATGCAGTGGCCTGTATGATTGATATGCCTAGAATTCCAGAATGGTTGGCTCGACGTTTAAAACCTTTCATGGCCAAGTTTAAAGCCACAGCTTCTGGTTTGTTGAAAAATGAGGAACAATACCGAAAGGCTGCCTGTGAAGAAGTAAAAAAGAACAAGTCTGCTGCAGGGAAGCTTGGCCTTGTTGTCTCTGAAGAAACCTTGACTCTGGCTCTGAAGAAACGAAAAGCCAGTAAAATTGATGAAAAGTATTATCAAATGCAGTGGGTTTGTTTCTCTGAAAAGGGTATTGGTACTATCGTAGAATTAATTTATGAAATTAAACAATTGCAAGTTATGTTTTTGGCCATCAGCTCTTCAGCCATTCGACGAGCTCAAAGGGAAAAACGGGTGCGTGAGGAAGCTACCTTGAAACGGAAAAAAACAATTCAAGAAAAACGTGAACGGCAAGAGAAAACTGTCGCTGTTGCTGCTAAAAAAGACTGGGCTAAAAGAAAAAAAAAACGAGCCTCTAAAAAACAAAAAATCATTTAAATATTATCCATTTTCAGTTTTTAATAATAATACAAAGAATTACAGGTATTCATGCTTTTCATAACTTTGTTGTTGACCCGCCCGATAAAGGGCATCTTCCATTAGTTTATTCATGCATTTTTCACAGGCACACGGAAGATTACCATTGTTTAGCATCCTGGGGTTTGCTGATTTTTTGCGAATTAAATTTTTTTTCATCTCTTTTTTTGTTAATTTTTCATGGCATAGCATGCAGCAAGCTTCGTTTAAAATCGTCGTTTTCTTTTCTGCTGCCTCTTTTATCGGTTTTTGTTTTTGCTGTTCTGGCTGCTGCATTTCTACTTTTTTTTTTTTGGAACTAGTGTATTTTCTGTGTAGTTCTGCCGAAACTGGCCAAGCTGGTTTACAAACATCACAAAAAGTGCGGCCTCGTTTAAAATGAATTCGGCAGGCATAGGCTCCACACATACAGGTTTCAGCAATGGCAGCTCGTTTGCACGG
>SDBT01019146.1_pt1 | contig 10734 bp, 14 predicted proteins | sample 2277101 | NCBI WGS metagenome assembly SDBT01 (sample SAMN10404973, study PRJNA504765) | marine sediment metagenome | isolation source: marine sediment core GS10_PC15, 103 cmbsf | place: Arctic Ocean: Southern Knipovich Ridge | collected 2010
TTATATAAGGGAATCTCAAAGAAAATGGCATAATGTAGACCACCCATATTTTGAATGTATGTATGTCCAGAATAAATTAGTTGCTAATAAAAAAACTTGTGAAGGTAAAGTAGCTGGAATTATTGGAAGTATGGACCCGAATAAACAAATTCATAAATCCATTGAAAGAGCTTTAAAGGAAGGGTTTAAAGAGATAAAATTATTTGGTAAGGTTATAATTGATCAGTATTATCAAAATGAAGTTGTACCATTATTAGAGAAGTATCCCGATATTATACATCAACCAACATTTGCTGAAGATAAACAAGCAATGTATGACCAGATTACAGACGTATTTCACACTTCTAAATTAGAAGTATGTCCATATATTCAAGGTGAATGTATGTTAACTAAAACAAATTTTCATGGTAATGACCAGACAGATGAAGAGTATAAGATTTTAACTGATGAAGAAATCTTAAAAATATGGGTGGAAGAATTAGATTTAGAAAAGGATATGTAAATGGATAAGAGATTTCATTATGAAATAGGGTTAATGGGTGATAATATGGTTGGTTATATTATGTCTGACAATCATAAAGAAGCTGCAATTTTAATTGCAAAACATTTGGATGATTTAGGTATACATCAAAATGATATTGAATATTTAAATATTGACCATGTTGATAGTGATGATATTTTGGGCATTCAGTATGATGAAATAAGAGTAACTAAAAGAGTTATGAGGGACATGTTAATGGAATTAAATATAAGTCCTGTAGATTTAAAAAACAATACTACTCAATTACAAACCTCTACTAATGAAAAAATAATTGAATTACTTGAATTATAATATATGAAATTAATAATACTTACAACATGTTACAACGCTAAACCATATATAGGTAGGACAATAGAAAGTCTAAAAGTACAAAAGTATACAGATTGGCATTGTTATATAACTGATGATATGTCTACTGATGGTTCAGCAGAACATATTAAAAGTTTAATTAAAGATGATAGTAGATTCACTTTAATTGTTAACACGATTAAACATTATCAACCGGGTAATTACTGGCAAGTATTAAAACTTAAAAATATTGATGATGAAGATATTTGTATAACTTTAGATGGTGATGATTGGTTACCTAATGGTGATGTGTTGGATAATGTATTAGGGTACTATGAAAATCCAGAAATATGGATTACTTGTGGGCAATTTATACAATGGCATGGTGCTAATAGATACAGTAAAGGGTTTACTACTAGACCAGAGAATTTTGATAACCTAAGACAACAATCTTGGAGGTCTTCACATATGAGGACATTTAAAGCTTGGTTGTTTAGAAATATTAAAGAAGAAGATCTTAAAGCTCCTAATGGTAAGTTTTGGGAAGTAACTGGAGATTTATCTTTTATGTATCCTATGCTCGAAATGGCTGGTATAAACCGTACTCATTATACACAAGATATAAATTATATCTATAATGTACAAACTGAATTGAATGATTTTAAAGTTAATCTTCAGAAGCAACTAGAATACGCTAACCTGATAAGGGATAAGAAACCATATGCTTACATCACTAAACATAAATGATGATAGTGTTACTGGAAGATTAGGTAATAAGCTATTCTTAGTAGCTGCAATAATTGGTACAGCTATTCAGCATGATGATACTTTCATTTTACCTACATGGGAATATACAGATGTATTTCCAAATATTCCTACAACCGATAAACCTATTCATACTGATTGTCAATACATAGAACCATATTTTCATCATAGGGAAATCATTTTTCAGAAGGGACGTAAAATGCATTTGAGAGGATACTTTCAAAGTGAAAAGTATTTTGCGCACTGTAGACCATCAATTAAAACATATTTCCAGCCTAATGATAATATACAAAAGCTTGTTAATAAAAAATGGAAAGTCATTAAAAAGGCAGTCAAGACAGATAAAACCGTACTGGTTCAAGTAAGAGCTGGTTGGGGATTTGCTAATGATTATCATGGAATATTACCAATGGAATATTTTGAAGAAGCTTTCAAACAATTTCCAGATCATAAGTTTATAATGTTTAGTGATGAGATTGAAAAATGTAAGCAAGATTTCAAAAGAGATGATATCTATTTCGTTGATAATACTAATCCAATTGTAGACATGTTCTTAAGTGCTAAATGTAATAATGCTATCATACCTAATTCATCTTTTAGTTGGTGGTCTGCTTGGCTTATGGATAACGAAAACAAAAAAGTTATTGCACCTAAAAATTGGTTTGGTTCAAGAGGAAGAGCTGCAAATGATACTAAAGATTTATATATGGATGACTGGATATTATTATGAATGAACTTTTAGACGGTAGAGATGTTGTTATAGTTGGCCCTTCTAAATCTCTTATTGGTAGGGGTACGGGGTTGCAAATTGATAACTTTGATACTGTAGTGCGGTTAAATAAAAGTGTTCCATTAAACAAATCGTTATCTGTTGATATTGGTTCTAGAACTGATATTTTATATCACTGTCTTGATGAACCTAGAAAGAGTAAAGTAAATGTTGATGATTATATTAAAGATGAATTAAAATATATAGTTTGTTCTTATCCAAAACTTTCTTATACCAAATCTAACATTAACTACTTCGCTAGAATAAATAAAGATAGAATACCTTTTATGGCAACTGATTTAAAAGTGTTTAATGAACTACAGGATGAACTTAAAACCCGTCCTAATACAGGTTTGTTAGCATTAGTAGACTTATTAGGTTATGACATTAATAGACTTTATATAACAGGATTTTGTTTTTATAGACATGCATACTATGCAGGTTATTCAAATATGCCAGAATCTCAACACAAGAGAGCATTAGAATCACCAGCGCATGACCATGAAATACAAATGAAATATTGGGCGAAGCTTTATAAAGAAGATAAACGTATTGTAATAGATGCAGTATTAAAAGGTATATTTGAAAGTGAAAATCTAATATGAAAAAAAAATATAAACATCCAGAACCACTTCACTTTCGCAACTACGGTAGAATAGAATTTGTAGATGAAGATTTTTTAGAAGAACTTTATAATGATAATACAGTTGCTATAGTTGGCCCATCAAACGCAATAATAGGGAAAGATTTAGGTGAATATATAGATTCATTCGATACCATAGTTAGATTAAATAAAAGTATACCATTGAATGTAGATTTAAAAAGTCAAATAGGTTCAAGAGTTGATGTTTTATATCATGCTTTAACTGGATTAGCTATTTATGCTGGTACAAAAGATTATTTAAATATAGATGAGTATCAAAAAGCTAAACTTAAGGGATTAATTATAACTTGTAAGGTAAATAGGCGTAGGATACAGAATGTTAAAACCTATTATAATGAAAATTATAGTAAATTTCGTGTTGATAGATTATCATTTGAAGAAAGAATACCAACTAGGACTATAAACCCTCTAATAAAAACACTACATAGAAAAATGGGTACAAGACCTAATACTGGAATGATAGCTATAGAACACGTATTAACATATCCCATTAAAAATTTATTTATATGTGGATTTGATTTTTATGATACGTTTTATTATGATGGATATGGTGAAGGTAAACCAAGAAAGAAATCAAGTATCAATAAACATCATAATATAGATTTACATAGGGAATACACAGCTACATTATATAAAGAAAATGACCACGTTGAAGTGGATACAGTAATGCAAGACATATTTGAAAGGAGAGAATTATTATGAGTAAAGAAATAGATGAGTGGAAGAAGATTCACCAGCCATATGAATTGAGATTTCATCAAGGTAAAAATTATAGGTGGTGGCCTAAATATGAAACTGAATGGACACAGACCTTTGAAGAATTTATGGGACTCAATAGAGACTCGTTTAAAGATGGTGTGATGTTGGATATTGGTTGTGGTTCAAGACCTTGTTTAGACTGGTTTAATGGTGGTGAAAGATATCACCTTGACCCATTACTACCTGAATTTATGAAGATACCAGAAGTAAAACAATATTGGGAAGATAAAGAACCTGAACATTTATTACAACAACCTGCTGAGATATTATGTGATAAATTAGTTGATAAATGTGATTTCGTGATTTGTTGTAATGTTATTGACCATACTTATAATTGGCGAGCAATATTAAACAATATGTTACTGTACTGTAAGAAAGGTGGTACTGTATGTTTCAATACTGATTTAACTACACATGGTATGGGACATCCGGGAGTTAATAACCATGCAGAGTTTTATAAGTTCTTTATAGACAACTTTGAGATTGTCAAGAGTCAACCCGGTTATTTAAAAAGAGAAGCTGCTTATAGTTTAAGGAAGCGGTAATGTCTGACATTAAGGAAATGAATATCAAGGGTATTGCATATAGCCAATGGGTTGATACTGATTTAAATCGTTATGATGTATTTGTTCGTTGTCTTGCTGTTGATAATTATTTTGGGAGAAATGATTACGGTTTTACTTTATATGATAAGATGCAAGCAAGGAGAAGAGGAAGTCTGCCGGGTTGGGTTGGTACATATAAAGATCTTATAAAAAACCTTGAAACTAATGGGTATGATAATAAACTTACTATAAGAACTACTAATAGTATTCTATCTGATGGTTCTCATAGATATAGTTATATGTTGAATGAAGGGTTTGACAAAATACCAGTAAGAATAGATAATACTATTGAAGATGTGCATTGGCATAAATCGTGGTTTGATAATTTTTTTACTGAAGAAGAAATGGCTCAAATAGAAAATAAACGATTAGAAATATTTGATAAGTTTGGGTTCTTTTCTACAATAATGCTTTGGAATAGTGTTGAACCTTATTTTGATGAGATAGAAGAAGAAATAGCTAAGAGCGTACCAATCTTAGAATCTAGGACTGTAGAGTATAAAGAAGACTTTGTTACTGAAATATATAAATGTGATGATATTCACCCTTCTAAGGTAGAAAAGAAAATACAATACATGAAGGGTCGTGGAGATAAAATACGTTTATTAAAATTAGATGTACCAAATCCTAAATGGAGAATTAAATTTAATGGAAATCCATTATCAACAGTGGGTGAGAAAATTAAATTAAAAATACGTGGTGATTATCAAAATAAAGTTAGTAATTACTTTCATGATATTATACTTCACACTAGTGATAATTTCCAACAAGCCGATTTTATTAGGAATGTTATTGATGAAATGTATCCTAAATCTTAAAGAATTATTTAAACAATTAAACAATTATAAATATCTGTTTATTAAAACAGAGAATGTTCCTTATATACCTTCAAATTTTCCTGAAGAATATGCTATAGGGAAAGATTTAGATATCATAGTAGAAGTAAATAAAATAACAGAACTTAGAGTTTTATTTAGAGAATATGCAAAAGATTATAGCGATATGTTTGATATTAGATGCATAGATGAAGCTTATGGGTTTAGGGTCAGATTTGAAGTTTCTGGTAAATTACATTTTCAGTTTGATGTTAAGTGTATGGATTCAAGACTATCAAAACCATTTATGGAAAGTTTAATAGAAAATAGAATAGATATAGGTGATTATTATACATCTGATAAAAGACATGAATTAATTATTAGAATGTTATGTTATACACCACAAAAGAATTATCACTTAACATATGTTAAAGATAATATTAAGTTATTGGATTCAACAATAATTCCAGAAAAACTTAAGAATAAAGCAATGGATATAATGAAGGATATATGAAATGGAAGAACTAACTCGTTTAGGACTTAAATACGGTACGGATAAGGCCACACATCATGGATATACCAAACACTATCATGAAAGATTTAAAGACATTAGAATGGATGTTAAGAATGTCTTAGAGATAGGTACAGCAAAAGGTGCATCAATACAAATGTGGAAAGATTATTTTCCTAATGCAATGATATATACAATAGATATAAGAGATATATACGAATATCCAGAACATCCCCGTATTGTTTTATGTAGATATAATTTCGGTAAACGTGAAGATAGTGAATCTTCATTTACACACCATGAATATAAGTATCCTGCAAAAGATGGATTCAAAGGAATCAACACATTTTTAAAAGAGTTACCTATTGAATTTGATATCATTATTGACGATGGTAGTCATATGATGAAAGATCAACAATTAACTTTAGCTATGTTATTTGAACAAGTTAAAAGTGGTGGTATATATGTACTGGAAGATTTAACTACATCACATGATAAAGGAATATACGATAGGTATAAAGTTAAAGGTGATACTAATTCATTAGCTATGCTTAACAAGTTTAATGAAACAGGTAAATTTGAAAGTGTACATATGATCAAAGAAGAAATGGATTACCTTAATGAAAATATAACATATTGTGAAATCCTTCAAATGCCAATTTCTTCACAAGCTACATTAGCTTTTATGGGGAAAAAGGAAGCCGCTTCTATAGTCAAAATAGAAATTGAAGAGCCAACAGCATTTTCAAAACATATAGATTCTTTAATACTTGAAGAAACATATAAGGAAGCTGTACTTAGTTCTAAAGAAGAAGTAGTCGAAGAGACTGTTGAAGAACCAGTAGTTGAAGTTGTTGAGGAAGTTGTTGAGGAAGTTGTTGAGGAACCTGAAATGATGGAAGAAGAATCAGCAGAGATACCAGAAAAAAAAAAGGGATAATTTCTCGGATAATAGAACATCTTAAAAGCTTGTGGAGTAAACATGAAAAAAACTAAAATAATAGGAGAGATAGGTATAAACTATGCCTACGGTACTGATAAGAGTAAGTTCTTGGATAATACTAAAAGATTAATTGATGCTGCTGTTGTAGCAGGGTGTGATTATGTTAAATTTCAAAAACGTAATCCTGATAAATGTGTCCCCGATGAACAAAAGAACAAAGAGAAAATAGTACCTTGGCATGATGAACCAATTACTTACTTACAGTATAAGAAGGATATAGAATTTGGAAAGCGGGAATATAACTCTATAGACAAGTACTGTAAAGAAAAAGGTATTGAATGGTTTGCTAGTGTATGGGATTGTGATTCTGTTGATTTCATGTATGAGTATGGTCACGGTATAATGAAGATTCCTTCAGCTCTTATTACCAATGCGGAATTATGTGAATATGCAAGGTCTAAATGTAAGTATCTAATGATTTCTACTGGCATGAGTACTGAAGAAGAAATACAGGATTGTGTTAATGGTTGTAATCCTAATTTAATATTCCATACCAATTCCACTTATCCAGCACCTATAGAAGAATTAAATCTTAGTTATATAAAATGGCTTACTAGTATGTACCCTACTGTTGAAATAGGTTATTCTGGGCATGAGTGGGGTTTGGTCACTACATTTGGTGCAGTGATGCTTGGTGCAACATGGGTTGAAAGACATATAACTCTTGATAGATTGTTGTGGGGGTCAGATCAGTTCGCCTCAGTCGAGCCTATTGGTTTAATGAAATTAGTTAAAGGTATTATGGATTTAGATAAAGCAACCCAACATGAAATGGGTGAACGTAAATTATTTCCATCTGAATTAAAAAAGCGTAAAACATTAAGAGGTAATTAGTTTACTTTTTCCAGTTTTCTATTATAATTTAATAAGGTTAAATTGGAGAAAACTATGAAAGTAGGTATTGTTGGTTTAGGATATGTTGGCAAAGCAATGTTCAACCTCTTTAAAGACCATTACGATGTTATTTTTTATGACCCTTTTATTAATATAAATGATGAAGCAATTCAATATCAGTACGGTTGTTCAGTAACTAAAGAAAAATTAAATGAATGTGAGTTGAGTATTATATGTGTTCCTACTCCTATGAAAAGTGATAGGGATAATGAATGTGATATATCTTTAGTTAGAGGTAGCATAGAATGGCTAGAAACCCCTCTAATCCTGCTTAAATCAACTGTTGAGATAGGTACTACAGATATGCTCATTGAAGAGACTGGGAAGCCTATTGTATTCTCTCCTGAATACTGTGGTGAATCAACACACTATACCGCAACTAATTTTACAACTAAAATTAAAGAAACACCATTCTTTATTTTTGGTGGTGGTAAAGCTCATTGTAATGCTATGATTGATATTTTCATGCCAATTACTGGCCCATCTAAAGTTTACCGTTCTACCACTGCTATAGAAGCTGAAATAGCTAAGTATATGGAGAATACATTCTTTGGATTGAAAGTTGCATTTTGTTATGAAATGAATGAAATCTCTAAAGCATTTGGAGCTGATTTTAATGAAGTCCGTGACCTTTGGTTACTAGACCCAAGAATTTGTAAATCTCATACAGGCGTTATGCATACTAATGAACGTCCATTTGGTGGAAAATGCTTACCTAAAGATATTAATGCTTTAGTACAAGGTTCCATTAAAGCTGGTTATAATCCTAAATACATTCAAGCTATTTTGGATAATAACGAAAGACTAGGAAAAAGAAGAAGTGAGTGATAAAATAGAAAATCCCGTTTTGGATAAGAGTAATACAGCAAGCAAACCACAAGAAAGGTATTTCAATTCTTTGTTACATCCTGCTGATATGGGGGGGTGTGGTCACTATCGTATGAAATTCCCTTCTATGGCTGCACAAACTATGCGTAGAGATATTAGAATAGTCGAATCAACTAAGATGATTCCATTACCAGAATTCTATCGTGATATGAGAATGGTCAGAGTTCAAAGACAAGTAAGTAGTCAGCAATGTAAATTTATGTTGGAATTTCTGAAACCTTTGTCTATGCAATACGGTTTTTGGTTGGTATATGAAATTGATGATGTAATTGGTCCTGATGATATCCCTCTATATAACATGGGTAGAGCAGCATATCAATTTGCAGATATTGATACTAACATTAGAAAGATGCTTAATTGTGCAGATTTTGTTACTGTAACTACAGATAGATTAAAGCAATATTACCACGAAAAATATGGTGTACCTAATGAAAATATTATAGTAGTACCTAATTACTTACCTCGTTGGTGGATTGGTGAAGCATTTAATAAAGATGCTATTGCTGCTAGGTATGAAGAGAATATAAGAAAACCTAGAATTGCTATTGCTAGTTCAACTACTCACTTTGATGTTAATAAGATGAATGGTGGAGTTGATGACTTTACTCATATTGTTGATTTCATAAGAGATACTTCAGACAAATATCAATGGTTATTTGTTGGTGGTTGTCCTGTACAATTAGAAGACCTCGTGGCTAGTCGTAAAATAGAACTTCATAGAGGTTCTGATTTATTAAACTATCCAAGAGAATTGGTAGGTAAGAATATTGATATTATAGTTGCCCCATTACAGGATAACATATTTAATAATTGTAAATCGAATATTAAATTCCTAGAAATGAGTGCATTAGGTATTCCATCTATTTGTCAAAACTTAACACCGTATACACCATATACTGATTTGTTATTTGATGATGCTAATGGCTTACAAAACCAAATTGATAATGTTTTAAAAACTAAGAAACATTATATGAAAGTAGTACAGCATAATCGTAATATTATTGATTATGGTGACAGTCAATCTCCAGATGGATGGTGGTTAGAAAAGAACATGAATATTTGGTTACAACAATTCATGATATCTCAGAAGACTTTATCTTACGATATAAGATCTTCATCTATAAAGAAACAACAAGATCAATTGAAACAACAAGAGGCCGAAAAGGTAGTATTTAATAGAGGTACAAAATGAGAAAAGTTTTATATGCAATATTAAATTATCGTAGGTCATTTGACAATACCAAAGTATTATATGATAGTATTCCTGCTGAGAACTCAGAGGATATTATCATCATGAGAAAAGGTTCATTAAACTTTAATGAAAAGAAAGAATTTAAAGATGTTATTATTAAACCAGATAAAAGTATAGCTAAATCAAAAAACAAGATTTTGGAATATGCTATAGAACATGGTTATGAATATTGTTTCATTATTGAAGATGATTTAATCATTAAAGAAGAAAGGGCATTTAATGAGTATTTAAATTTAATGGATGCTTTAAAATATCCTGTGTTATTTTACCCATTCGATAAACGTAATAGAGTAATAAATAATATTAGACCTAATCCATGTCTAGCGGTTAGGGTTGAGGATGATATAGAGGTGTATGTAGCTCGTATACCATGTACATCTTTAATTCTATTTAAAATTGATAAAGATATGAAAATGTTTGATACTAACTTTAAAATTCTTGAACTTGAACATTACTTATTGGACTTGAAAGAATCAGGTGATATGAAATCATATGGGTTTTTCCCAGACATTGCAATGAGTTGGAGATGTTTTGATAACACTGGTGAGGATAAGGAAAGAGTTGTTACTAAAGAAATGGGTGAAGCTGATATGCGATATAAAGAAGTTAAATTTAACTTAGATATGGATGCTGATGCTTTTCTAAAATTTCTTCAAAGTTGTTATAATAATAAATTAGATGAGGAAAAAGATTAATGGAAGGTGCATATGTAAATAAAATACCTCTCACTGAAGAGAGTAAAGCTGTAGGTAGTTATGTAATTATTAGAATTATTAAACAACCTAACTCTGCAAGAAAGTATGGTAATATATTCTTACCGGGAGAGCATATATTAAACTCACAATTGATTGTTGGTGAAATACATGATTCTGGCCCAGATGCTTTAATTGAAGGTATGAATGTAGGTGATTTAGTATTCTATGACAGACTGTCTGCGTTTGGGCATGACCAAGAAAAAAAAGAAGATTAAATGTTAACAA
>SDBT01019147.1_pt1 | contig 10734 bp, 8 predicted proteins | sample 2277101 | NCBI WGS metagenome assembly SDBT01 (sample SAMN10404973, study PRJNA504765) | marine sediment metagenome | isolation source: marine sediment core GS10_PC15, 103 cmbsf | place: Arctic Ocean: Southern Knipovich Ridge | collected 2010
AATGAATTGCTGAAGGCGGCAAAAAAGGTCAAGCCGGAACTCATGGCCGTCACAAAAACATATACGAGGAACGAGGCTCCATCGTATTTTAAAAAACTTTTTGCATTTGCAGATAAACATGATATCTGCCTCGTATCCGGCGGCGATGCTTGGAAAAAGAAATTCAGCAAGAAATCATGGCGCGGTCCGAAGTGCGCGCACTATTTCCCGGCGCTCAAGGAATTTGACCAGCATTTACGCGGATACAAACGAAAACGGTAGTATATCTATCAGTCTATTGACAAACACTACCATTAACGCTACCATCAAAAAAAATAAACATAGATCCTACAAATAGAATTGGAGGATGTTTTGAAAACATCAATAGTATCTATCATCATCATGGCAATCTTGCTTTTGGGTGCATGCACGCAACTCCCAACGGAGCCACCGACACAAACGAGCGAGCAGCTCACGTCAGTCGGTGACAAAAGACCGCACATCAAAATCGAGCAGCAACCGCTTCCTTGCGATGAATCTGACGGTATCAGCTCATTACTGTGCATCAAGGTGTCAAACGTTGACACCAACGCTGTATTACTCCATCTGTATGATGAATATGGAATGTACGCCAACACTGAGCATGGTGCGCCATTGTCTAAAAATGGTACATGTTGTATATCGATGCCATGTGGTATCACATATAGCGTCGTACTTGCCGATACATCATGGATTCCTGAGTTGGAAATGCATGGGCCACCAGATCAGTTTCGCATTGAAGGAATTCTCGCATTCGACGGTTGGACGGACTAATAACACTACATCAATATCAAGGTCCTTACCCTTTTGGGTAAGGACCTGATTTTTTAAATCGGTTATCTATTTCTATCTATCTAGCGGGGTTTCAGAAGGAATACAACATGATCCTGTAGCGCAATAGTATTCCGGCCCAACTACCAACTCACGCCCTGGTTCTCCCGGGCCTGTTGGACAATCCGGGCTTGCACCGCTCCAAGATTGACATCGTCCACCCTGCAACCCACAATTACTGCAGGAAAAATTTCCCGTTCCACTGTCTTGTAAACAATTTGCGCCATCACAACTACACGTCCTACAATCAGTTTCTACAAGTGACCCGTCATCACAATACAATCCATCATCACCAGCTCCGTTACACTCACCTGCCGGAGTAGTTCCGCAATCATCATCGCAGTACCCGCTCAAACAGGTCTGGTCAGCTAAACACTCACCATTATTATCACCACACTGATAGCATCTTCGCCACGAATCCCAGCCGCACTCACGACCTCCACATTCATTTGGAATATCCGGATATGTGCAGTATGAGTCAAGCTCACCAGGATTATTACACGTATCACTCGAACAATTATTACCGTCACCACAATCACTATTATCAACACATTCGACGCAGTCACCTGAGCTCTCATTGCAGTTTAGTCCGGCTGGGCACTGATACGGAATGTCTCCATCATGGCAAATATTTCCTACTTCAACCTGGATGTACGTTATCCCATGAGAAGTCACTGCTCCATCCGGGCCATCTGTATTCTCGATTGTAAAATTATAAACAGGCCCGTCAACTAATCCGATTTCACCGTCTTCACTCAAAATTTCTAATATATGTGCACCTTCGGTGACTGGTACAGAAGCTCGCACGTTTCGGCTTATTAAGTGATGCACTCCCATAAACTCCCCATCAATATACACATTTGCATATTTTTCACTCCACTCGCTTGACGGTCCCTCGCGGTCAATCTGGATACTTAGGACATCAGTATCTCCCCATCCTGCCTGTGCACGTGCATGCCAATCAATACTAAGCGCTGGCCTGTTTTCACAACATCCCGGTGCTCCTGATACATCAAGCGGTGGATACGTAAAATACCTTGTTTCCCAACGAAAATCATATGTTGACTTCATTACACTCGTCTGATAATCTAGGCAGTCGGAATTTCTGTCATTTGCATTGGTCATGTCGACATCTGGCTCACCTGCATTCAAGACGCGGGTATGAGCAATCGGGCTGCCTATGGTCCCGATCGCAAATGCCCCGTCTGCGCGACATCCAACATTCATAGGCGGACTATTAGCGTAATACTGGTCAACTGTTTCAAATACATGAAGTGTCTCATGCACCAAATTACCCGCTAATTTTTCAAACCATAAATCATAATAATCAAGTTTTTCCCAATTTGCGCCGAGGGGATCAGTGTCAATCTTCAGGACTCTGTGGTTGTGACGATCATTTGCAATATATAAAGTATTATTAACATCATCTACCACAAACGATTCAGGAGTGACAAATTGATTATCCCCAAAACCGTATGAACCATACGCTTCCCAATTCGATCCAAGAGGACTTCTGTCAAAACTCGTTACACGATGATTTCCATACTCCAGTACATATACTTTATTACCGGCGACTCCGATATCCGTTGGACGTTCAAATTGTCCCTGGCCACTGCCCTGACTTCCGTACGTCTCCCAGTTTGATCCAAGTGTATTCATGTCAAACCGTACGATGCGATGATTATAGTAATCTGCCACATATACTTTGCCCTCGCTTGGATCTATGGTAAAACCGTTTGAACACTTAAACTGATTGGTACCGCTGCCATAGCTCCCGAATGTCTCCCAGTTTGCACCAAGGGGGTTGATATCAAATCGAACCAATCTATTAAATGTACAATAATTATCCGAATCATAATTCATGTCCATAACGTAAACTTTGCCAGCTTCCGTATCGATGGCAACATCCGACACCCCCTGAAACTGTCCGGTCCCGGATCCGTATGAACCATAGCTTTCCCAGTTATCTCCGAATGGTTCGGTATCAACACGAACGAGACGAAAATTACGATCATCGGCAATATACAGCTTATTTGTTGCGGTATCAACATCCATGCCCATGGGAAATTTAAATTCATTTTCATTTCCTCCCCATTCACCAATACTCTCGCGGTTATCACCATAAGTTGTTCCTCCGTCGCCCGAATCAAGTTGAACGATCTGACTCCGACCAACGTCACTTACATATACCTGATTATTACCGGGATCAACTTCAATGCCCCATACATCTCCGAAGATGCCCCACTTATTCCTGAACGACCACGGTACACTGGCATAGTGATGAAACATGGCGTGCGGCCAGCAGCTTTTACTGCTCGACGGACACCAGTTGTACTGATCTTTTACAACAAACATGGGAAATCCCTGGTCAGCTTCTGCGGCAGGCCATAAGGTATTTATATTCCAGTCTACATAGTCGTCAATTTCGGCAAGATACCCGCCGCCGTTAAAACCAAAATTTACCATCAGTGCATGCATCCATGTTCCGCGCGAGCCCATATCCATTGTCGCTGGCTCATAATTGATGATATTATCTGAATAATTTGGCCAGTACGCGATAATTGCAAACATAAGGTCCATTTCTGCTGGAGCTGTTTTCCAGAGAGAAAATAATCCACCGACTGCCGCATACCAGTGCTCTTGTGCTTGATTGTCCACCCAGTCTTCGTCTCCTTGATTGCCCGAAGCGGCGCTTTCAACGTAGTTAAATATAACCATCACCGTGTCTCGTAACCCCAGTCCTGTCGGCACTGATGAAGTGCCCCGGTCAGTTTGCCGTTCCAAATCTTCAACAATCCGCTGTTGCTCTGACGTACTCATCGATTTATCATTTGTAACTTCACTAATAAGATTGGCCATTTCATCCTCAAAAGTGAAGATATCGTCACCCTCATCAGTCGACATAAAGTTTGTTTCTGGGTCTATCCTGCCGCCAGTAAATAGCATTTCTTCTGTGAGCTCCGAGGGCTCTACCGGGACAATCTGCTCATCATACGTCAGCTTATTGAATGCGCCAAGGGATATCCTTGTATCTTCACTGTAATCATCGAGTGAGCGCTTTTCAAGAACATCGGTGCCGCTCAATATTTCAATATCGGTTTTTTCATTCTGGAGTGCCGGAAGTGCGGATGCTTCTATTTGCGCAAGAATGACTCCGCCGGGGAGCATCAGGGCAACTCTGCCGCCGTGATTTTCAATAGCTGTCCTCGTGGTTTTTAACTGATCCGGCTCATCCGCATTGTATAAAACTGCCGTCAGACCACTCTCCCCGTAAGCAACTCTGGTAAACTCGGGGTATTCCTCATCTTGGTCAATAATAACATCCTCCTGTACGATCGGTTTTATAACCGTTTTCACGGCAGGTTTCGCAAAAAATAATCCTGCAACAATCCCTCCCGCCAACGCAATACCGCCGAGCATCATGACGCCAATCATGATCCGCTCGCCTACACTCGTAGTTGTTTGAGTGATTTGATCAACTTGTTTCATAGGTTTTTTCTTCATTTGTGAATTGCTCATATACTATATTGAAAATTATTATTCATATCAATCTGTATTAATGCTATATAAAAAAAGAGATCCTAAAAAGGATCCGCGTCGTTATATATTTAAACTGCACGTTACGAGTGTGCGCATAGATAAGTGATCAATATTTTATTGCGATTATTACGTAAACCTTACCAAAAAAAACATTTTTGTCAATGGAAAACATTTTATCAACACATCAAAATACTCAATACTACTTCAGATATTATTATAAATCCCCAGCTTCAATAATCCTTACTTGCGGACCACCATTACTTCGCGGAATGACAATTACTTCATCTTCACCGTCCGCGTCTACATCTCCGCCAGCAATCTGCACGCCGCCGAGGTAGTTTGTATTGTATGCGTAAAATTCTTGCTGAAGCTCTTCACGTATGTTGAACACGCGAACAAGAGGCGTTGCATTTTCACCAACGCTTACCAGTAATTCTTTTATACCGTCGCCATCGATGTCAGCACCGTCAAGATCTACGCCACCGCGGTAATCTGCATTAAACGCATAAAAACCGGGTGACAATTGTTTGATCTCGTTCGGTCTGATCTGAAAAATCTGAATGTGAGGTGCGCCGTACTGCGGACCGGTTACAATCTCGTCCCTGCCATCCCCGTCCATGTCTATGGTAGTTACGTTAATGCCTCCTCTGAAATTCGGATCATATGCCATGAAATTAGTCAGGATCCTGCCTTCCATTGAATACACCATGACATGAGGGCCACCGCCATGACGTGCTGCTACGACAATTTCACTTGTACCATCACCATCTGTGTCTCCACAAGAAAGGTGGACTCCTCCCGTATACATACCCTCCAACACTAAAAACTCATCTGCGACCTGATTTCCTTCGTAATCAAATATTCTCACTAATGGCCATCCTCCTTGTCCCTGAGCAGTCACGATCTCATCATACCCGTCACCGTTCACATCACATGCTGATGTCGTTACGCCATTTCTCAAATTCTGATCAAAAGCGAAAAACTGCGAAACAAGCCCGCCGCTTCCGTCAAATATTCTTATCTGCGGTCCCATGCCATCTCCTGATCCCACGACAACCTCCTCCTTACCGTCTCCCAGAACATTTCCTGATGACACTTGGTAGCCCCCTCTCAAACTTGTATCATACGTAAAAAAAGATAAACCCGGTGCGGCAGTTTCAGGTTCAACGGCCGTTTCAGAAAAAACCAGCGCATTCGGAATAGTTCGCCCCGGTCCGACGGCATACTGTCCGTTATAGTGTAGGGAAGACGAGCCGCCGCCATCAAGATTCATCGCGTACTCCATTCCCAGTGCATGCATGGCATACCCAAGATCCAACACTGTCGCTCCTGATGCAACTGCTAAATACACATCATTATTTTTAAAACCTATTCCGGAACGGTTTGATTTTACCGTCAGCTGTTTATCGTCAAGCTGACCGGCAGTTACCACCAGCTCACCGCCGAAAACAAGACCCGGACCATTCGAAATTACCGCCTGCAACTCAGTATTATTTTGCGCTTCAAATACATCCTTGCCGGGCCAATGTTCGGCTACCTCGTAGTAATGAAAGTTATTATCCGTATCAAATGCAATGACGGGTGCCTGATTGAACTGATTCTGATATGGGTTTGCAAATGTACCTGACGGACTGTTATACCACATCCAATAGAATGACCCGGCCACTCCGGCACAACTTCCATAATCTGCCGGGCAAAAATAACTGCCGTTTACCCCGGCAAAACCATTGACCTGCTCTACATATGACTGCAATGATCGCGTCGGTCCCGCAACATTCAACCGCTCTCCGCTGACATCTGTAAGTGAATGTATTGTCAATCCTTCACTCTGCAAATTAATGCGAATGAGCTGAACCTGCACTACGCCGACTTCCGTAGGAACTGCCCAGCTCTCCCATCCCGTATCTACAGCGCGGGCCGGTTGCGAAAAACTTATTCCAACAAATACAAAAAACAATAACGATGTAACTCGTATGAATTGTTTGATAAATCTACTCTTCAAGGGTTGATGTATTGATACCAACTGTTGTCATACCATCGGTTTCGCTGATGATTACAGAAACAATGCGGTCATCTTTTTCTGCTGACATCGTAACAACTCCCTGCAGCTCAAGCGACATAGTAGTCTCCCATCCATCACTTGCGAGATTGTTCTCGTATTCTGTCTTCAAGTCTGCAACTGAATCAGACGACTCAAGTGACAGCGAAAAGCCATCATTCTCAGTAAGTTGCATCGCGGTTTTTACTGTGCCGTCGGCAACGTGAACGTCGTCTGGAAAATCAGCCGGGATACTAGCAGTATCGCCTATCTGCAAAGATCCAGCGTCTGTATTGATAGTCATGCTATTCTTATCAATATCAACGTCGGCCTGTCCGCCGGTGGCATCCTCAATTGCGGTCTCTGCCTTTTTCTCTACAGTCTTTTTACCACAGCCACTCAAGATAACGGCAAACGCAAGTAGTGTGACAATAAATAACGTTTTTTTCATAGTTTTTATCCATTCATCTTAAATATATAAGTAAGTTTAGTATACTCTAAAATGAATTTTTTGATAAATCCCTCTTGACAATATCATAACATAATGGTAGCATCTACCATCAGCGACTACTCTCTTTCATGCTGAAAAAAAACAAAATCCAAAACAAAAACAGGACGTTAACTTGTCAAAACGTAAACTTATAGAATTAAGGAGGCCCTCTCTTGCCGAAAAAAAAATCATGGGAAGTTGTTGAACTTCCACTATTTGGCAAAGACGGCTGCAAATTAGTCGTGTGTCAATTGAACATCATCCCTGAACTTATCGAAGCGGAATTTGAATCTGCCTCACGAGTGTATCTCATCAACAACCCCACAGATAAACCATCACATCGGGGTCAGCATGTTCATCTCCAGCCGTCGGACGGCTCGCCGATTAATGTAGAGCTGATGTACTGCATCACCGGAACTGCCACTGCCGTTCTTCACTCAGCAAATGGCTGTGAAGAAATCCAGCTGGACTCGCCCACAAAGGCGTTATTGATCAGAGACGGATGGCATGACATCGTTGTCAACCCTGGAGGCATCCTCGTAGTCATAGCATCTACTGACTATAATCCTGATTCTGATTCAAACGATAAACCTTGTAACTGCTCATAGCAAAACAAAGAAAGGACATTCACATGTCAGATTTCATTCTCAAACCCAAACCTGATGACGTTGATCAAGTCTGGGAACTTGAAGTCAACGGTAAACCGGTAGATGCCAACCAGGTCGTACTGAGAAGCCCCTACGGCATCTTTTCTAGCGGTTTCGGTATAGAAGGCTACCCCCGAATCCTATTCCAAGAGTCTAGTTTTGGCGGCAGCGTTGACGTCCTCTGGCTAAAACGGGACGGTACGCTTTATGTGGCCGTTATCGATATGGATCGATCAGATACCATGGGAGATAGCCTGTGTTTCCCGGGAATGTACGTATTTGACGGGGAAACACACTTGGGAGTCAGTAAAAGAATCTTAACCCGTGAGCTTGGGTTAAACGCTGACAACTACGTCATTGAACCCATTGGCATTGTAAATCCCAATCGATCGACTTATTTCACTCCTGAAGGTGAAGGGGTTCACTATTACGGCATACACATCCCTGACGACCAAGTGGTTGACGGTGAAAACGGCGTTCTCGTTTTCAAAGATGATATTGCCAAAGCTCCCGACGCCGGTCTACAGAAGATTGTCGGTTGCAAATTCCGCCCCTGGCACACGCTTGGCGGATACCAGGATGCATTCATCCATACTGGTCTGGGTCTGCTCCTGATACACCAGGAAAACAACAAGTAGCGTCGTTCTTCCAGAAGCACATTATCGTAATTGATATAAAGTCCCGTAGCTACCAACTGCGGGGTCTTTTTTTAATCAAGATTTTTTCATGAAATTGTATTCATCCAATAAAACCTTCTTCAAGGTACTTATTAATGTATCAATTTGTTTTTTTGTAATTATAAGAGGGGGAGTCAATCGTATCACGTTTTCATGTGACTCCTTACACAACAGACCATGTTTTATTAATTCCTCACAATACTTCCTGGCTCCTCCTGCATGGTTATTCAATTCTATTCCAACCAACAGTCCTATGCCGCGAACATCTTTTATAACACTACTTTCAATCTTTCTTAGTTCCTGCAACAGGTAATTTCCGAGAATAGCGGAATTTTCCGCGAGTCGCTCCTGTTCCAGAACTTCCAAAGCAGTAATGCCGACGGCGGCCGCAATTGGATTTCCACCATATGTAGATCCGTGACTACTCGGTGTAAAAACTGACATGTATTTGTCGTCCGCAAGGACGACGGATACCGGATACACACCGCCCGACAGAGCTTTCCCCAATATCAATACATCCGGTCTGATTTGCTCATGTTCATACGCGAACATTTTTCCGGTGCGTCCCAGGCCGGTCTGGATTTCGTCCAGCATGAGTAAGACATTATTTTCAGTGCAGATATTCCTGAGTTTCTTCAAGTACCCATCTTCAGGAATAATAATGCCTCCCTCGCCCTGAATTGGCTCAATCAATACGGCGACGGTATTTTTTGTTATTGCAGCTTCTATGGATTTTGCATTGCCAAACTCTGCCATTACAAACCCGCTGCCAAACGGTCCAAAACCGTCTTTGCTGTGTTCGTCACTTGAGAAACCAACGATGGTTGTAGTCCGGCCATGAAAATTATTTTCACAAACGATGATTTCCGCTTTATCTTTTTGCACCCCTTTTCTTTCATATCCCCACTTTCGTGCCAGCTTGATCGCTGTTTCCACCGCCTCAGCGCCGGTATTCATCGGAAGTACTTTCTCAAATTTAGTTATTTCACATAACTTTTTATAAAACGAACCAAGCTGGTCATTCCGAAAAGCGCGTGATGTCAGCGTCAGCTTATCAAGCTGTTCTTTCATGGTTGTAACGATTTTTGGATGACAATGGCCCTGATTGAGGGCGGAATATCCTGCCAGGCAGTCAATATACTGTTTATCGTCAATATCCCAGACATAAACGCCCTGACCTTTTGTAACAATTATATCCAATGGATTATAATTATTAGCACCAAATTTAGCCTCTCGATCGATGTGTTCTTTTGTTTTCATGATTTATGTATTTACTAATTAATTTATATGTACAAAAAAGCGCCGTTTCTTGTCGATCGGCGCTATCTATTGTTATGGTATGTCTTTAAAACAAGCAACTACAATAAATAGCGCTTGCTTGGGGGGTTTGATTGTATTATTGTCCGTTTCATTAGAACTATCATATAGTAGTTTCCATTTACTGTCAAATTGGTCTATTGGGATGCCTGATACAATGCGATTGCCGCTGAAGCTGCCACGTTAAGCGATTCCACTTTTCCTTCAGTTATTGGAATGGTAATAAATGTATCAACGACTCCTTTTACTTCTTCAGAAATCCCGTGCGCCTCACTGCCCAATACCAAACAGAAGGGTTTCTTCCATTCGACATCCTTCAACGGCGTGCCGCCCGTAACATCCAGAGCGTACACCGGCATCCGTTTTTTTATTTCTGAAAGGTGGTCCGGATCTTTTCGCGACAACGACAGTAAGAATACCGATTCCTTTGCTGCACTTAAAGTCTTAGGATTAAAAAAATCTGCACTGTCCTGATCACCAATAACTGACGTAATGCCGAATGCGGCGCAGGACCGCATTATCGCACCGACGTTCCCAGGATCAGAGACGCCATTGAGGAAAACGATCGGCTTTTTTACATCAACACCATCTGTCGGTTTTTCATACATAGCGATGATACCCTGTGGGTGCTCAAGAGCAGCAACCGATGTAAATACTTTTTCATCGACCTGATATATTTTTTCATGCTCTAAATCCCGGATGATCTTTGAGTATACATCAGCATTTCCCTGTTCAAATGCCTGCGTCGTATAGAGCTCCGTAATAACGGCTCCATGCTTAAGCCCGTCCCGAATCGTAAGGGGGTTCTCAATAACAAAACGGTTCAGCTCATCACGAAACTTTCTGCGCTGAAGCTTTCTTAAAATTTTAATATTAGGATTATCCCTGCTGGATATGTAATTTTCAGAATTAAGCATAATACTCAAAGTATAACGCATTTAACTTATTAATAAAAATAGTCGCACGGGGAGTCATAGAAAGAACATAATAAATAAAAATTATATGTCAAGTCCAACATAACATTTTCAATCACATAATTTCTGAAAACATTTATTAAATGCATCATTCTCTTTAGTTACAAAAATGCTGAACTTTTTATACTGGTCATTGAAGGCCTTATCATTAATTTCTGGCAACACAATGTTATTTGTTGGTGCTAACTCCCCTCTCATATAC
>SDBT01019148.1_pt1 | contig 10734 bp, 5 predicted proteins | sample 2277101 | NCBI WGS metagenome assembly SDBT01 (sample SAMN10404973, study PRJNA504765) | marine sediment metagenome | isolation source: marine sediment core GS10_PC15, 103 cmbsf | place: Arctic Ocean: Southern Knipovich Ridge | collected 2010
ACGATTGTCCTTCTGAGCTTTTGGGCGAGGTTTGTTCGCGCCTTGGCAAGATTGCCAAAGCAGTGGCCGGTGCAATGAATACCGAGGGCTATAATGTACTGTGCAATAACGGCGCTGCGGCGGACCAGTTAGTTGGGCATTTGCATTTTCACATAATCGGCCGCAACACCGGCGATGGCGTTTTTGACCGCTGGCCGGCTTCCAAATACAGGCAAGGGCAAATCGAGACAATCGCAGCTAAGATTCGCGAAAATCTTTAATTTTGTATTGCTGTTGTTGATAAAGAGCGCCTTTTGTGCTATTATTTCAGTAACCGAATGATCGCGGGGTAGAGCAGTCTGGTAGCTCGTCGGGCCCATAACCCGGAGGTCGCAGGTTCGAATCCTGCCCCCGCTATTGAATTCTAGAGATAACTCCTTGTAGCTAAAGGAGTTATCTCTTTTTTTTCTTCTCCCCAATTTAACCCGCTATAAACCTCCGACCTCGCCATTTCGGGTCTGAATCATCCTGGTCGTAGGTATGAAATGACCCCCCGCTATTAAGACCTGGAGATAAATCCAGGTCTTTTTGTGCGCAAGTGGTAGTTGAGGTTTATCTCGGGGTCATTGTCTTAAATTGTGCCGCAAAAGCAAAGACTTAGATGGGGCTTAGATCTGTTGGATTCAGAGCTGGATTTGAGTGAAAAAACTTGATTTTTGGAGCATCGGATTGATAGTCCGATGCCGTAGAACCATAACCTCAAAAAATACAACAAGTTATAGTTTATTAATCTCACCACTTACAAACCAGCTTACAAATAAAACCCCAAACTGGTAAAAAACAATGGCTTGATAGTTTCCCACAAACAGACAGCCTGTGACTCATATTGTCATTTACTGTCACACAAATCTGCTTGCTAATGTCCAGTTTTGCTGGTATTATCTGGGCGAATTTATCCTACTCCCAAGGTATTTTGATGCAGATAGGTGAACTGAGACAAAATATCATAGTTCAAGGACCAATTTTTCCTGAACCAGTACAAATTAGCATGACCCAGCAAATGGGTGAGGCGGTTAAGATCATTGGCAAGGGGCTTAGAACTGGACAATTCTATGATCCAATACTTAGTATCGAGCAAGTAGCTAAGTTAGAAGCTTCACCTGAAAAGGAGCCTTTTGACGGCGACCCAGTGAAATTTCGTCTCGGAATAGAAGCTTTACGCCTTGGTCTTGCATATGAATACGACCCATACTTCTCTCTGTCTATTGCTCGTATCGATCCGTTGCCGCACCAGCTTGAAGCTGTGTATGATTATTTTCTGTCCTTGCCGCGAATAAGATTTCTGCTTGCTGATGATCCTGGAGCCGGTAAAACCATAATGGCGGGTCTGCTTATCAAAGAACTTAAAATACGCGGTTTAGTCCAGAGAATCCTTATAGTTACGCCAGCTAAACTCTCATTTCAGTGGCAACGGGAGATGAAAGACAAATTCAGGGAGAGATTTGAGATTATCAGGGGCGATGTCTTGCGAGCCAACTATGGTTCAAATCCTTGGCAAGAGAAAAACTGGCATGCTCCCTGAAAACTGGATCAGTTTTCAGGGAGCATGCCATCCGCCGAAAGCGGATTTATCGTACCATCTCCTTACATGTATCGCGTTTTTAGACATCGATTCAAAAAATGATTATGCAGGTTGCTTAGATTATTACAAGTATTTATTCTAACCTGCCAGAGTACCTGGCACCCAAATTACTAAATTATTGTTCTTCTTGTCGTTCTTCAGTATAATTTTTGTGCGTTTAAGGTTCGGAGAAAGTCAGTGGAGTAATCGAGGAAAGTAAACGATGGAATTGCGTGCACATAATGGCGGTTGTTTTGCATTTTTAGGCGCTTGCCTCGGCGACCAACTTTGCTAAAATTGCAAGATTATAGCTTGGCCAAGTGCATCTTATGGCTGTGGCGGAGCAGGCTGGACGTTAGCAACAGCCGTGGGATGTTATTCAACATTGTACTTATAGATTTGTGGAAAATCTTATGGGTTACCGTACTAAAGGAGGAGCACAAGTGTCACAGAAGAGAGTATCAAGTCTTGAGTTTCCACACAGACAGGCAAAACTGCCTGCCATCTTCATACTAATCTTCTTGAGCGGTACTGTGAGCTATGCCGCAAACAACTCTTCGGTAAACGCATCAGGGCGAACGCGGGCCTTCAATAGCTCATGGAAGTTTACAACAGAAGATGTATTTTACGCTTATTATAATAATACCGATGATTCTGAATGGCAGGAGGTTCTCCTGCCTCATACTGCGCGAGTTGAACCACTGGTTGTTAACGACCAGTGGCGCGGGCGATGTTGGTACCGAAAGCATTTTTCCCTTCCGGAATCTAAAAAAGGGAAAAAGATATTTCTTAAATTCGAGGGGGCAATGCAGCTTGCCCAGATATGGATTAATGAAAAAGCGAAATGGACACAGGAAGGGGGCTATCTGCCTTTTGTTATTGATATAACAGATGATATAACCTTCGACGGCAAAAACGTTATTGCAATCAAGCTGGATAACTCAAGCTATCCGAGCATTCCTCCCGGCAAATCTCTTGATACGCTGGATTTTTGCTATTACGGAGGCCTTTATCGTGGTGTTAGTCTTGTCGTAACGGATAAGCTCCATATCACAGATGCTGTATATGCCAATAAAACGGCCGGGGGCGGGGTCTTTGCGACAACTCTCTATGCTACAAACGAGCTGGCGCTGGTTCAGGTAAAAACACATGTGATAAATGAATACAAGGGTTCCAAGTCCTGTACATTAAGAACAACACTGCTCGATGCGAAGGGCGATGTAATTCTCCAGAAGACAAGTCATGAAATTACTTTAGGCAAAAATCAGGATTATACTTTTGAACAATTGCTGGATGTGAAGAATCCGAGCTTATGGTCCCTATATCAGCCGTCACTATACACTATTAAGTCAGAAATAATGCAGGGTAGTACTGTTGTTGACAGTGTATTAACAAGAACTGGCATCCGCACCTTTAGTTTTGATGCCAAGGACGGTTTCAAAATCAACGGAAAGAAAATATTTCTTCGCGGTGTGAATCGGCACGAGCAGTATCCTTATATTGGAAATGCTATGTCAGACGAGGCACACTATCGAGATGCAAAAAAGATAAAGGATGCGGGATTTGACTACGTTAGGTTGTCGCATTATCCGCATTCGCCCGCGTTTATGGACGCTTGTGATGAGCTTGGACTTGTGGTGATGGATTGTATTCCAGGCTGGCAGTATATGGGTGCAGTGAAGTTTCAAGAACTCTGTTATAAGAACAGCCGGGATTTGATAAGGCGTGACAGGAATCATCCATGCGTGGTGTTGTGGGAGGTTTCGCTGAATGAAACAGGGATGCATGAGGATTATATTCATAAGTCAAATACGATAGCGCACGAAGAGTATCCCGGTGACCAGTGTTATACATGTGGCTGGTATGGCAAGTATGATGTCTTGATCCAGGCAAGGCAGCACCGAGTAGTAGGGGGCCCTCAAAAAACAAGCCAGCCGTATCTTGTCACTGAATATGGAGATTGGGAATACTATGTGGATGTATCAAAGCCCGCCAAGTCATTTGAGGAGTGGGTTCGCTGGGATGAAGAAATAAACAGCCGTCAGTTAAGAGGACACGGAGAAAAAAGACTCTTGAGGCAAGCACTCAACTTTCAGGAAGCACACAATAGCAACATTGCAAATACTCCGGCTATCGGGGATGGTCTCTGGATAATGTTCGATTATAACCGCGGGTACAGTGATGACCTGGGAGCCTGTGGCGTGGTGGATGTTTTCAGGATACCAAAATTCTCATATTATTTCTTCCAGAGCCAGCGAAATGCGGATGTCGAATTGACGAATGCGCAGTCAGGTCCAATGGTATATATAGCGAGCTATTGGACAGAGAACTCATCTAAAGACATAAAAGTATTTAGCAATTGTGAAGAAGTGGCCTTATATCTTAACGGTTCTTTAATTGAAAAGAAGCAACCGGATGATGATGCCAACTCTTCACATTTAGCTCATCCTCCATTCACGTTTGCGATAGAAGAGTTCAAGCCTGGAAAACTTGAAGCGCTTGGTTACATTGATGGCAATGTTGCGGCAACTCATCAAGTCCAAACTCCGTTAAAACCTGAAGCAATTAATATTCAGGCTGATTTAAGCGGGCGTGACTTGAAAGCTGACGGTATTGATGCAATCTTTGTGTATGCTTCAATTGTTGATGAAAATGGGACGTTAGTGCCTGATTACAATGATGTGGTTTCTTTTTCAATCGAAGGACCGGCCGGGCCGATTAACACAAATCCTGTTTCAGCAGAGGCAGGAATTGCAACGGTTTTGCTGAGAGCCGATACTGAAGCTGGACAGATCAGAATAACTGCTGAGTCAAAAGGCTTGCAGGGTCTGCCTTTAGTGCTGGAATCAAAGCCGATTTGTCCAAAAGGGTTTTAATGGTCTGCTGATATTCTTTTTCCTATCTGGCTAATGTATTGTAGAAGATAAGGCGTGCAAAGAAGGCAAGTTCTTTCTAATTGCAAAACAATCTGAATCATGGGCTTTAAGAGTTATTTGAATGAAGAGGCTGTTTGAAAAAAGGTGAGTCTGCATGGATAAGTTTATTCTCAATGTGATACATCGTCCTGAGTTGGTACCTGAGTACATTAACAATGATGCCCAGGAAGGACAGACGGAACAAGTTAGTAAGGCCGAGGTTGTCGATGAATCCCTTGATATCTTTCGCTTGCAGCAGGAGATCGCCCATAGAAACAGGCTCAGGACTACAATTCAGATGACATATTCTAGCCTCTATAATGACCAGTGCATTGAACTTGTGAAGAAATATCATGATGAATACGATGATGAAATCGGCCATACGTTCCTTGGTATGAATTGTAAAGAGTTCCGTAAGAAATATAAGTCCAAGGAAATAGCAATGTGGCTGTTCCCGATGGACATGAAGAAGCGAATTGTAGTAGACTCCTTTGAACGCTTCAAGGAAGTGTTTGGCTTTTATCCCACCTCTACAGGCTCGTACTTCATGGATGCGGAACTGTTAAACTATATCAAAGAACGGTATCCGATGGTAAAGACCGCGGTGGCGACGTGTTTTGAGGAGGGGCCGAAAGTGTTCCGCCACACCAACTTCTCCTGGTATACACTGATGGACGGTTCTCCGTGGACTGCGTGGATTCCTTCAAAGAAAAATACTCACGCAATTGCAGAAGACAAGGATGATGATATCGGTATCGTAGCTGTACCCCATCTTTCGCGTGACCTGCTTGCGATTATGGATAACGCCGGTGACATGTTCGGCACACATCCACAAAATATCATCCGTGGTCTGATATACGAAGGCGACCGTTTGCCTTATATGTACAATCTGGTTGACCAGTACCAAGTGATGAAAAAGTACAACAAGGGCTTCAGTTACAATCTTGTATATGTCGGACCAGGCTGGATGGGTAAGAGCGGGCGCTGGGAAGCAGACTACAGAATTCTTAAGAAAAGCTACGAGGATTTCCTTGCCTATTATGGTGAGCTGAAAAATGAGGGCAAGGTCGAAGATATGACCATGACAGAGTTCGCGGACTGGTTCCGTGAGAATCAACCTCGCAGCGGACCAATCTGTGGCCTCTGGAAAGACATAATCTACGGTACAAAGAATCAGGTGTTCTGGTATGCCGACTCCAAGTTTCGCGTTCAGATTGACCTGAAGCAGGGTGGGGCCATAACGGACCTGCGTCCTTACGCGTCTAAATTGTCACGTCCCTGCGGTGCTGGTACAAAAGCGAATCAGGATGCATCTTATCCCTACATTGTCCACTCGCGTTATCGTGCTGGAGCGTTTACGCACTATGCGGGTGAAGGAGCGATAAAGAGCTGTAAAGTTCGTTACGGTTCAGAAGAAGTTGACCTCAGCTCATGCCGTAGTACCGGTACTTACAGTGAAGGAAAAGGCTGCCGTATTATGGGCGTCAAGCCGGTTGAAATTGAATTCAAGAACCTGACTATTAAGTTGGCCACGACCTATACTTTCAAAGAAAACACGGGAGAAATCATTATCAGCCGTAAAATCGTTGAATCAAGTGAGCCGACGGCGAAAGTGGAGGTAGATGAATTCCTCACTTCCTGTTGGGGCACGACTGAGTATCCGGAGGATTTGACCGGATGTTTGCTTTCCGTTTCAGGTAAAGACGGTTCACGCAATGAACTGAGCTATGAATACAGGTGCAGAGCACACTCCGCAGAGAATGTGGAATGTGCAGAAGCTGTTATTCCTCAGGTTCAGACTAAAGTTAGCCTGACACCCGGCAGTGAGGGCTGCAAAGGCTATTATGAGGAAGGGTACTCGTTTGCACCGAATCTCAAAATTGGTGTCTCAAAAAAGATTGGACTTAATCAGGAGTTAGTAACGTGTCTCAAGGTAGAAGAGGCAAAATAAATTATCGCTGTCCCCACTGTCTCTTTCGTGATATTGACTTTGACCTGCTTTATGATACGGCGGTAGACCAGTACTATTGCAGGAGATGCAATTGGGAAGGGACTGAGGATGAAATCCTGTCCTCTTATGCTGTCTACAAGCGTAAATACAAGGATATGCTTAAACGCTATACAGTCGAGGATATCCTGGCAAAGGATGAAGACTAAGATATCATAAACCGGAATCAGTAACCTAAGGTGAAGTTGTATATGACTAAACATAGGAAGTTAACAGGTCACTTCACTCTTCCGGCCCAGAAAGGAATGGACAAGGAAGTGAAGATGTTGTGTGAGAAATGGGGTGTTGATGCCGTTCGTGACAGCGACGGGACCACACTTTCGGTGGAAATACTCGGTATGGGACCTGATGTTTACTCTACCATTTGCCTTATAAGAGCTGACCAGGAGTGGGCCAGAGCTCACCCCGATCAATGCCAGCAGAAATATCTTATGTCATTTCCGGTTACCTGCACCAGCGATAAAGAGCTAAGAATCAGAATACAAAAAGGATACAGCCAGGAACAGTTCAGGATTGATACAGAACATGAGCCTGAAAAGTACTGGGAAGTTATTGACAGAACTACCGGTGAAGTTGTAGACACCGACAACTGGAAGTACCTGGAGCAAACCCGGGAAGTTCTTATACAAAATCCTAGGAAATGGCACGTCTATACCGTTAATTTCCTTGTCTATCAGATTTGGGAAACAACCTCGATGTACAATTATATCACCAATAATTGGACGGGAGAGTACCAGATGGGCGTAGACCCTCGGCAACCAGAGACCGGTAGGCGCCTGTTAGAGTATTTGGATAGCTGGCTTGAAACCCATCCCAATACTGATTATGTTCGCTTCACATCCATGATGTACCAGTTTCCGCTTATTAAGGGTGAGAGAAGGGAAAACCTCTATCTGGACTGGAGCGGATATTTGGACCCAATGAGCACTCTGGCTCTGGATGAGTTCGAGAAGAAAAAAGGTTATCGACTGCGCAGTGAAGACATAGTCGATGAAGGATACTTTAATGCATCGTACAGGGTTCCCAAGAAGCCGTTCCTGGATTGGATGAACTTTACTCAGGAATTTGTACGAGGCTACACTAAAAAGTGTGTTGAGAAAGTTCACAGAGCTGGTAAGAAAGCAATACTATTTTTCTGCGACCATTGGATTGGAACCGAACCTTATCTTGATGGATTTGAGGAGCTTGGTTTTGATGGAATTGTTGGACCTTGTCTAAGCGGTGTAGAGCTTAGAAGGATTTCCGATGTCCCGGGAAACATGTTTAAGGAAGTCAGGTTGTATCCTTATTTCTTCGAGGTAAATCTTCAGGATGAGCTGGTTTTCAAAGATGACGGCGACCCTGTTAAGGAATGCAAGAAGTGGTGGAAGGGGATTCGAAGGGCTTTGCTGAGACGCTGTGTGGATAGAATCGGGTTTGGCGGCTATCTTGAACTTGCTGTCAAATATCCTGATTTCTTGGATTATGTAGAAGAATTAGCTAACGAATTTCGAACTTTTCTTTACAAAACGAAGAAGACGAAGCCTTATAGCATGCCGAAGAAGGTAGCATTATTAGATTGCTGGGGCAAGGCTCGTTCGTGGATGCACAACGAAAATTGGCCACAGGGACATATTCCTGAGTGTTTAAGTGGCATTGCGGCAGAAATTGAATTCATTAGTTTCGATGATATCCGTCAAAACGGCATTAGTGAGGATATTGGGGTTATTATCAATTGGGGTTGCGCTGGCAGTTCCTGGAGCGGCGGCAAACACTGGGCTGACCCGGAGGTTGTTGGAAAGATTCGAGAGTGGGTTTATCAGGGAGGGGGCTTTATCGGTGTTGAAGACCCCACAGCTTATGAATACCAGGGACGGTTTTTCCGGCTTACAGATGTTCTGGGAGTGGAAAAGGAAATTGGTAACAGGCTTTCATGGGCGAAGAATATACGTCCCGAAGTGAATAGGAATCATTTCATTCTGGAAGATGTAGAGGGTGACATTAATCTTGGTGTGGCCAATTCAACGGTTTATCTGAGCAGCACCGATGCTGAGTTGTTAGCAGGAGTTCCGGATTCCGTTCACTTGTCAACAAATGCCTTTGGTAAAGGAAAAGCAGTTTATTTTGCAGATTATTTACACAACGCCCAGAACATGCGCTTGTTATACCGTGCCATTCTATGGGCATCTGGGCAGAAAAATGAATTAAGAAGATGGTTCAGCTCCGATATCAACACTGATTGCGCTTACTATCCTAAAGTTGAGAGATTTGTTGTCATGAACAATACTGAGCAAGCCCGTAACACGACCGTTTATAACGCAAATGGAGTATCAGCGAGACTTTCTTTAAAGCCGATGGAGATGAGATGGTTTACACTGAATGGGATTAATCGGCTCTGTAGATAATAATTGAGATTACTAAATGATTACGAATACAGAACCTAAAATAATATTTGGCGGAGACTATTTTCCGGAGCAATGGCCTGAGGAAACATGGAAAGAAGATATCCGTCTGATGAAGCAGGCAAATGTCAACATGGTGAGTATTGGTATCTTTGCATGGGCCCTGCTGCAACCCGATGAAGATACCTTTACCTTTGGCTGGCTTGACAAGATTATGGATATGCTGGCGGACAATTATATTGATGTTTGCTTAGGAACGTCCACAGCAGCTCAACCCAATTGGCTGACGCGAAAGTATGATGATATTCTATTTGTGAGGGAATCAGGCGAGCGGGTCGCTTGTGGCTCGAGGCAGACCTATTGCATCAACAGTCCAAGTTATAGAAAAGCTATTAGAAGATTGGCCAAAGAAATGGCACTTCATTACAAAGGGCACAGAGCATTAAAGCTGTGGCATATTAATAATGAATATGCCAATAAGAACAGCATGTGCTTCTGTAAGAATTGTGAAAAAGGTTTTCAGGAATGGCTGAAGGCAAAATATAAGACCTTGGATAATCTGAATGAGTGCTGGGGCACTACTTTCTGGAGCGAAAAATATTTTGACTGGGAGCAAATCAATACTCCCCAGGCCAGCGCTGGAGGACGTAATGCGACTAAGCTACTGGATTATAAGCGGTTTTTGAGCGAGAGCTTCTTTAGTCTTTATATGGAAGAATACAACGTTATAAGGGGAATCACGCCTGATATTCCTATTACAACTAATTTTGAAGCAGACTGGAGCAAATTTGATCACTCCCTGTTTAAGAATGACATAGATGTGGCGTCTTTGAACTGTTATCCAGACCCTCGCGACCCTAATTCCCGAAGATGGGTAGCGCTTAGACATTCGATGATGCGTTCTTTGCTGGGTAAGCCATTTATGCTGATGGAGCAGGCCCCTTCACAGGTGGACTGGTATCCTGTAAATATCAGCAAGCGTCCTGGAATTATGCGTCTTTGGAGTTATCAAGCCATTGCAAACGGCTCAGATTCTGTAATGTATTTCCAATGGAGAGCCTCCAAGAAAGGTGCTGAAAAATACCATAGCGGAATGGTTCCGCATTACGGCACAGAGTCGCGAGTATTCAAGGAAATCTGTGCTTTGGGTAAAGAATTGGAAAAGGCAAAGGATATTGTCGGCTCCACGATAGATGCAAAAGTCGCTATTCTTATGGATAATGATTCCTGGTGGGCTGTCGATAATCCTTATGGAAGCGGCAGCAAATCACTTGACAATGAAGTTTTCTGGGCAGCCAATGGCCAACCTTTTCCCTCAGTTTTAGTTAGTTATTTCGGTGAGCTTGAACGCTATTTTAATGCGTTTTATGACCTGAACGTTCCCGTCGATGTCATCCCGGTTAATTATGATTTTTCAAAATATAAGGTCGTCGTTGCTCCTCTCTTGCACATGATTAAACCCGGCTTTAAGGAATCAGTAGAAGAGTTTGTTAGAAATGGCGGAACTTTTATTACCACCTATTTCACAGGATTTATCGATGAGCATGTGGGAGTCTTCTTAGGTGGCTACCTTGGGCCGTTGAAAGATGTTCTTGGTGTGGAAGTTGAAGAATATGACCCTCTGCCGCTGGAAGGCAAAAATGTAATCAAAATGGCAGCAGAACTCGACGGTTTCAAGAAAGAATATGGTTGTACTGTGTGGTGCGATGTTGTTCATACAACCACAGCTAAAACATTGGCTACTTTTGGTGAGGATTATTACGCTGGTTTTCCGTGTTTTACGGAAAACCAATTGGGTTCCGGGAAGGCATACTATCTGGCAACCCGGCC
>SDBT01019149.1_pt1 | contig 10734 bp, 3 predicted proteins | sample 2277101 | NCBI WGS metagenome assembly SDBT01 (sample SAMN10404973, study PRJNA504765) | marine sediment metagenome | isolation source: marine sediment core GS10_PC15, 103 cmbsf | place: Arctic Ocean: Southern Knipovich Ridge | collected 2010
GAAGCACGCCCCCCATTGTTTCAGGTTTGCCTGTCCGAGGACGTCCTTTGCCTGTTTGCGGACCCGGGCCAATGCGGGCATAAGGATTGACATAAGCAGGGCGATGATTGCAATGACGACCAACAGTTCAACTAATGTGAATGCTTTTTTTCTCGCCATAGTGGTTCTCCTTGCTCACGGGCGATGTCATTGTGCTCATTTGATAAGATGCACAAAGACGACCCGCTGTTCGGTAAAATTGGTTTTTTTCAAAATATGCTATGGTTTGGTATTATACACGAAAGGGGAATTTTCTGGAAGTGATTTATGGGCAAATCAGGTAATTAGCGAGCAGATTCTGCGGACCGGGTGTTTTACTCGTAGTCTTTGTATTTTTTCATCCAGCCGTCGCCGGTGCTGTCGAACTCCTGTTTTGTAGGCCCTTCGTCCATTTCGTAAACTCGGTTCCACTTTAGCTTCCAGAGCTGCTTTAGTCCGATTTTTTTGACGGAGTAATCGAGAAAGACCCAGTTTACGGTCCCATTGTGTCGGTCGACGCAGATACGTCCCATTCCAGAAGTCTCGCCCCAGGGCTGGCCGTGCCACAGGGGCGGCTGGTCACTGTGCTCCGGCCAGGTATCAATCCACTGGTGGTCACCGAGGAGGGGGATATTTCCACCCCCTTTTACGAAGGCATTTCTCCAGTTATATTTTTCGGGCTTGGCCCACTTGTTACACTCTTTGTCGGTCGGTGTGTCACAGATGAAGCTGTTCCAGCCATAGCTGCCATAATGACCAGCTAAAACCCAATCCCACTCCTCGGTAAAAATACCCCAGCCTATGAAGGTCGAGTCCGGCGGGACTCCTCCATACAGGCGATCGGGGTTGACCTTGCTGGATGGTTTAGTAGCCATTGGGCAGACTCGCAGGTTATGCTCATCTCCATAGTAAGGGCGCAGGGCGCCCATCCAGTATTTATCGGGATCGGGTGTACAGCGACTGCCGTCCTCTGACCAACCATCGGGGTAGGAGCCTTCGTGGTCATCGGCAAACATAGCGAAGCACATCCCCCACTGCTTGAGGTTTGCCTGTCCGAGGATGTCCTTTGCCTGTTTGCGGACCCGTGCCAGTGCGGGCATAAGGATTGACATAAGCAGGGCGATGATTGCGATGACGACAAGGAGTTCAACTAAAGTAAAGGCTTTTGATTTGTACATAACCACACCTTTCACACGCGCCGAAGCTTACCGGCTCACCATTAAAGATGCGCAAAACAACCGTACTGTTCGGCAAAAAACAGTTTTTTTCACAATATCCTACACGTTCGCTTGTAGTATACCCTAAATCGCAGTTTTCCACAAGGAACTTAGGGTAAAAACAGGAAATTTTACCGGGGCAGTTCTTGGCCCGTGCTGTGGGAGCTTCGTAAGTTACTGGGGGCACTTAACTTAGGTGTTTTTGGGCAAGTTCGTTAAAATAGCGTCAGGGGGGAAATTTTGCTTGACAGAAAGACTGTAAGTTAGTAGAGTGATGATGGTGAAGTTGGTGGATTTTAAAGCTTTGCCGGCTGTTTAGCTAACGACATATAGGCTCCCGGAGGTATGGTGTGAGTCCTGTTTGTGCGAAAGAATCATTACACGCCAAGTCAGATTCTACCTTCTACAAATACAGACAAGAAGAGGCAAATCCGGTTTTGAAGTTATATAGGCTGCGGTGCGAATAATTGGAAGTGAAGGTCTTTCGTGCTTGTTGCACGGAGATTCGTACCGGCGGCAGATAATTTAATATGGTTGGCAGAATAGCCAAAGAATGTTTTTTAAGTTTTTATTTTTAAGGAGGAACATTATGTGTAGAAAATTATGTCTCTTAGTATGTGTAGTTTTGTTTTGTGCCGGGACGGCGGCAGCGGTTCCCATCGACGACCCCAACTACAACCTGAGCTTTGAGTGGCATTGGCCCGACGCATTCGGAGTGGTTAGCCAGATCTATGGCCATACAGGAATAGATTCCGCGATACCAAGCCCGGACCCATGTGACCCGAATAAAGGTGTATTTAACTGGCTTTCGACAGGCTCTGGCTTTCAGGGTGTGGATATATTTTGCCCCGAAGCGTTGGACTCACCGACGCACTGTCACAATTGGCCTGCCAGCGATGGCATTGGCTACATTTACCTCCAGCACTCCGGCAACGGTATCAGACAGGTTCTTGACGGCAACGACCCGAACGCGGTCATCACAGCCGGGCGGAAGTACACGATGAAATTTGATGCGATGGATTTCGGCACCACTGGAGTAAGAGGGGAGTTCTATTCGGCAAGCACAGACCCAATTGTCAGCGGGTCGTTCGACCTCCCGGAAATATTCCAGCCTATCGAGAATTGTGACGCCGGCGCGGGCGAGTTAGACCCAAGTGCTGAGTGCTCGGAGTGGCACTATGACCTGGAGGTGTCATTCATCACTTCTGATCCGCTGGCATCGTACATCTTAGAGACGCTGTCTATCAGATTGGAAACTAACGGCGGCGGCGGTAGTTACGGCTTCATGGACAATGTTCGGCTGGACTGGATATGGGCCACTGACGCTTATGACCCTGTTCCAGAGGACGAGGGAGAGGATGTGGCCAAAGACGCGAATCTGGCCTGGACCCCGGGCCTTTGGGCGGCAGCTCACATAGTTTACTTCCACGAAGACTTCAACAAGGTCGACACTCTGCACGAGGGCGCAAACGAAGGAAGACAAGACCCCAATACATGGAGTGTTCTTAACTACGATGGCAGCGAGCTTGACATAGGCAAGACTTACTACTGGCGTATTGTGGAGGCCAATGAGGGCTTCGTCAATCCTGGAGGTGTACCAGACCCGCCATGGGTAGGTAAGGTCTGGTCCTTTATCGCTACGGGCTATGCCACCAACCCCAACCCGGAGCATGAGGCCATTGATGTACCATTCCTCGGTACGGTGCTCAGCTGGAGCCCGGGAACAGATTCCAACTCACACGATGTGTACTTCGGCACCGACGTTAATAGTGTTACTGACGCCAATACTTCAGTAACTTTGGGCGTCTTCATTGATAACCGCGAAGCTACCAGCTACGACCAAGGAGCCCTTCTGTTAGGCGTGCAGTATTATTGGCGGATTGACGCGGTCAATGAGATTACAGCGACCCTGCTCAAAGGAAAGGTCTGGAACTTCACGGCCGCCGAGTACACAGTTGTGGAGGATTTTGACGGCTATGCCAACACTCCGGAGTTACTGGATGTATGGAAGGATTACTGGACCAACGGCACCGGAGCACAAATTACTCTGAACACGGATGCAGAAAACGCTGAGGACGGCAAGTCGATGGCGTATTATTATGACAGCAGTTCCAGCCCCTATTATTCCGAAGCCTATGCAGATATGACCAACCTGGGTGTCGATTCGGACTGGACCTTAGGCGGTGTGGAGGCATTGCGGCTGGCTTTCAAAGGTACATATGATAACAACAACATTGAGATGTACGTGGCGATTACCGACGGCAGCGCCCGGACCGGTACGATTCTGTATGATGGCGACCCTAACGCTCTAAGGAGAACCTGGACCGGATTTTATGACTGGAACATCCGCCTAAGTAAGTTTGTTGATAACAACAGTGTTGATTTGACGGATGTTCAGCGGCTGACGATTGGATTCGGTGACAAAACCGCAGGCGGCACGGGTACGGTGTACTTTGACAACATCAGGCTGCATCCACCCAGATGCATCCCACAGTTGGCTCCTTCGTTGGGATATTTCAGATATATAGACCGCTATAGCGCGGAAGGCTCTTTCATCCCCGATTGTACCGTTGACAACTACGACCTTCGCACGATGGCCGGCGACTGGCTCATCAGCGGGTTGGGCAGTGTTACGGCAACAACGGCCGGTACTTCTAACCTTGTCGGTCACTGGCCGATGGATGACGACGACCCGCAGATGCAGGTTGACGACGTCTCCGGAAACAACAACCACGGCACACTCTCAGATGAGGACAGAAAGCCGGGGCGCAGCACTTCGAAGCATTCCGTGGACCCTGGCGCAATAGGAAAAGCTTTGAGCTTCGATGGGTTTGATGATTATGTCCAACTTCCTGTACTTAATCTCAACTCCAACACGGTAACGATTTCGGCGTGGGTCAAGCCCGGGCCCGACGATGGCTGGCTGGGTGAAGGCGGTTCATACCCGCCTATTGTCTCTTCTAATGAGCCCAACGGCTTCAAACTCTGCTTCGGAAGTACCGCAACATACAAGTCGGGCTACGAGTGGGAGGCCAACAACGAACTGACGTACTACTGGACCGGCTGGTCGTGGGACTTCCACTCTGAGCTGATTATGCCGCCGAACCTGTGGTCTTTTGTCGCCCTTGTGGTGGAACCGACAAAGGGAACTCTCTATCTCTACGACGGAATAGGAATGTCCGCGTCTGTAAACCACGAAGAGCATGTCGCCCACGCGTTTGATGATGTCCTCTTTATTGCCGGCTACGACCTTGTTGGCGCGATAGATGATGTGCGAATCTACAACCGCTCTCTGTCCCCAGAGGAGATATTGGACCTGGCTGGCTTGGCGGGCACGCATAATCTGGGCCTTGAGCCCTGGCGTCCTGACAGTGACGATGATGATAAGGTCAACTTGAAGGACTATGCCGTCGCGGCAGACAACTGGCTCGAGGAGGTCTTGTGGCCGTAAGGAGTGTTTCAGGAATGCCAGGTTAATTACCTAAGATAGATTTTGCACCAATCCGGGGCCTATGCCTTTTCGACATAGGCCCCGGTTGTTTTTTCCGGCCCGGATGAGAGCAAGAGCGTAGAACCCGTGCGAATGACTGTCGGCGGATGGCCTGCGGCACAAAGATTTTTACGAAGATTTCGACCAAAAATTCTTGTAACAGGCTGCAAATACAGAACATACGTATTTCCGGAGGAAGTTAAGAAAATATTGGCAATCCGGGCGAATTTTTCTTGACAGGGACATAACCAACTGCTATAAATGGAGTTAGTAAAGTTGTTGGATTTTAGCTTTTCAGGTACGGGCAGTTTGCAGCTAAGATTAAGATGGTTTTACGGAGGTGCGGTTTGCGAGCCTCAAGCAGGCGAAAGCGGGCAGATGCAGATTTGAGTGTATAATTGCGCATCGGCCGCTCACGAGAGGAGATAAGCACCCTCACCACTCGTATTTGACAGGCACAAAGTTTGTGGAGTTTTATTGTTGTCTGTTCAAGGTTGTTTTAGACAGGCGCGATTAAGGTAATTGTGAAGGTCATCGTGCTCGGTGCACGAAACGGTCGCGGCTGTCGAGATAAGCTTTGGCCCAAGGCCAGGGAAAATTTTAAAGTTTTATTTTTTAAAGGAGGACTATTATGAACAGAAAATTGTTATTGTTGGTTTGTTTTGTTTTTCTTGCAGGACTGGGCGGTTTGGCTCAGGCCGGGACACCCATCGACGTGAACAACTGGAGCTTCGAGTTTGACGACGACGGCAACCAGATCTACTGCCATGCAGGGATGGGACAAACAATAGGAAGTAGCGGGATAATGGCCTGGGGGCATTCCACCTCAAGCTGGGCCGGTGTTGACCCGTACTGCTTAGGCGACACCGACTACGACCCCTGCTCCCTAACAATGGTCTGCACCCCTGAGGAGTGCTACACCGATGACCATAGCGGTTGTCACTGCTGGGCGGCGCTGCACGGGATTTCCTATAATTACACGCAGGCTGCGAACATGTACATCTACAACGAGCTTGACCCGTGCGACCCGAACGCGATTATTACAATAGGCCGTCAGTACACCTTTACACTCGATGCAATGTCGGAGATTTACAAGGGCACTCTTGATAATCTCTGGATAGTGCCGGGGATGTTTTACGGTCAAGGTGGTGACTCGAATCACGTTGAAGTGGCCAACAAGGAATACCTGCTCAAGATATGGATAGGCGACCTAAACGAGTGGGAGCGCGAGTGGGAGCCCAACCTGACGGTGAAATGGGTTGCTACAGAAAACCATCCGGCTCTTGGCAAGGTCCTTGGAATCAAGGTTTACGTTCCCAGCGCGGGAGGCCCGGTAAGGGCATACGGCATACACGACAGGATGCGTGTGGAATGGGACTGGGCAGTTGCTGCCTATAACCCGACTCCGGCCGACCAAACGGATGATGTTGCCCGGGATGTGAACCTGGGGTGGGCACCGGGGCTATGGGCAGCAAGGCACGTAGTCTACTTCCACGAAGACTTTAACAAGGTCGATGGTCTGCTGGAGGACGCCAATCAAGGTATCCAGGACCCGAACACCTGGAGCGTTCTAAACTATGACAGCAGTGGGCTGGATTTAGCAACGACCTACTACTGGCGTATTAAGGAGGTCAATGAGGGCTTCGTCAATCCTGGAGGCATACCTGACCAGCCGTGGACAGGCGATGTGTGGAGCTTCACTGTTACCGGATATGCCCAGAACCCGAACCCGGCGGATTATGCTACCGGCATACCGCACATTGGCACAGTACCAAGCTGGACACCCGGGACCGATTCGAATTCACACGACGTTTACTTCGGGACGGATTTTGACGATGTCAACGATGCCAATACTACGGTGACGTTAAGCGTGTTCAAGGGCAACCAGAACGGCAACAGCTACGACCCCAACATGCTTATGTTGGGCAAGAGGTATTACTGGCGGATTGATGAGGTCAATGAGCTTGGCGGCACACTGGTTAAAGGCAGGGTCTGGCAGTTTACGATTTCGGAGTACTTCACGATGGAGGATTTCGACGGGTACGCCAACACCCCGGCCCTTTTGGCTGTATGGGACGATTACTGGGCCAACGACTCGGGCGCAGAGGTTACCCGTGAGACGATCATCACCGCCGACGACGGCAATTCAATGGCGTATGACTACGACAACAGGGCAGGTGATTACAATTCTGTGGCTTCACGGACATTCGGCACGGGCGATAACTGGCTGGCAGGCGGTCTTGAAACATTGACGCTATACGTGCGGGGAAAGGTCGGTAATTCGCCTGACCCGATGTACGTGGAAATAACAGACGGCAGCGGGGTTACCGCGAAGGCGGCATATCCAGACCCGAATGAGCTGGCCATTGAGTGGAAAGGATTCCAGGAATGGAACATCGCGCTGCAGGACTTTGTTGACGATAACAGCGTTGATTTGACGGACATCGAGAAGCTGGCTATTTGCTTTGGTGACAAGACTCCCCGCGGTACAGGGACTGTGTACTTCGACAATATCAGGCTGTATCCGGCCCGATGCATTCCGGCCTATGCCCATCCAACGGGCAGTTTCGACTGGGACTGCGTTATCGATTCGGCCGACCTGCGGACGATGGCAAAAGACTGGCTGCTAAGCGGTATCGGCAATGTTACCGCATCGGCACCCAGTGGCACCCCGGTGGCCTGCTGGAAGATGGATGACGCCCTCTCCGGCGGCCCGAATAAACAGAATGTTGTGGATTCCTGCGGAAGTTACCTTGGACTGCTCCAGGACCCGGATGCCGACCCGGGCCTGAACACCAACGCGCATCACGATGCTGACTCTGTCGAGGGGACAGGTTCACTTACGTTTGACGGAGTCGATGACTACATTGACGTCAACACGCCGCTGAATTTGAATTCGAACACGGTGACTATATCGGCGTGGATAAAGCGAGACGGCGAGCAGGACGATTACAAAGGCATAGTGGCCTGTCACTGGACTGACCCGTGTGACTCGAACCTGTCTACCGGCGCCGGTTTTGGCTTTGGCAGCGGTGGAACATATGGTTTTCGGGACTGGGGACAGTGGGAAGCCAATAACGAGTTATCCTACGCCTGGAGCGCCGACACAAACGAGGCCGACTTTGACTGGACGTGGGACTTCCATACGGGTCTGATTGTGCCTGACATCGAATGGGTTTTCATAGCCCTTGTTATCGAGCCGACAAAAGCAACGGTTTACATGTACGACGGCGACCTGCATGCGGCGAGGAACTACATGCCCCACAACCCCGAGCGTTTCAACGGCCCTCTTCATATTGGCGAACAGATGCAGCACCCGAATAGATACTTCAAGGGCAATATAGATGACGTCGCGGTGTACAACTACTCGATGACGCCTGCGGAGATATTGTACCTGGCTCTGCAAGGTTCAGGGAGCGAGTATGTGGAGCTGGTATCCTGGCGTGCAGATGTTGACGACGATGACACAGTCAACTTCAAGGATTATGCGACAGTGGCAGACAACTGGCTTGAGGAGGTCTTGTGGCCTACGCCTTAACAAAAGCACCCGTGAAGCTAAGTTAAGCTTTAGCAGGGTTGTTTTTGAGCGATTCGGGGCCTGTACTTCGGTATAGGCCCCGATTTTTTTGGCGTTGGGAGATTTGGATGGTGGCGGCACCATGGGGACAAAAATCAGCGGCGGCACAAAGGCTACGGGTAAGCTTTTTGCAGCGTGATGTTTGTAAAGGCCTGTAAATACGGGCACTTATGCATACCGGGTAATCATTTCAAAAATGCGCAAAAAGGCTGTGAAATTTCTCTTGACAGCCACCAACGGCGAGCGCAGAATCAGGCAAATTTGGTCCTCCGAAAATATAAAGTTTTCGGTTTGTCCGAAGATTAGGTGTGAGTAGGGTACAGAGTCGCAACGGGAGTGATGCAACTGGCAATTAGGATTTTGGTGGTGTGTGCACCGGTGTGTAATTTTCGCCCATGCGGAAGATGAGGATGGTATCTGTGGGAAATCGTCCGGGGGCAGTCACTAAGTTAACCTGAATTCTTTGCCTGCGCACCAGTTATGTCCGTGGATGTTGTGTTTTGGGACAGACTCGTGCTTGCGTACCAACAAGGTCAGACGGAGGCCTTTTGCGTACGGGAGACGTGAGAGCATTGCGAGGTTGCAGGTATTGGAGGACAGTTAGGTCCGCCCCGGAAAGGAGGTGAGGATTTTAGGGGCGAGCAGACGCGGAAGGGACAAGTCGTAGAAGGAGTAGTACCATAATTGTGGGTTTTGCATGGATTTTGAGGACATTTTTTGAAGGAGGTACATTATGTGTAAGAAATTGGTTTGTGTACTTTCCCTTGTATTGGTGCTGGGTTTTAGCAGCATTGTGCAAGGGACAACGTATTACGTGAGCCCATCGGGCAATGACAACAACTCTGGGACATCGCCGTCGGAGGCGTGGCAGACGATTGCGCACTGCAACGATGTATCATTCGGCGATGGCGATAGTTTATTGTTTGAAGGCGGGCAGACGTTCAGCGGGTCGCTCTGGATAGGGGTCGACGACGGCGGTACGGCAGCAAATCCGCTGACAGTAGGTTCTTACGGAACGGGACGGGCAACTATCGATTCGGGCGAGTTGGATGGTATTTATGTCTATAATCGAGCAGGGCTTGAGATTGCCGATTTGATATTTGTTGGGGCGGATCCTGCCTCGAGGGATTCGTTCACGGGGATTAACATCTGGACGGACCTTGCAGGCGACGTCAAATTAGAGCATATATACATTGACAACGTTGATGTGAGTGGCTATCCGCAGAGGGGAATCAGCATAGGCGGGTGGAACAATCTGAGCGGGTTCAAGGACGTAGAGATTATCAACTCAGATATACATAACAACGGCGACATTGGCATTTTTATCTGGGGCTATCAGTACCCGGTGAGCGGCTGGGCCAATGAAGACGTTTATATCGCAGACTGCATGACGTATAACAATGCGGGCCTATCGAGCAAGCATTCGAACACAGGAAGCGGGATAATAGTATCCGGTGTGGATGGTGCTTTGGTTGAATTCTGTGAGAGCTGGAATAACGGCTGGCTGAACAGGTCCAGAGGCGAAGGTCCGGTTGGTATCTGGCCATACGATGTGAACAACGTTGTCATTCAGTTCTGCGAGTCACACCACAACAAGACGAAAGGCGCTGATGGCGGCGGCTTTGATATTGACGGCGGTGCTCAAAACTGCGTTCTTCAGTACAATTATTCGCACGACAACGATGGCGCGGGATATCTGATTTGTCAGTATCAGGACGCCCGGGTATATAAGGACAACGTGGTTCGGTACTGTATCAGCGCCAACGACGGGATAGGCGCGGTGAAAAATATGGGCGCTTTGATGTTCTGGTCGTCTGGTGACTCAGGCGGAATACAGGATACAGAGATATATAACAACACGTTTTACTGCGGTCCCGATGCGATGGGTGCGCATGTCAAGAGCTTCAGCGGCGCCGATACCATCTTCAACACCAGGATTCACAACAACATATTCATGAACGCGGCCGGTCTGGAGTACGTGGTGCGGCTTCGTAATGCTTCTGCGGCGACTTATACGTTCCAAGGCAACTGCTACTGGGCATCAGGTGATACGGTAGTATACAGGTGGAACGGCAACGAATATACGAGCATAGCGGCGTGGCGTGCGGCGACAGGGATGGAGATGCTCGGTGGAAATCCTGTGGGCTTTGAGATGGACCCGAAGCTGGTCAATCCAGGTGGCGCGAACGATTATGATTACGCGTTGCAGAGTGGGTCACCGATGATAAACGGTGGCTTGGATTTGTTAGCGGAATTTGGGATTGATCCTGGGCCTCAAGACTATTTCGGTACAAGCATTCCGCAAAGTGGTGCGTACGATGTAGGAATGTATGAAGGCAGCGGCGGGGCGACACCTACGCCGACACCAACACCAACGCCGACACCAACGCCGACACCTACGCCAACACCTACGCCAACACCTACACCTACAC
>SDBT01019150.1_pt1 | contig 10734 bp, 18 predicted proteins | sample 2277101 | NCBI WGS metagenome assembly SDBT01 (sample SAMN10404973, study PRJNA504765) | marine sediment metagenome | isolation source: marine sediment core GS10_PC15, 103 cmbsf | place: Arctic Ocean: Southern Knipovich Ridge | collected 2010
GCTAATGACGCCGCCCATGTCCGCTAGTTTTCTCACACGCTCTACAACCAGCGCCTCCATCTTAATAAACTTTGGGAACCGATTTTTTGTACTCATGTTTTACCCCCGTTCGGGCTTCCATGATCTCAATGGCTTCTGGATCGCTGTCCACCAGGATGAAACGGCGGCCCAGTTTGGCGCAAACTTCGCCCGTGGTCCCGGACCCTGCGAAAGGATCTAACACCAGGTCGCCGGCGTTTGTGGAAGTTTTCACCAGCTTACCGAACAGCTTCACGGGCTTCTGAGTAGCATAGCCCCACTCCGACCGCTCCGCCCCGTTGGCTGGCGGCATTTTGATCAATGAAAGCATATCGTTGTGCTTCGTATAGTTGAAAGTGTGTCCCTCGCCCCTGACGGCGAACAGGATAAAATCGCATGTAGCCACGTAGCTGGTTTTGTCCGGTTTCGGTTTCGGGTTCGGCCGCATCCAAACAAGCGTATTCTTGAAATGAAAGCCGGCATTGATCAAAGCTGTGCGAAAATACGAGACGTAAGGCTCCGCCGAGAACGCGTAGACGCTGCCGCCGTCTCTTAAGACTCTGAAAAATTCGCGACTCCATTTGTCGAGCCGCTTTATGAATTTATCCGGCGGCGTCCAGTCCCAGACGCCAAAGTTGTTTGACATTTTTTCGCGGTCTTCCGTCTGAAAGTCGATTGTCCGCGCCTGTGAGATGTTATAGGGAGGATCGGCCAGCACCAGGTCAACCGATCCGTCTTCCAGAAAGCGGAAATGATCCGCCAGATAGAGTCGATTGTCGTGGAGCGCCGTCTTTGCCGCTCTCACTTTCATGGATTCTGCGCTGATCCGTTTCCGCCGCTCTCGCTTAACAATGTCGCGGAGGGCGCCTGCCACGTTCCCGGTCTCGTCCATCGCCTCAAGAATATCGCGATATCCTGGCTCGTCCTCCACGGCTTTCACAACTTTTTCAATCTTCCGCAAAGTCTCCCGACTGACGCCGACAGCCCTTGCGGCGTAGTCCTTTGCTCGGAATTTCCCATCCGCGGCAAATATTGCCGCGGGCGGAGGATTGCCTGTTTTTCTGCCGTCCCGTATCTCACGCTGCGCCCTCTGCAAAAGTTCGCGGCTGACCGCAAACATCTCTGACGGCGTGAAGTTTTTGCGCTGGATATTTTCGGCGCTCTCCACGGCCCCGTAATCCTCCGGAGCGATAGAAACCATCGTAGCGTCGATGAAATGCCATCGAAGCTGTTTGCAGGCGGCAAGTCGTCTCGCGCCTGCGATAAGCCGGGGATGCACCTCGTCGTTTGTTATGACAACAGGGTGCAGCAGCCCGAATTCCTCGATGCTGGCTGCCAGTTCCGTAATGTCGCCCACGCTGGCCCTCAGCCTATCCGTTACGATGATGTTCTGGATCGGAATTTTTCGACTCAATTTCTTTATCCTTGTTAAGTTGCACGTAGGCTTTCTTTAATCCGGTCCTATACTCCCTAATTTCGTGCCATATATCGGTATCACTCAGCAGTTCTGGGATCAAAACCTCACAATGGATTATTTCGTGAATTAGATCCGCTCGAGCGCTATTCGTGAGAGCGTCCTTAATCCCTCGCAGTTCGGCCTTCAGCAACAAACTGGCCGCCATATTCGCGAGCTGCGGAAAAAATCCAGCAACAGCCTTCTGTGCTATTGTTTTTTTATGGTCGTACTGTAGCTGCTCCTGGAGTATGGTACTGATAAGATGTGACCTGGAATGGCCTGTTTGATCGCAAATCTCATCTAACGCCTTAATCATTGCCGGCGGAAGTCGGACTGTAGTAACCTGTAAAATTCCTCCGTCTTCGGCGTCCTGGACGGCAGCCTCCCTCGCCGCAAGCAATTTATCAACAAGACTGTCGATTGCATCATAATCGTAGTCAATATGAAAACTGCCCTTGTTGTCGCAGTGTTCAATCACATGATCGCTGAGTATCTTAAAAAGCGGGTATCTTGGATCTTCCTTTCCGTCTTTCATTTTTCGCTCCTGGGGCAAAAGCCCCGGTTATTCTTTTTCTCGCGTGACTACTGTGAGCGAGGCGTCGCTGTAAGTCTTCGCTCCCTTACATAGCGCCTTCATGGTTTTTCTAAATGACGCCTCGCTCCGTTCAGCGACAAGCCTCATCATATACTCTGCGGCGCACATGATGTGAATAAACTCGGCGTCGTCAAGTCTTACCTCGACTCTGGCCCTATCACCTTTCAGCATCTTAACAGTGATCTCAAAAACCGCTTCGCTCTCAATGCCCATTTCCGTATCCGCTTTCTTCATGTCGCCAAAGCCTCATAATGTGTGTTATGCAGACACTACTCCCTGCACATAATGGAGTATATCGCTCTCTGTGTGCTGCGTGTCGCCTCTATGCGAACGCCGCGCGCCGCAACGTCAAGAATATAATCCTCCTTGTTATCAAGCCGTCTGGGAGCCTTGATCGTTATGGGGTTGTGATATGTCCGACCGTCAAATGATATACTAACCCGTACCTCCGGATACCCAGAGATAACCACTTGTTTCCAAGGGCCTTCGCCTTTCTTGCGTTTGAATGTTTTTCGATATGAGCCAACACAGCGCCCAAGCGTCCCAGTTGCTTGAAAAATACCAGTTGTTTGAAGAATATCGAATTTCGTTCTTGTCATTTTCCCCCCTGGAGCCAAAGCCACATAATAGTTGATATGGATACCAATCGGCTTAAACGACCGGTATCATGCTAACCGTATGTAAAAGTACATATAGCGTAAACGGCGTTGTTCCGTATAGCTCCTTTTTTAGATCGACATGACCGTTTATTTTCTGCGATTCTCCAACAAATGCAGGGGTCGCCATTCCAGAAATCGCTTGTATGAGAGCAGCGGTCTCGTCACTATATAATTCCTCCCGATCCATCTGTGAAATGGCGACACGTTCTAATATATCATTTTCCCGCGCGGCAAGCTCACCGTAGATCGTGACGGGAAAAAACGATAACGGCTCACAGATAAACGGCGTTTCATCCCAAAGATGGATAGTTAAATCCCCGCTTTGCAACGCCATGAAAACATCCACGATCCTCGCCTGCTCGGTAGGCTTTACAGCGAGGCTTACTTTGTAGATCAAACATTCATGTCCCGCGGGAAACATGAAGGGTCTTGAAAAGTTTGTTAAGTCCTTATCAACGCCGCGAGTCTCAAATAGCCCCGCCGTGGCGTCAGAGTTAATGTCTTGAGGTATACGAACTCCGTAATAATATGTGATTATTTGCCAACGCTTCACAGCGACCCATTGATCAATTGCTTTTATGTAGATAAACCCTGGTCTAGTTTCTTCGTTTCCCATCCTAATTTTTCCCTCATTGTTGTATGTTTGGTACATCTCCCATAATACGTGTTATCCAGTCAGTATTTTTCTGATCTTGTCTAACCACTCAGTTTTTACCCAGATCTTCACCGTGTCGTCAGGCTGGTCTTGCCGTCTCCTTATAAACGACAGAAATGAAACTGCTCCCTTCTTATCTATGATGAAGTCAAATTCTGAATCACCTGTATCAAAATTAAAGATTTCGTGCTGTCCCTCATCAACCATAGCGACCGCGCGCATTTTTTGCCTCTCTGCCTCATCTTCCAATCCGTCAACAATATGGATCGCCAACATTGCCGCATAGTCTCTGTCTTCAATCGCGATAATGCCGGAACCTTCGACGAGATTAGTTATCGTATGGATCAGCTTTATTCTGTTAGTCACGAGTCCTTGATGCTGCCCCTTTTCCGCCGTTTCACACTTGCTAGTTTCTTCGTTTTCCATCCTAATTTTTCCCCCCTGGACAATGCCCCATAATCTATGTTATGTATACTCATCATTTGTTAATAATCGCCATGCAAGTCTAGCCACTCCCGGAACTTGAGCGTTTCCAAGCGCTCTAAGCTGGCCCACCCTATCGGGAACCCCATGAGCCACTCTGCCCACCTGGGATTCAGTTGCATCTTCGGCGGGGTCATTGTCCCACCAACTAGGGAGTTCAGTGGCGGCGTATTCCGGCGATGAGTTGATGGAGATCCGTTCTGTTCCCCATCCTGCGTCGTGAGGGTCGGCCATTGGTGTTTGTTGATTTCCTGGACATGATCCCGAAGTTTGTAATGCCCCGTCCTGCCCTCTCGCATCTCCATGATCCCGCCTTCTCCGTCCGAACTCGTGGGAGTCCGCCAATGTCGCGTCGGCGCCTGATCCGTCAAGCGCGGCTTCCATCCCTTCGCCAGAGCCTTCTCGCTCTGGTAACACCCAACCGCATCGCTCTTTATTGGCGCTGACCATTGATGCGAGTATCCAGAGTCTTTTTCTGAGATGGGGCGCTCCCACGTCAGCCGCCGATACAATTCGCCATCGCGCATCATACCCGCTTTCGGAAAGGTCGTTAAGTATTCGTCCGAAGTACCCATGATCCCCGCCAATAAGACCTGGCACGTTTTCACAGAACGCGTAACGGGGTCGCACTTCCCGAATAACCCGGAGCGTTTCAGGCCATAAGTTTCTGTCGTCGTCCGCTCCTTTTCGTTTCCCTGCGACTGAGAACGGCTGGCAAGGGAAGCCGGCTGTGATAATATCAACGCATCCAGACCAGGGACGCCCGTCGAACGTCTTAATATCACCCCATATCGGCGCATCGCACAGATAGCCCTCTGCAATCCTTGCTCTAAGTATTTTAACGCAATAGGCGTCTTTCTCAACGTAACAGACTGATCGCCATCCAAGCAATCGTCCGCCGAGGACTCCGCCACCGACGCCGGCAAATAGAGCCAACTCATTCATCTTACCTCCAATGCCCCACAATGCTTGTTATGTAGACAGACCAGCCCAAAACACTATAGCCGCAAATGAGGAAGCTGCTCCACAGGGAATGAATAGGATAAACCAAAGCCAGTTGACTATTCCCCGCCTGGAAAAACGCCACATGGAACGACGCTGGACGACTCCCCAGAAATTAAGGCCAACAAAAAACCAGGATACCAGCGCAAAAATCGAAAAACAGATCGCATGGAATAAGCCGCCGAATAGAGGTAAAGTATTCATTTTTTCTCAATGCCTCATAATAAGTGATATGGATACCAGAATGGGGCGGACGGGCCAGCAGTGTATTAAATGTCAACGCAGACAAGGCGCGGCTTTCGCGCCTACAACGCCCATCCGCTCCGTAGCATGTAATAATTCTTGCCGTCCACATGCCAGCTTTTCGGCTTTTTACCGATTTTTCTGGCATGAATGGATCGGAAATTCGCAGCTTTCGATGTGGTTCTGGCACGATTTTACCGGGAATTTTGACTGAGCGTGGCCGGACCCCTGGAAACGAGGGCCCCGCGGAGCCCTCGGAGCTCCGGCGCAGCGGATTCCACGGAGGCAAGATAAACCCCCGTAAAATAACGATTTTTTCAGATTCTGCAACTTTTGCCGTGACGCTTTTCATTTTATGCCGTCCACATGCCAATTTTCCCAGAGCATCCGCGTCATGCGTCTGGCTCCCTCATCTCCATTCTCAAGGCGTATAACCGCTCCGCGTCTTCCCTGGAAAGCCCTTCCGCTACATAGACGGCTACACAGAAATCGTGAAAGCGCTCTAACATCGCGGGCATATTGCCGTCCGTTTTTTCCTGCACAGCTGGATGGTCCGCCGCCAGGCAGATTAAGCCGCCGAGGATTACCACGTCCTGCAAGCTGCATGAAAAATCATACGATTCTCCAGACGACCGTCTGAGCGCAGCCTCTAACCTGATCAGTAGTTGACTGACTTCCGCCGTCGCTACGCCGATATGTTGTGGTCTCGAGTCGCGTCTGTTGTCCATAAGTATCCTCCCGTCTAGATCGTTCATATTTTTCGATTCTCTCTATGTGCCGCTCTCTGTAATAGCCGTAGGATGCAGCGGCAGGCTGATAGAGAAACACGACAGCGACAAACACGGCGGCAAATAAGAGGAACAACAAAACAATCAAAAGGACACATGAATTGATCCGAATCTTACTCATTCTACCCTCCAATCAGGCTTTCGCCTGAAGCATTTTGGTTTCCTGCTCCTGTCATGGCGCTGGTGAGGCTTGCCCTCCTTGCTGCGTCCGATTCGTACTCAGTCGGCGGCTCCGTCTTCCGAACCGCTACGCAGTCCGTTATGATAGAGCTCAACAACCAGACAAACAAAACGAGAACCGCCGCCCAGATTAAGATGCTGTTAACCTGCTTTTTACTGGTTCGTTTCACTTTGATTTTCTCCCTCTTCGATGGGCGTAAAAATCCCGGCTTCTTTCGCCCTGTCCAGCAGTTTTATCATGATCAGAGTTCGAGTAATCTTGCCGATCCTGATGTCCTTTTCCTGGCAAATCTCCCCAAAAAGCTCCGAGAGTTTATTTATTGACGCGGTATCGCCCTTAACTAGATAATCCATGATTAGCCCCTTCTAAATTGTATTGACACTGACGCCGCTATCGGGTAAGATGATCGCGGCGTCGGTTGTATCGGTTCGCTCCGCCTGCTATGCTCCAATACTTAGCAGCGCAGCCGATGCCAACTCCATCGCCATCTTATCGTTTGTTTTCTCCCAGATCAAATCGTGCGTCCGCAAATCAAGAATAGCGTCGGAAACGTCCAGGAGAAAAGCCTCATCCAACTTGCTTTTCCCCCAGAATCCGCCATGGTTTTTTCCGCGGGAAACATAGAACGACTGCGCCGCCCGGACGGTAATCCGGTCGCCAGCGCCAAAAAGGACGCCGCGCAGGAGCGTAGCGCAGGAACATTCCAGGACAAACCATTGACCGATAAGATACCACATATTTTCGCCTCCCTTAACCTGTCAGACCCCCAGATAATCGCAGCCCTTACTAAACCGCTTTTGAGCCGCCTTTTTTGTCAGATAGGTGCGCGTCGTCTGTCCCGCTTGCGCAGTATAGGTTTCACCGATTTTCTCTATAAAATAACGGCTTCCTTTCCTTCCTATCCGCAACAGATCTCCCTCGTCGTCGCCACATCGGTCAATTATAATTGCTCGTTTTTTCAAGTTCATCGAATTCTCCTTGATTCAGCTAAATGCTTATTAGGTGTGTAGTACATTGTAAAAATCCCATTTTCTGCCTATTAGTCGGGAATTTCCGCAGAATCGGTCAATCATCCTCACGTTTTCTGAGGATAGCGTTTTCCTGAATACCGATCAAAATGTCGGTAATCATAGACTCTTGATATACGCCCATTTCGCGCAGTTCCTCAAGCGCCGCGTTTCGGAGCTCCGCACGCTGTTTTTCTGGCATATCCAATTTTACGCCTTCGTGGCGTTCCCGCTCCGCCGTCTCGTCCAGTTTCTGCGTTTCTCTTGAGGTTTCTTCCTGGACTTTTTCCTCTGCCGCTTCTTGGGCTTGTAGCATTTTTTCCTGCGCTTCCACCGCCTGCGAAATTGTGGACGACAGTATTCCGAACGACCTGATTTTCTGTGTGGTGTTCTTCGGGTTGATTGTCCAGTCTATTGCCATGGCGATTTCTTCTGGCGTGAAGTCTTCTTCCAGATTCTTAAGAATTGCGTAGCACTTGACTCTCTCCGCTTTGGAAATTCGGTTTTGACCAATGCCACGATAAAACACGCTAATGAGTTTATCGCGGCCTTTGAGAGGGATCTTTTTTTGATCTAGATCTAATAAGGATACAGCCGGGCCTCGTAGAGGCACACTTCGCGCCTCTACGAGGCACACTTCGCGCCTCGTAGAGGCGCTGTTGGCGCCCTTTTCCGACAAAAGCGCCAATAAATTCTGGATCGTCCCTTCCATTTCCTTCTGTGTCCCTTCCAGTTCTTTCTGTTTCAGCGCCGTTTCCCCTTGCGCCGTCTTTAGTTTTCCGATCTCCTGATTCATTCTGAGCGGCTGGATGTATGCGTCTCCCTTCTTGTAGTATTTCAGTATGTAAAAGCTGCCGCGCCTGATCTCCACAAGTTCTAACTCTTTCCATCTGGGGAAAATTCGACTGCGGAGGTTTCCGCTGCCGCCCAACTTCCCTATTATCGCGCGAACGCTGTCATGAACGTAGGCGCCGCACCATTCTGTCCCATTGTCCTCGTCCGTTTCCAAAAAACACTCCGCCAGCATCACAACGTAATACGAGAGGTGTCCTCTGCTTTCCTTCGCTAAAGTCCTGATTACCTCAAGCGGGACAGGTACGAATGGCCCTGCCATTTTCGCTCTTGCCATGCGTTCAACCTCGGCGGATACGGGCAGATCCGCTGTTATAGGAGGGCATAAAAAAAGACGCCGCTTTCTGGCGTCCGTGCGCTAACTGTTCTCTGTTTGTACTGACGTTGGTTTCATTTTTAGCGCTTCATCCAGATCCGATTTTTTCACGCTAAACCTGGCGCGTTTTTTGATCTGTGTTGCCGGTAATAAACCGCCATGAATCCAGTTTCGGATCGTGTTGATATGCCGCTTTGTGTACTCAGCCGCTTCTGTTGTCGTCAGAAATTCTTCGTTTTTGTGGGATGCCATGATAATACCTCGCCGTGTGGTGCGGATTACAAGGAATAACAACCATTGCTCGGATTATACCACACCAGCGAGGTCATGTCAACAATTTTCCGTCAGCGCTTGTCAGTTATGTGATTTGCCTGTAAAGCAGCAACGCGGCAAGAATTCCCGCCCCGATCCACAGGTATGAGACGCCAGCCTCCGCCGCCGACGGCGGCGGCGCGTTCGGGTCTGGCTGGTCAATCACTGGGATACGCTTCGGCGGCGGCTGATAAGGCTGTCCATTCGTCGGAGGCTGGAATAGGTCATACTCTCCGCCATCTTTTCTAACCACGCCAAAATAAGCGAGGATCGTCTCCGCCGCCAGCGATATGGGCAAATCTGGATGTGCGCGTCTGTACTGCTGCATAGTTTTCTGGGCGGCCGTTCCGATCTGCGTCAATTCCATGGTGGTCATGTCTGGATAATGATTTTTCAATACAGGGACGATGATCCGCGCCGTCTGCTCTCCATACGGATACCGCAGGAACGTAAACTCTCTACCGTACAGCGTCGCCACGGATCGATACCGGACCGTAGGGCGGCTTAATAGCCCCAGGGCGTCAAGCTGCGCGTAGACCTTCTTGCGATACGCTTTGCTCTTCCAATATCCTGTCAACGCCCCCAGGGCGGCGCCGATCACCAGGCCAGGCGGCCCCGCGGCCATAAAACCGGACACTCCGCCCGACACGGCGCTGATCCCCGTGTTGATTTTCGCGCTCTGCATATCCGCCCCGTACTGCTCGAATCTTTGCCGCGCTGCTAGATCAACGTCTCTTGTGGGTAAGTCTCTCATAAGTTGCCTCCTATGGCTTTACCGCCGCTTGCCTAAAAGCAGGAAGACGACAGCCCCCGCGGCGAGGAACAGAAACAATTTATTGTCCATCAGGCCGCTGGCTGTAGGGGCGGGTAGATGTGGCGTTGGCTCTAGCGGAAGCGTTGGCGGCGGGGTCACGTCCGGCTGCGGAGCCACGCATTTTCGCGATATAGGATCGACCACTTTACCTCCATAGCAGACTGGAAGCGGAACGATTAGCCCGGAGATAGACATCATCATTATATCCGACCAATTTTGGGCGGTTTCGCCAGGTATGGCTCCGAGGATCTGGGCGATCATTTGGGTCTCTATCATGTAGAGCCTTTGAGCGTTTGGGTATTGTGCAAGTGCCATCAAGATCGCCTGAGTTCTGCCCGGCGCGTAGACTCCCAGGTAAAACGATTTAACCAGCGCCGCAAATTGATTTGCGAATGGCGACGTTTGCAGTTCCACCAGCGCAGGGTCGTTCGACTGAGGCGTTTCTCGCGGGACGGTTCTTGTTCTTAGCATTAGTTTCCTCCTGTTTTCTCAGCGGATAGCGGATTCCAGACAGTCCATTTTAACGTTTGCGCTTGATCGGCACTATGTAGAGGTGAGGAAAAGATCCCATTCCTGGGCCACTCATAACTATCTCTTTTTTCAAGCCGCGGCAACGCATCTCCTTGACAAAGGTCGAACTGAATTGCCCAGTCGGCCTGATGTAATCTTTTAGCTTACCCATATAATAGAAGCCTTTAGAGTGCGCCGTTGCTGCGGCCTTTGCGCTGATATACATATTTCCGCATTTCTTCTGTTTCATCGTCGTGTCCTCTCTTGTTTGTTTATAACGCCGCCGCCAATGCAGCGAGGGCGTTGAGAGCCTGTAGGATGTTTCCTATCCCTGATAGGTCGGTCAAGTCGTCCGGTTTCGTGTAGTCTGCAAAGATATGTCGCCGCGTGCCTTGTTTCGCGTCTTTAAGACTGTGGAAAACTTTGTGGAAATGTGGATAATCTGCCGTGTCTCTCCTGTAGCTGGCTTTTTCGGCGCTTTGCCTGAAGCCGGGCATGTCGCGGGCGATCCAGTCCTTTACCTGCTCGATGGCTTTTGTTTTGGAGTCCAGCGGATTAGATCCCGACGCCATGACCGCGCCGCTCTCTACATGGGTCACGTCAAACGTGCCGGGAGTCTTGACGCTTTTATGGACTATGAGAGGCACGTCTTCCGCCTGGCTAAACTTTATAGGGAGCGCGTCTACCACGCTATAATCCCATCCCCTTTCTTTTGACTTCCGCTGGCTTCTGTCCTGGACGAGGTAAGCCTGGGCCGCCGGTATTTTGTGATCTGGATTAAGCAGTATCGGCGGCTTATCTTTCTCCCACTTGAGCCAGTTGCTGTGAGACGAGGGCGACCGG
>SDBT01019151.1_pt1 | contig 10733 bp, 9 predicted proteins | sample 2277101 | NCBI WGS metagenome assembly SDBT01 (sample SAMN10404973, study PRJNA504765) | marine sediment metagenome | isolation source: marine sediment core GS10_PC15, 103 cmbsf | place: Arctic Ocean: Southern Knipovich Ridge | collected 2010
CCGAAACCGGTGCATAGGCACCCATGCCCCCGGTGTTGGGCCCGGTGTCTCCCTCACCTATCCTCTTGTGATCCTGAGAGGGCACCAGGGGGATCGCTACCTCTCCGTCGGCGATGGTCAGCAGGGAAAGCTCCTCACCCGCCATGCATTCCTCCACGACGACCTCACGCCCAGCCTCGCCGAAGCGGAGATCAACCATCATCTCCTGGATTGCAGCCAGCGCCTTGCCCACGGTCTCGCAGACGATGGCGCCCTTTCCGGCAGCCAGGCCCGACGCTTTGACGACGATGGGTGCGCCCTGTTCCCGGATGTACTCCTCCGCCGCAGCCGGATCCCGGAAGACCCGGTGCTCTGCCGACGGCACCCCGGCATCCCGGAGCAGGTCCTTCGCGAAGGCCTTGCTCGATTCGATCCTGGCAGCGGCCTGGGTCGGTCCGAAGGTTGGCAGGCCGTGCACCCGGAAGCGGTCGACGATGCCGCTGGCCAGTGGGGCCTCGGGACCCACCACGGTGAGGTCGATGGACTGGGAGGAGGCCCACCCGGCAAGCGCTTCCACCTCACCCGGAGCGATGGGCACGGCCTGGGCGTGCTCCAGCATCCCCCCATTGGGTGTGGTTGCGAAGAACTCTGCTTCCGGTGCGTCCTCGCGGAGCTTCCAGAGGAGCGTGTGCTCACGCCCGCCGTTCCCTACGATCAGAATGCGCATGGGGCTTGGAGCCTTTCGGGGTGGAGAGGTGCGGCTCCTAGACTACCCGGCCAACACCCTTCACGCCACCTTTCCAGGGGCGAAAAGAGAGGGGCGGTCAGGTTCCCCTGACCGCCCCAATGCGGCTGCTTCTTCGAGTAGTGGAGATCAGCGCCGAATGCCGTCCATGAAGGCCTCTCCCATGCGGCGGGCCGCGCCGGTCATCTGGTCGATCATGCCCTTGGCGCCTTCTGCATAGGATCGGGCCGCCTCGGCCAGATCTTCCTGATACGAAGGATCGGACTCGCCACGACGCTGGTACTCACCCCGTATGATCCGGTCGTACTCGCCGGCCTCGATCCAGGCTCTGATCTCGGAGACCCGCAGCACGTAGAAGGGATGGGTCGTGGCCAGGAGGTTCAGGACCTTGAAGACCTGGTCCGCCACGTCACCGGTCGCTGCATAGTCCTCGGCCTGCACGATGAACTCGTCCAGGCTCGTTTCCTCGTCATCCCCGCCGCCGGCCATCTTGAGGTGGGCGGACATGGCAACCTCCGGATCCTGGATGGCCAGGAGCCCTGCTCTGTCGCAGGAGAGCTCGCTCTTCCGGTACCACTCCAGGAGGGCCATGAGGACTGCCCGGGCGGCGAGCCCCACGATCGGGAAGCCCATGTTGGCGAGCTGGATCAGGATGACCATCATCGTCCGGTAAAGGACATGGCCACTCATGATGTGCCCGAGCTCGTGACCCATGACGAAGGCGATCTGCTCATCGGAAAGGAGCCGGATCGTTCCCGAGTTCAGGATGATGAACGGCCGCTCCATCCCGTAGGCGCCGGCGTTGACCATGGGCGTCTGGGAGATGAAGAGGTCGTACTCCTCCGGCGCGTCCAGGGTCTTGCAGACCTCTTTGTAGATTTGGTGGATATGAGGGAACTGCTTCTCGTTGACCTTTACGGCATTCGCCTGGAAGGCCAGACGCACCGGCTTCTCCCCGAAGAAGCCGAAGATCTTCTTCAGCACCTCGTCGAAGACCGGTAGCTTCCTGAGGGCGGCCAGCGCCGCGCGGTCCGCGGGGTGCTCCCAAGTCCGCGGGGAGATGTCGGTCAGAACGCGACGAGCCCGAGCCTCCGGGGCGTCGCCCTCGGGACCGGTGCCCTGCTCCTCCTCATTGACCTGGTCGTTTTCTTCGCCCGTCATGATTCCCTCTCTTCGGGTGATTCAGGGAGGCGCGTCCCTGGATGGCTATCGGCAGGCTCGACCTCCCGTCCCGCCCCTCTACGCCTCGTACCCGGCGGAAGTTTCACCTGAATCATAGGGTCGGCGAACCGCGGATCGCCACTGGTTTATGCCAGGACCCGGGAGGACCCCTCTGGCTTCCCGTTGTTCCAAGCCTTCCGGGAGGCGCCTCCCCTCTCTTAACTTTAGCTTGCCCCATATCGGGCCAACACCTCACCATTGAGCGTGGATCACCGACGGACCGCGGATGGAGGACCATGCCGATCACCCTGCCTTCGGACCTGATGGTCTCGGTCTCGGGATTCCGAGGCCGCGTGGGTGATACCCTCACGCCGGAGCTGGTGACCGGGATTGCAGCGGCGTACGGCGCCTTCCTCATCTCCTCCGCTTCGGGCAACGAGGTGCTGGTGGGCCGGGACTCCCGAACCTCGGGTCCCATGCTGATGCGAAGTGTCATCGCGGGCTTGCAGTCGGTGGGGTGCCGGGTGGTGGACGTGGGGATCTGCCCGACTCCCACTCTCCTGCTCGCTGTGGAAGAGAGTGCTGAGGCGATCGGTGGAATCGTCGTGACGGCGAGCCACAATCCGGCGGAGTGGAACGCCTTGAAGCTCGTGGGAGAGGATGGTCTCTTCCTGGATGCGGATCGCGTCGCCGACTTCCGGCGGTACCTCCGGGAGGAGGAGCCTCCTCGGGTGGGTTGGGACCTGCTTCAAGATGTGGTTGTGGATGGGGCAGCCGTTCACAGACATCTGAGACGAATTCTGTCCCTGCCCCACCTGGACATCGATCGGATCCGGGCGCTCCGGATTTCAGTGGCGTTGGACTGTGTCCGAGGGGCGGGAGGACCCATCATGCTCCCGCTCCTGGAGGCCTTGGGATGCCAGGTGGCGGCCATCGGGATGGAGCCTGACGGCGTCTTTCCCCGAGACCCGGAGCCAACCCCCGACAACCTGCACGATCTGGGAAAGCTGGTCACATCGTCCGGATCGAAGATCGGCATCGCCGTGGACCCGGATGTGGACCGGCTCTCCCTGGTGGATGAGTGTGGCGTGCCCGTTGGAGAGGATCTCACCCTGGCGCTGGCCGTATCGGTCGTGCTGAGGAGATCCTCAGGTCCGGTGGTGACGAATCTTTCCACCAGTCAGGTGGTGGAGGACGCGGCCCGCGAGCACGGCTCGGAGCTCGTGCGTGCACCGGTGGGAGAGATCAATGTCGCTCGCCGAATGCAGTCGGAGGGAGCCGTGGTGGGAGGAGAGGGGAATGGTGGGGTCATCCTCCCCGAGCTCCACTTCACGAGGGACGCTCCTCTGGCCGCGGCGCTGGTGCTCCAGTTCCTGACGGACGTTGACGTCCCTCTGTCCGAGGCGGTAGCCCGTTGGCCCCGGTACACCATCGTAAAGGAGAAGATGAGCTTCCCCAGGGAAGCGCTGGCGGAGGTGTACGAGACGCTCGAGGGAGAGATGGATCCCTCCGCGGTGGACGAGAGCGACGGGCTGCGCCTGGCCTGGCCGGATCGCCGAGCCTGGCTTCACGTTCGTCCGTCCGGCACGGAGCCCGTGGTCCGACTCATCGCCGAGGCTCCCACGGAAGGTGAAGCGAGAGCTCTGGTGGAGAGGGCCGGGGATCGGATGAGGAAAGCCATCAAGAGAGGGGCTGATCAATGTGCGGAATAGTAGGATACGTGGGGGGCAAGGAGGCCGGTCCGATCCTGATGGAGGGCCTTCGCCGCCTGGAGTATCGGGGGTACGACTCCGCCGGTCTAGCCGTGCTGGAGCCTGACGGGGTTCTTTCCGTTGTGCGTCGCGCGGGAAAGCTCAGAGAGCTCGAGGCCGCGCTCAAGGGGGAGATGCCCCCGGGAAGCTGCGGGATCGCCCACACCCGCTGGGCCACCCATGGCGCCCCCACCGAAGGCAACGCCCATCCCCACCAGAGCACGAACTCCGACATCGCTCTCGTCCACAACGGAATCATCGAGAACGCCGACACCTTGCGGGCGAAGCTCGAGGAGGTCGGATACGACTTCCGGAGCGAGACCGACACGGAGGTGCTGGTCCACCTGATCGACTACTTCTTCGCGGAGGATTTGTCGCTTGAGGATGCGGTGATCGAGACGCTCCTCATGGTCGAGGGAGCGTACGGCCTTGCGGTGGTCAGCAGCCGTGATCCCGACAAGATCATTGCCGCTCGCAACGGGAGTCCCTTACTCCTCGGTCTTGGGAAGAATGGGGAGTACCTGGTGGGCTCGGATGTGGCCGCCGTGATCGCACTGACCCGCGAGGTGATCTACCTGGATGACGGAGACGTCGCGGTCCTGGAGCCCGAGGGATACCGGACCATCCACCTGGAACGAGGCGTTGTTCGGAGGGCGGTCCACGAGGTGACGTGGGATCTGGAGGCCATCGAGAAGGGTGGCTACCCCCACTTCATGCTCAAGGAGATCCATGAGCAGCCCGACTCGCTTCGGGACGTGATGCGGGGCCGCCTTCTGGTGGAGGAGGGGAATGCAAAACTGGGAGGCGTCACCTTATCCGATGAAGATCTGCGAGGGATCCGCCGCATCGTGATTACCGCGTGCGGCACTAGCTGGCACGCCGCCCTCCTCGGAGAATACCTGCTGGAGGAGCTGGCCCGAATCCCCGTCGAAGTCGAGTACGCCTCCGAGTTCCGATACAAGAACCCCGTCCTGGAAGAGGGGACCCTGGTACTGGCCATCAGCCAGTCCGGTGAGACCGCCGACACCCTCGCCGCACTCAAGGAGGCGAAGCGGAGGGGGGTGCTCACCATGGGGATCGTGAACGTGGTGGGTTCCACCATCGCCAGGGAGACCGACTTCGGAGTCTATCTGCACGCGGGACCCGAGATTGGAGTGGCCTCGACGAAGGCGTTCACCAGCCAGATCGTGGCCCTGGCCCTCTTCGCCCTCTACCTGGGACGGCGACGTCATCTCTCGGTCCTGGATGGACGGGAGCTGGTGGCCGCACTGATGGCGCTCCCGGGCCAGGTCGAGGAGGTGCTGAAGGTCGAAGAGAGGGTGAAGGAGATCGCCCAGACCTATCACTCCGTCCGGAACTTCCTCTATCTGGGTAGGGGATATCAGTTCCCCGTCGCCCTGGAGGGGGCGCTGAAGCTGAAAGAGGTGAGCTACATTCACGCCGAGGGATATCCGGCGGCGGAGATGAAGCACGGGCCCATCGCCCTCATCGACGACGACATGCCGGTGGTGGTGTTGGCGCCTCGCGACTCGGTCCATGCCAAGGTCCTCTCCAACATCGAGGAGGTGAAGGCGAGAAGCGGCCGCATCATTGCCGTGGTCAGTGAAGAGACCGGAGACCTGGAGGGCACCGTCGACTACGTGATCCCGATCCCGCATACGGTGGACGCGCTACTGCCCGTCCTCGCCACCGTTCCCCTCCAGCTCCTGGCCTATCACATGGCGGTCATCCGTGGGTGCGATGTGGACCAGCCCAGAAACCTGGCCAAGTCCGTGACCGTGGAGTGAGCCCGGTCCCCACAGCAATCCGAGGTAGCTCAGCCCGATGAGAATCGTCCTGCAGCGTGTCTCCAGAGCACAGGTCTCCATCGACGGCGAAGTGGTGGGGAGGATCGGTCCAGGGCTTCTCCTGCTGGTGGGATTCACCGAGGGGGACGATGAAGAGAAGCTCCGCTGGATGGCGGACAAGGTCATCGGACTTCGGGTCTTCAACGACCCGGACGGGAAGATGAATCTGTCGCTTACCGAGATTGTTGGCTCCATCCTGGCCGTGAGCCAGTTCACTCTCTACGGAGACACGCGGAAGGGCCGTCGTCCCAGCTTCATCAAGGCCGCGGTGCCGGACGTTGCCATCCCCCTCTACGACCGCTTCCTCGAGCTCTTGCGGGAGCGTGCTCCCGGGCCCGTGGAGAGCGGGGAGTTCGGCGCCATGATGGATGTGGAGCTGGTGAACGACGGACCCGTCACCCTGGTTCTGGAGCGATGAGTTCCTCTCCGGAGCTGATCCTCGCTTCCGCCTCCCCCCGCAGGGCCGAGCTCCTCTCCATGCTCGGCCTCTCCTTCCGGGTGGTGCCGGCGGACCTCTCTGAGGAGCTGCTCCCGGACGAGACGCCGGAGGTCCACGTAGAGCGGCTCTCCCGTGAAAAGGCGGCCCGGGTCCGGGAGGACCACCCCGATGGGCTGATCGTGGCGGGAGACACAATCGTGGTGCTGGAGGGAGTGGTCCTGGGAAAGCCCGAGGACGAGGCGGCGGCGGTCCGGATGCTGATGACTCTCCAGTCCCGCACTCACACGGTGATGAGCGGGATCGCCGTGGGATCTCCGGGAGAGGTGATTCGGTCAGCGGTGGAGTGTACGGAGGTCACCTTTCGAGGGATGGATGAGGAGGAGGCCAGGGCGTACGTGGCCACAGGTGAGCCGTTGGACAAGGCGGGTGCCTACGGGATCCAGGGGCTGGGGGCTTCGTTGGTCCTTAGTGTGAGAGGGGACTACTTCGCGGTGGTGGGGCTTCCAATTCCCGCCCTCCTTCGTGTTCTGGAGTCGGTGGGGTGGAGCTACTCCTTCGGAGTCCTTCGCCCTTCAGTCGGCAGCCCACAGAGCTGAGGGGGTGTGTGATCGTGAGAGCCCAGGCGATTCCCCGTGCCGTGAGGTGGGACGCCCAGGCGCAGGCTCTCCTTCTTCTGGATCAGACTCAGCTGCCTGCCGAGGAGCGCTACCTGCGCCTTACCACACCCGATGAGGTGGCGGAGGCGATTCGCTCTCTGAGAGTACGTGGCGCTCCCGCAATCGGCATTGCCGGCGCCTTCGGTCTGGTTCTGGGACTTCGCGACGATCTCGCTGATGATGCCTTGCGGGAGAGAATGGAGACGACCCTCGGGATGCTCCACTCCACCCGGCCGACGGGGAGCAACCTTGGCTGGGCTCTGGATCGCCTCCGTCGGGCGTTCGATGATGCCGACGGCACCGGAGCGGCCCAGGTCAGGAAAGCCTTGGAGCGGGAAGCATGCGCAATCGCCGCGGAGGACGAGGCGATGTGCCGCCGGATCGGAGAGGCCGGTGTCCACCTCTTCCCGGAGGAGGGGGGGGTGGTCTTGACCCACTGCAACGCCGGGGCCCTGGCCACTGGGGGGATCGGCACGGCGCTGGCTCCGATTTACGAAGCGGCCGGCCGCGGGATCCCCGTGGAAGTCTACGCTCGGGAGACCCGACCGCTCCTCCAGGGGGCTCGCCTCACCGCGTGGGAGCTGGAGCGAGCCGGCGTTCCCGTGACGGTGATCGCCGACTCCAGTGCCGGGGCCCTCCTGTCCCGGCGGCGGGTGAGCTTCGTGATCGTGGGCGCCGACCGGATCGCCGCCAACGGGGACGTGGCCAACAAGATCGGGACCTACCCCCTGGCTGTTCTGGCCCGGCACCACGGGATTCCCTTCTACGTGGCGGTGCCACGCTCGACCTTTGACCCCCGGGCCCCTGACGGAGCGTCGATTCCCATCGAGGAGAGGGATGGGGCCGAGCTGCGGGGAGATCACGGGGACGGAGTCGTGCCGAGGGGAGCGGAGGTCTGGAACCCGGCCTTCGACGTTACGCCGGCGCACCTGGTCACCGCCATCGTCACCGACGGAGGTATTCTCCGCCCTCCCTACACCGTGACGATCCGGCGACTTCTGGACTCCGTGGCAAACCAGATCCCTGCCCAGGAGAAAGTAGACCCATGAGCGAAATGCCCGCAGTTCTCGCCATCGATCAGGGTACCACGGGGACGACGGCACTGGTCGTTGCCCAGGACGGTCGAGTTGCGGGGAGAGCCTACTCCGAGTTCACCCAGCACTTCCCGCGCCCTGGCTGGGTCGAGCACGATGCCATGGAGATCTGGGAGGTGACCCGGCGCGTTGCCAGGGAGGCGCTGGGCGCCTGCGGTGACGGAGTAGAGGTGGCCGCCGTGGGGATCACCAACCAACGGGAGACCACCGTCGTCTGGGACCGTGACACGCTGGAGCCGGTCCACCGTGCCATCGTGTGGCAGGACCGAAGAACAGCCGGGATCTGCAGAGAGCTGAAGGAAGGGGGGCACGAGGCCGCCGTAAGCGAGCGCACGGGACTCGTTCTCGACCCCTACTTCTCCGGAACGAAGCTGACCTGGCTGTTCAGGGAGCACCCGGAGCTGAGAGCTCGGGCGGAAGGGGGTGAGCTGGCGGCCGGCACCATAGACAGCTGGCTCATGGCGAGGCTGACGGAGGGTGATGTCCACGCCACCGATCCCACCAACGCCTCCCGTACCCTCCTCTACGATCTCCATTCCGGGCAGTGGCATCCGGAGCTCCTGACCCTCTTCGAGGTGCCCGAGCCCATCCTCCCGGAGATCCGCCGGAGCAGTGGATCGTTCGGGGTCACCAGGGGAGAGGCCCTGGGCATCGAGGTCCCAATCTCGGGTGTGGCCGGCGACCAGCAGGCCGCGCTCTTCGGGCAGGGGTGCTGGAGCGCCGGCCTCGCCAAGAACACCTATGGCACCGGCGCGTTTCTCCTCGTTCACACGGGGTCACAGGCGATTCCCTCACGGCACGGACTCCTGACGACGGTTGCCTGCGACGAAACGGGTGGGCCGGCCTTCGCCCTCGAGGGCTCCGTCTTCATCGCGGGGGCCGCGATCCAGTGGCTCCGGGACGGGCTCGAGATCCTGGAGAGCGCCAAGGAGTCGGAGTCGCTGGCTCGGAGTCTTCAGGACAACGACGGAGTCTACTTCGTTCCCGCCTTCGTCGGTCTGGGTGCCCCCCACTGGGATCCCGAGGCCCGAGGCACCATCGTGGGGCTGACCCGGGGGACCACCCGCGCGCACCTGGTGCGGGCTGCTCTGGAATCTGTGGCATACAGCACCGCGGACATCCTGGAAGCGATTGAGTCGGAGGGGGTTCCGACCCGTGAGCTACGAGTGGACGGGGGGGGCGCCGCCAACGACTGGCTGATGACCTTCCAGGCGGACATCCTGGGAGTGCCGGTGACCAGGCCCAAGCTGTTGGAGACCACCGCTCTGGGTGCCGCCGGCCTGGCCGGGTTGGCGGAGGATGTGTGGAATACCGGGGACGACTTCCTGGCGGCCCAGGGGGAAGCGACCCACTTCAGTCCCGGCATGGACGACAATGTTCGGGAACTCCATCAGGCGGGTTGGCAGCGGGCCCTGGAAGCCGCCACGGCCTGGTCCCGAAGTGGTGGGGAGTGAACGGCGTGGAGCGGCCGATCAGGGTGGCGGTAGTCGGTGGCTCCGATGCCTCCCGAGACGAAATCGAAGTGGCTGAGGCTTTGGGGGCCGCGCTGGCCGAGGGTGGGGCGATCGTAATCACGGGGGGAAGGGGAGGGGTGATGGAAGCGGCCTCCCAGGGCTGCTGTCGTGCCGGAGGCGTCACCGTGGGACTCCTCCCGGGCTCGGATCCGGAGGAGGCGAACGCCTGGGTTTCCATCCCACTGGCCACCGGGCTGGGAGAGGCCCGAAACGCTCTGGTCGTGGGAGCCGCGGAGTGTGTCGTGGCGGTGGGAGGGAGGTGGGGAACGCTCTCGGAGGTGTCGCTGGCTCGCAAAAGGGGGGTCCCCGTGGGCGTGTTGGGGAGCCCCTTGGGGCTGGAGCTTCCCTTGCCGAGCTTCGAGACCGCCGAAGAGGCGGCCAACTGGGCCCTGCGGGCGGCGGCTTCCCGCCGGGATACCCCCTGAGGACACGGGTGCGGTGGACTGGAACTCTCCCTCCCTGGGGGGTTCTTACTGTGGCATTCGCGAGCTTCGCCGGACGGTCCCGGGGTGGATTGAGGTGATTGGTTCGCAAGTATATATTTCCGGCTTGATTTGTATTTGAAGTCCCACAACTCTCGGGGCAGGGTGGAATGAAGAACGGACGCTTTCTTGTGGGTCTCGTCGGTGTCGCCGCCGTGGTTACCTACCTGGTCTGGACCGGGTTGACCGATACGATGGTCTACTACCTCACGCCCACCGAGCTCATTGCGAAGGTGGCTGAGGATCCCTCCTTTCACGAAGTCGGGGTCAAGGTCAGTGGTAGGGTCGTCCCTGGGAGCTATGAGCAGATCCAGGGTGAGGAGCTTGTGCATCGGTTCGTCGTGACCGATCTCGAGTACGACGACGTGACGTTCCCGGTCGAGTTTCGGAACGTCCTTCCGGATACCTTCACCGACGATGTCGAGGTCGTCGTGGAAGGTCGCTTCGGCTCCGATGGAGTATTCCAGGCCGTGACCGTTCTCACCAAGTGTGGTAGCCGTTACGAGTCAGCTCCGGAGGATTTGGCTAGGTGACAGCGCTGGGTGAGTTCGCTCTCTGGATCGCACTTCCCATCTCCCTGTGGGGGATGGTCCTTGGATTCGCCAGCGGGAAGAACCAGCGTGGGGACCTGGCCCTCAGCGCCGAGAAGAGCGTCTACGCGGTCTTCTTCCTCCTCGCTCTCGCTTCGGCCGGCATCGTCGATGCATTCGTCGGTGATCGCTTCGAGTACCTCTATGTAGCGAGCTACTCCAACCGTGAGCTGGACATCTTCTTCAAGATCTCCGGCCTGTGGGCGGGACAACGGGGCTCCTTGCTCTTCTGGGCAGTGCTGCTGGCGCTCTTCTCCTCCATCGCCGTCTTCCAGAATCGGGACAAGAACCGGGAGTTCATGCCCTACGTTGTCGGGGTCCTCCAGGTGATCCTGGCCTTCTTCCTGGTGGTGCTTCTCTTCGGGGACGTGAATCCCTTCGAGAGGCTCCCCTTCGTCCCGGTGGATGGGCAGGGCCTGAATCCCCAGCTCCAGAACTACTGGATGGTGATCCATCCGCCCACGCTCTACCTGGG